>Ga0180223_1000715_pt1 | contig 35654 bp, 34 predicted proteins | sample eDN5th30CKraftOP_FD_151337 | JGI IMG/M metagenome (GOLD analysis project Ga0180223, IMG submission 151337) | Enriched Organic Plus compost microbial communities from Emeryville, California, USA - eDNA 5th pass 30_C Kraft OP (version 2) (version 2) ... | reverse complement strand
AGTACAGATGGGTGTCCGCCTGCCGCTGGGCAAGCAGGGCGCGGATGTCCAGGGACTGCGCCGGGTCGCCGAAATCGTGGTGGATGCGCACACGCTCGCCCAGGGCGGCCAGCTCGTCCGCGAAGGCGGTGGTGTCGGGCGAACGCGTGCAGTAGACCAGCTGGAAGTCGGCCTGGCTTGCGGCCAGTTCGTAAGCCATGGCCAGCATGGGCGTGATGCCGATGCCTCCGGCGATCAGCAGATGGCGTCCGGCCCCATGGTCCAGGGGAAAATAATTCTGCGGCGCCGAGACGCGCAGGGTGTCGCCCGGCGCCACGTCGTCCGTCATGCTGATGGACCCGCCTTCGCCCTTGGCTTCGCGCTTGACGGCGATGAGGTAGCGGTCCCGCCGCGCCGGGTCGCCGCACAGGGAATAGCGCCGCGCCGGCCCCGCGGGCGTGTGGATCAGCAGATGGGCGCCCGCGGCGAAGGCGGGCAGCTCGGCGCCGTCCGGATGCGCCAGGGTGAACAGGTGGATGTCCTGGGCGATATCGGCCTTGTCCAGCACCCGCAGCGACAGCAGGTCGTCGCCCTGGCCGGCCGCGTTGGAAAGGCCGCTGATGATGGAAAGGTCGGTCATGACGGTTCTCCGGGAATTTTGGCCGGCGGCGGTTCGCCGGCGGGTGTAAGGCGCGGCGGGGCGGCGGCGCGCAGGCCGACCTGTTCGGACAGGCGCACTTCGCCGCCCAGGCGGGCGGATTCGATGGCGGCGGCGCAGACTTCCAGGTTGGCCAGGCCCCAGCGGCCGTCGTGCACGGCCGGCGCGCGGCCGCTGATGGCGTCGTGGAATTCCGCCATGACCAGGTCGCGCGGCGTGCGGTCGGCGGGAAGCTCGATGTCGGAAACCCCCTCGCGCGTGTAGACCTGCAGCCCTTGCGGGGTCTGGCGTATGTCGCCGCCTTCGCAGCTGACCAGCGTCAGCCCGAAGAAAGGCTGGTGGGGCGCGCTGGCCGGTATGGCGCTGCGCGCGCGGCGCTGCTTGGCGGCCAGTTCGGCCTGCGGGTCCAGGCCGGCGGGCGCGGCCCCGGGCCGGCTGCCGGGCGGCTGCAGATGCCCCCATTCCGACACATTGAAGGTCAGGTCCATGCTGGAAAACCGCCCATAGCCGTTGTAGACCGCCGTGGCCGCGGCGCCGTCGGCGAAGTCCAGATAGGCGACGTGGGCGCCGATGACGCTGCGGTCCGGGTCCCAGTCGAAGGTGCGGGCGCGCACGCTGCGCGCCAGGCCGCCGCACAGCAGGCGGATGATGTCGAACTGGTGTGAACCCTGCCGGTAGGTGACGCCGCCGCCCTGATCCGCGTCCAGTTCGTCGGGCCGGCGCGGGCGGTACACCCAGTCGGTGTAGCACCAGGTGTTGACCATGCGCACGCGGCCGAGGCCGCCTTTGTCTATGAGCCGGCGCATGGCGTGGATGGGCATGTCGTAGCTGTGTGAATGGCCCACCAGCAGCACGACGCCGGCCCGTTCGGCTGCGAGGACCATGTTGCGGGCATCGTCCAGCCGTACGGCCATAGGCTTTTCGACCAGCACGTGCATACCGGCGTCGCACGCCTGCAGGACATGCTGCAGATGCAGGTCGGTGGGCGTGGCCACGTAGACCGCCTGCAGGCCCGGGTGGGCAAGCATTTCCTGCACGCTGCCGTAGCCCGCCGCGTCGCGGCCCGCCAGGGCGTCGGCGCGTACTTGCGGCGAAGGTTCGGCGACCGCCGCCAGCCTGAAGCCGGGGTGCCCCGCAATGGCGGGCAGGAAGGCCCGGCCGGCGGCGCCCAGCCCCGCGATGCCGATGTTCACGCGGGGCATGGCCCATGGCGCGGCGTATGGGAATGCCGTCATGGCGCCGTGGGCCCCGAAGGCGCCTCTTTGCCCGCGGCCGTGGCGGCTTCGTCCACGCACAGGTTTTCGATGATGGTAAGCAGCGAGCGCCGCGTGACGGCCAGGTCTTCGTCGGGAATGCCGGCCACCGCAATGCGGTTGGTTTCTTCGGCCAGGGGCTCGATGACATTGCGCAGGGCGGCGCCCTGGGGGGTGAGAAAGATGCGGATCTGCTTGTTGTTGCCCGGCAGTTTCTGGCGCGTGATGTAGCCCAGCTTTTCCATGGCCTGCAGGGCGCTGAATGTGGTCGACTCCATGACGCCCGCCTGTTCGCTGAGCTGGCGCTGCGTCATGCCGTCCAGCTGCCACAGTATGCGCAGCAGCGTCCAGTGGCCGTACAGGACGTCGTGCTGGCGCAGGCGCGCCTGCAGGGCGCGCGACGAACCCCGGAAGGCCACCTTGATCAGGTGCAGCGTGCGTTCGTTGGGGCCGGTCTCGCGGCGCAGAGCCTGCAAAGCGGGATGCCGCTCGTGGTCGTCTTTGCTGGTCGGTGTGCTCAAAAGGTTTTCTCGCTGGCGGTGATATTGGCGGTGATATTTAACTTAGATAGCTAAGTAAATAAATGGTTTTTTCTTGATGAAAGTTAAATTCAACTTTTATTATAGGCTTCGGTTCCGGCCATATCAATAAAATTTTTAAATATTTTAGGGGTTTACCCGAAAGTGGTGGCATCTACTGATATAGATCAGTTGTATTTTTAGGTACCTAAGTTTAATATGAATGATACGGGCAAGATAAGCCCGGCAACTGATCTGATCAAGGGAACAACGATGTTGACTGCCGAATTGAACGAAATGCTGACCCAGGTAACGCCCGGCACCCCCATGGGCGACCTGCTGCGGCGCTATTGGCAGCCCATTGCGGCTGCCTCGGAACTCGAGCATGCATGGACCAAGCGCGTCAGGCTGCTTGGCGAGGACCTTGTCCTGTTCCGGGACAGGCAGGGCGGGCTGGGCCTCATCGCCGAGCAATGCCCCCACCGGCGGGCGTCTTTCGCGCATGGCATTCCCACCCAGGAAGGCATCCGATGTCCGTATCATGGCTGGGAATTCAATGCCGCCGGCAAGTGCCTTAGCCAGCCCAACGAACCCGACAACCCGGCCTTCCGCGAAAAAGTCGCCACCACTTCCTATCCCGTGCAGGAACTGGGCGGGCTGCTGTTCGCCTATCTGGGCCCCCAGCCCGCGCCGCTGCTGCCGCGCTTCGACGGCTTCGTGGCCGAAGGCACCATTCGCATGCTGGGCCGCACGCTGCTGCCGGTCAACTGGCTGCAAATCATGGAAAACTCGGTCGACCCCATCCATACCGAGTGGCTGCACGGCCACCACTACGAATTCCAGAAAGAGCAGGAGGGCGTCAAAGTGGCCATCAGCGCGCGCCACGAAAAAATCGACTTCCGCGAATTCGAGTTCGGCATCACCAAACATCGCCTGCTGGAGGGCGGCTCGGAAGACTCCGACGATTGGCGCATCGGCCACCCCATCGTGTTCCCCAACATGCTGGCGGTGGGCAATGGCGACGAGAAATCGCGCTATTACTCCTTCCAGATCCGCGTGCCGGTGGACAACGAGCACACCATGCACCTTTGGTACAACGCCTACGTGCCGCCGGAAGGCGCACAGGTGCCCAAACGTCTGACCGAGCGTGTCCACATCTACGACGTGCCGTATCGCGACGAGAAGGGCGAGTTCGTCGTCGACAACGTCGATGGCCAGGACATGATGGCCTGGGTCACCCAGGGGGCTATCGCCGACCGCACCCAGGAAAACCTCGGTTCCTCGGACAAGGGCATCGCCATCTACCGGCGCGTCTTGCGGCGCGAGCTCAAGAAAATGCAGGAAGGTCAGGACCCTATGGGCGTGCTGCGCGACGCAAGCCGAAACCAGTGCATCGACCTGCCCAACGAGCGCAAGAAGCACCACAACAGCGACGGCTTCTCCAGCTTCATGCTGCGCACTCACGCCAAGTACTCACCCATTGCACCCGATCTCGTCGAGATCTTCGAAAAACAACCCGCGTCGCGCACGCAGTCAGCAACCGAGGAAGCCGCATCATGACCCTGGACGAAGCAAAGCAGAAACTCATCGACGCGGGGTTGATCCTCGAGGCGTCGGGGCAGGGCGACCTGACCCGGGGCCACGTTTCCATACGCATGCCCGACGACCCTTCGCTGTTCCTGATGAAGCCGCACAGCCACGGCTTCGACGAGATCACCATGGACAACATCGTGATCTGTAATCTAGAGGGCGAAAAAGTCGGCGGCGGCGGGCGCCGCCACAGCGAAGTCTTCATTCATTCGGAAATCTTCAAGGCGCGCCCCGAGGTGAACAGCGTCATCCATTCCCATCCGACCCACGCGGTGGCCTTGTCCGCCACGGGCCAGCCGCTGCGCCACATCAGCCAGCCCGCCGTGGCCTTCGCCGACGGCCTGCCGTACTTCACCGACACCATCAGCCTGATCCGCACGAAGGAAATGGGCGCGGGCGTGGCGCGGGCGCTGGGCAAATGCAAGGCAGTGCTGATGCGCAACCACGGCGTGGCGCTGGCCGGCAAAACCGTAGAGGAAACCACCATCCTGGCCATCATGCTGGACAACGCCTGCCAGATCCAGCTGCTGGCGCAGGCGGCCGGCGGCATAGGCGAGGAATTCACGCCCGAGGCTGTCGCCAAGCTGCATCACGACATTACCCGGCCGGCGCAGTACACCGTCAATTTCGAGTACCTGCGCCGCAAGGCCCTGCGCGCGATGGCGACGGCATAGCGCCGCCATCGGGCCGCAAACCCTCGCCGAAGCCCGGCGAGCAGCGCGCCGGAATGGCCATTCCGGCGCCACTATATCTATATAAAAAAGGAGACAACCATGCATAAAACTTTGAAGGCCATGGCGGCGCTGCTGCTGTCGGGTGCCTGTGCCGGGCCCGGCCTGGCGGCCGATGTTCCCCAGGATCTGGCCCTGTATCAGGGGGCGGACCGGCACGAACGCCTGGTGGAGGCAGCCAAGAAAGAAGGCCAGTTGACCGTCTACCACGCCTATCCCAAGCTGACGGTGGCCATGGACGCCTTCAGCAAGAAATACGGCATCAAGGTGCGCGGGTGGCGCGCCGGCTCTGAAGCCCTGCTGCAGCGCATTGTGTCCGAGGCCAGCGGCTCGCGCTTCGACGTGGACATCGTGCAGAACAACTCGCCCGAAAACGAAGCCCTGTATCGTGAAAAACTGTCCCGCAAGGTATGGTCGCCGTATTTCGCCGACCTGCGCCCCGAGGCCGTGGCGGCGCATCAGCAGTGGGTGGGCGTGACCATGGACGTCTGGACCGCGGCCTACAACACTGAAAAAATCAAGAAAGAAGACTTGCCCAAGTCGTACGAAGACCTGCTGGACCCCAAGTGGAAGGGCAAGCTGGGCATCGAGGCCTACAACTTCGCATGGTTCGGCACCCTGCTGTCCAAGATGGGCGAAGAAAAAGGCCGCAAGCTGTTTTCCGACATCGTGGCCAGGAACGGCATGTCCTTCCGCAAAGGCCATTCGCTGCTGACGTCGCTGGTGGCCTCGGGCGAGGTGCCGCTGGCCCTGACGGTGTACAGCTGGAACCCCGAGCAGCTCAAGCGCAAGAACGCGCCCATCGAGGGGCTGCGGCTGCAGCCCGTGGTGGCCCAGTTCAGCACGCTGGCCGTGCTGCAGAAGTCGCCGCATCCCAATGCCGCCCTGTTGTTCTATGACTTCATGCTCAGCGAAGAAGGCCAGCGGATCATGGCAGACATGGACTATGTGACCGTGACGGACAAGATCAAGACCCCGTTCACGGGCGCCGAGCTGACCATCCTGGATCCGGCCCAGGCGCTGGACCATCAGGACGAATGGATGAAGACCTTCGAGCAGGTGTTCGGAACCATGAAGTGACGGTGGGCGCATGCGGGCCGCAGCCGCGGCCTACATGCCGCTGGGGTAAGTCTCGGGCGCATCCGGGTCCGGGAGCGGCGGCGTGTGCAGGGCGTCGACGGCCCGGGTTTCGTCGATGAACAGAAAGCTGTCGTAGCGGCGAGGCACCAGGGTGGGCACATAGTTGCCCCAGTGCTCTGTTTCGGGGTCGTAGACCACGCCGATGGCCCGGTGGTCCACGGCTTCATCCAGGCCATTGATGCCGCCGTCCCGGCTGCCATCGAAGACAAGCATCATGTCCGGGGGCTGGCCGGCACCTGCGTGCGCGCCGCCCGTCCGGTGCAGCAGCCATTCCAGACTGCCGCTGCGGGCCGGCGGCACCCGCATGGCCCGCATGGGGGCGCCCCATCGCCGGCCGGCCATCACGGTTCCCGAGTACGTGCCAAAGCCCGTCAGATGCACGCCGGCGCCGCGCGCATGGCGCATGCGCACCAGCTGTCCCACGTTCACCATGCCGGACCGCGCCATGTCGGTGTAGCGGGCGTCGCCCACATGGGTATTGTGTTCCCATACGACACACCGGCAGTGCGGCGGGTGGCGGGCCATCAGCCGGTCCAGCGTGTCCGCCATGTGATGGTCGCGCACATTCCACGAGGCGGGCCCGCCGCGCAGCATGGCGCGGTAGTATTTTTCGGCTCCCTGGGCGACCAGGGCGTTCTGCTCGGCATTGTGATAAGACTCGGGGCCGTCCCCGGCGTATCGGGGTGCCTTTTCGCGCAGCGCCCGCAGGACGGCGACGGCCTCGTCCTCGCAGGAGGCGGGCGCCAGGGCGGCGGCCCGCGCATAGGCCTGCGGGTCGCCGCCGTAGGGCTCGAAACAAAGGTAGGCGCGCCGCGCCTCTTCGGCCAGCGCCGGATCGACCGACTCCAGATAGCCCACCACCGCCGCCATGGATTCCCACAGCGAATAGACATCCAGTCCGTAGAAGCCCACCCGCTGGCTTTCGGGCAGCGCCATATTGTGGACGCGCAGCCATTCCGCCAGCGCGGCGGTTTCGTTGTTGGCCCACATCCAGGCGGGCCAGCGCGCGAATTGCGCCAGCGCCTGGCGGGCGCTCGTTCCCGAGTCCGGATAGCCTTTCACATACCGGTTCAGCCGGTAGCAATCGGGCCAGTCGCCCTCCACGGCGATGAAAGCGCATTGCTTTTCCAGGACCAGCCGCCGGGTGACGGCGCAGCGCCAGGCATAGAATTCGTGCGTGCCGTGCGACGCCTCGCCCAGCAAGGCATAGCGGGCGTCGCCGATGGCGCGCAGCAGCGGGTCCAGGTCCGCCTCGCCGGCAAGGGGCAGGGCGGCTTGGCGAAGCGCCCGGACCAGAGGGTCAGCCTGGCTTGCCGGCATCGTGCCGCCTCCGCCGCAGCAGGGTTTCGACTTCCAGGTCTCCGGTCTGCGGGAAGTCCGCATACCACAGGCCCACCGCATGGAAGGGTTCGGGCGTGGCCAGGCAAACCATTTCGTCCACCAGCGGCCGCAGCGCGGCGCAGGCCTGGGGCGAACCCACGGGCACGGCGGCTACCAGGGCCCGGGGCCCTTGCCCGCGCACGGCCATGACGGCGGCGCGCAACGAAGAGCCGGTGGCCATGCCATCGTCCACCAGGACCACTGTCATGCCGGCCATGTCCGGCGGGGGAAGGCCGTGCCGATATGCCTGTTCGCGGCGGCGCAGTTCTTCGCTTTCGGCGTCTATGACGGCCTGGATGTCCTGCCCGCCCACCTGCATGCCGCGGATCACTTCGTCGTCCAGCACGCGAAAGCCGCCGGCGGCCAGCGCGCCCATGGCGTATTCCCCATGGCCGGGCACCCCCAGCTTGCGCACGACCAGGACATCCAGTGGCGCATCCAGCCGCCGCGCCACCTCGTAGGCCACCGGCACGCCGCCGCGCGGAAGGGCCAGCACCCGCACGCCGACGTGCGGCAGAGCCAGGCTTTCCAGATGGTCGGCGAGTTTTTTTCCGGCGTCGCGCCGGTCGGCGAAAAGGACGTTGTCGCGCATGATGGCAGTCTCGTGGCGGGGCGTGCGCAGCGGGCCGGGCCGCCGGGCGGCACGCGGTTTGCTGTGCGGCCAGCACAATTCATGCCTGGCCGCAGTGCCGCGAACCGTAGGAGGCCGTCCCAATGGAAGAACTATTCCGGCGAATGTCCGAACGTATTTCGATGCTTGCCGGCACGTCGTGGTGCTTTATATCCGCCGTCGTCCTGATCGTGGTCTGGGCCGCGACCGGCCCGGTCTTCGGCTACAGCAATACATGGCAGCTCGTCGTCAACACCGGGACGACCATCGTCACTTTTCTCATGGTATTCCTTATCCAGAACACCCAGAACCGCGAGGCCATCGCGGTGCAGCTCAAGCTGGACGAACTGCTGCGCGCCGTGCACGGCGCCCGTACGGGCATGATCAATGTCGAACTGCTCAGCGATGCCGAGCTGAACAGGCTGCGCAAGGAGCTGGAGCAGGTGGGCCGTGAAGGCAGCGACCTGACGTCCGTCGAAGCCACGGTCACGTCGCGGGCCACGCACCGCAGGCGAGGATCGGGGCAGGCCGCCGAAACCAGCGCCGACAGGCAGGTCGAGGTTTCCGTGGCGCGGAAAAAGAGGAAATCCTCCGGCCGTGACGCCCGGGAGTGAGCGCGGCGCTGCCGGCGCCCGGGCGCTTCATCCGCCCGCCGCCGGCAGCGCCCCGGCGGCGGGCCGGCCGCCCTGTTCCGCGGCGACGTGAACGTGCAGCTCCTGCCAGCCGAACTGAAGGCCGAGGCTTTCCACTTCGCGCATGATGCCGATGTTGATGGCCTGCTGGATTTCCATGTAGCGGTTGTAGTCGGCGCTGAGCACATAGTAGACGACCTCATATTCCAGGCCTCTTTCGTTGAACTGCAGCAGGTGCGCCCGGTCGAAGCGTGTGCCGTCGGCGCCCGTTATCAGCGCCTTGACGGCCTCGGGGATTCTTTCGGCCTGCTGTGCGCTGGTGCGGTACGAGACGACGAAGCGGAAGGCAATGCGGCGCAACTCCATGCGCTTGTAGTTCTGGATAGTCTGCTTCAGCAGCTCGGCGTTGGAGCAGACAATCTGTTCGCCGCCCAGGCTGCGCACGCGCGTGGTCTTCAGGCCCACGTGCTCTATCGTGCCGGCGATGCCGCCCACGACGATGAAGTCGCCCTGTTCGAAGGGCTTGTCCAGGCCAATGGAAATCGATGCGAAAAGGTCGCCCAGCACCACCTGCGCGGCCAGGGCCACCGCCACCCCGCCTATGCCCAGGCTGGCCACCAGGGCGGTGATATTGACGCCGACATTGTCCAGGATGGCCAGCAGCGCGACCGCCCACAAGGCGGCGCGCAGCGTGAAGCTGAGCAGGGTCATGGTGACGGCGTTGGGGCTGGCGTGCCGTGTCAGGCGCTTGCGCAGCCCGAACATCAGCGCGGCATCCAGCCACAGCGCCGCCTGGAAGACGATGGCCGCGAACCATAGTGTGGAAATGCCGCGGCTCCAGGCCGCCGGCAAGTCCAGCAGCTTCATCCCCACCATCAGCGAAAACACCAGCAGCACCAGCAGGCTGGTGCGCCCCAGCATGCGCGGCAGGACATGGCCGGAGCCGTCGTCGAGCCCGCCGTGGCGGCGCTCCAGCCGGGTGCGCAGCACACGCAGCACGCCCAGCAGCACGACGAAAATGACGGCCGCCGCGGCCAGGGCCACCAGCCAGTTCCATAGCGGTATGGAGAACAGGCGCGCCTCCAGTCCCCATTCATACATGGCGTCGTCTCCGTTCGGTTGAGGAACGGCGGTCAAGCAAATAGCATGCCGTGGGTGGGGCACAGTACATAGTATGATGACGCTACCCCGCGTAGCAAAACCATGGACGTTCAATGACTTTCGTCGTGACCGAAGCATGCATACAGTGCAAATACACCGACTGCGTCGGGGTCTGTCCCATGGACTGCTTTTTCGAGGGCCCCAATTTCCTGGCGATCAATCCTGACGAATGCATAGATTGCTCCATCTGTGTGGCCGAGTGCCCCGTGGGCGCCATCGTCAGCGACCGCGAAATCCCCGCCGACCAGCGGCATTTCATCGGCATCAACCGCCGCCTGGCCGCGGATCCGCGCTACCGGCGCATCTCGCGCGTCAAAGCACCCATGCCGCAGCATGAAAAATGGGCCGGGGTCCCCGACAAGCTGGCGCTTCTGGACATCGAGGGGAAATAGACATGCCGGACGAAGAGCGCCTGGTCCAGATCGAAATCAAGCTCACGCGTCAGGAAGACCTGACCCAGCAGCTGAGCGATCTGGTCTACGCGCAGCAAAAACAGATCAACGAACTGCAGGCGCTTTGCAAGGCGTTGGCGCAGCGCCTGCGCGACGCGTCGGACGAGGGGCCCGACCCCTACGTCCAGGAACGGCCGCCGCATTATTGATCCACTCCCGGCGCCGTCCCGCGCCGCGCCTGCATTGCCGCCGCTGCGTATTCCGGCGGGCCGGGACAGACATGAGAAAAAAGGCATAAAGGAGGAGACATGCCTGACAACAAGCAGACGGCGTCGTGGGCCGAGCTTCTCTGGGGGCGCAATGGCCTGCGTTCGATTGCGCTGGCGGGCGGCGTGGCGCTGCACGCCGTGAACGTCTATATCGTCGCCACCATACTGCCTTCGGTGGTGCGGGACATCGGCGGCCTGCAGTATTACGCATGGAACATGACGCTGTTCGTGGCGGCCTCCATCCTCAGCTCGGCGCTGTCGCCCAAGGCGCTGGACGCCTTCGGGCCCCGGCGCGCCTTCCTGTGCGCCATTGCCGTGTTCGCGGCGGGCACGGCGCTGTGCGCCCTGGCCCCTTCCATGGAATGGATGCTGGCAGGGCGCACCGGCCAGGGCCTGGGGGGCGGCCTGCTGCTGGGGCTCAGCTATTCTTCCACCCGCATTGTCTTCGAAGAGCGTCTGTGGCCCAAGGCCATGGCGCTGATCTCCAGCATGTGGGGCGTGGCCACCCTGGCGGGGCCGGCCATCGGCGGCGTTTTCGCCGAATCGGGCAATTGGCGCTGGGCATTCGGCGCAGTGCTGCCGGCGGCATTGTTCCTGGCCTTTCTGGTGCAGACGCAGATCGCGGTCCGGCCCGCCGCGGGCGCAGGGGGCGAGCGTCCGGCGGTCAAGGTGCCGCTGGGCCAGATCGGGCTGCTGGTGGCCTCGGTGCTGGCCGTGTCCGTGGCCAGCCTGGCTCACCAGTTGGGGTGGAACGTGCTGGGCGTTGCGCTGGGGCTGTGCATCGGCGCCGGCGTGGCGCGGCTGGACAATCGCACGGCGGTGCGGCTGATGCCGACAGGCGCTTATTCGCTGGCGGGCCTGGGCAGTATCTATGCCTGCGTGGCGCTGCTCAGCGTGGGCATCACGGTGGAAATCTTCGTGCCTTATTTCCTGCAGGTGCTGCATGGCCATTCGCCATTGGCGGCGGGCTATCTGTGCGCCCTGATGTCGGGCGGCTGGACCATCGGGGCGGTGACCAGTTCCAGCCGGGGGCATGCCGCGGCGGGCGGCTTCATGCGCGCCGGGCCGGTCGTATCCAGCCTGTCGCTGGCCTGCCTGGCGGTGCTGACGCCTTTGCAGGTTTTCGGGAATGCCGCCGTGGCCGGCTGGGCCGTTGCGCTGCCGCTGCTCGGCGTGGGCCTGGGCATAGGCATGTGCTGGCCGCACCTGCTGACTCAGGTTTTCAAGGTGGCCCCGGCCGGCCAGGAAAACATGGCCTCGTCGGCCATCATCACGGTGCAGCTCTATGCCATGGCGCTGGGCGCGGCCTTGGGCGGCATCGTCATCAACGCGGCGGGCTTCACCGACCCGGGCGGCGTGCCGGGCACCCGCCAGGCCGCGCTGGCGCTTTTCGTGGTGTTTGCCATGGCGCCCGGCCTGGCGGCGTTCATCGTGACAGGCGTGGCGCGTGCGCGGGTGCGGGTCGGCCCGGGCCGCTGAAACGGGATCAGCCCGCCTTGGGCAGGCGGAAGCGCTCGGGGTCGGGCCCGTGCCGCGCCCCGGGGTCGTGCAGCCTGGCGATGGCCGCCATGTCCTCGGCATCCAGGGCGAAGTCGTAGATATTGAAGTTTTCCCTGATACGGCTGGGCGTCACCGATTTGGGGATCACCATATTGCCCAGCTGGATGTGCCAGCGCAGCACCACCTGCGCCAGCGAACGGCCATGCTTGGCCGCGATGGCCGTCAGGACCGGGTTGTCCCACAGCAGGCCGTGGCCCAGAGGGCTCCAGGATTCGGTGACGATGCCTTTCTCGGCATGGTATTCGCGCAATTCCGGCTGCTGGAAGCGCGGGTTCAGCTCTATCTGGTTCACCACCGGAATCACGCCGGTCTCGTCCAGCAGGCGCTGCAGGTGATCGATGTTGAAATTGGACACCCCGATGGATTTGATGCGGCCCTCGTCGCGCAGCTGTATCATCGCCTTCCAGGATTTGTCGTACAGCCCTATCTTGGGCGCCGGCCAATGGATCAGGTACAGGTCGATGTAGTCCAGCCCGAGCTTTTTCATGCTTTCGTCGAAGGCGGACATGGTTTCATCGTAGCCGTGGCGGTCATTCCAGAGCTTGGTCGTGATGAACAGCTCGGCGCGGTCGACGCCGCAAGTCCGCACGGCCTCGCCCACGCCTTTTTCGTTGCCGTAGATGGCGGCGGTGTCGATGAGCCGGTAGCCCACGTCGATGGCGGTCTTCACCGCCTGGACGGCCATATCGTTTTCGACCTGCCACACGCCGAAGCCCAGCCGGGGCGCGACATTGCCATCGTGCAGCCTGACGGTGTTTAGAATAGGGGACATGTTGCTCTCCATACGTATGTTACAAAGTACGCCGGCCTCGGCGCACGGCGCATGGCCGGCGGGTTATTTTCAAGGAGCAGGACGTGAGTATACATACTGAAGCCAGGCGCATCACCGTGCCGCAACTGATGGCCTACAAGGGGCAGCGCAAGATCGCCTCGCTTACCGCCTATACGGCGCCGTTCGCGCGGTTGCTGGACGAGCACCTGGACATGATCCTGATCGGCGACTCGACCGCCATGGTGGGCTACGGCATGCCCAGCACGCTGGCCATCACGGTGGACCAGATGGCCGCCCATGCGGCGGCGGTCGTGGCCAGCACCCGCCGCGCCTGCATTATCGTGGACATGCCTTTCGGCAGCTACCAGGAATCCCCCGCGCAGGCGTTCCAAAGCGCCGCCCGGCTGCTGGCGGCGGGCGGCGTGGACGGGGTCAAGATGGAAGGCGGCAGCGCGCTGGCGCCCACCACCCGGTTCCTGGTCGAACGCGGCGTTCCCGTGCTGGCCCACGTGGGCCTGATGCCCCAGTATGTGCACACCATGGGCGGCTTCAAGGCCCAGGGCCTCAGCGACGAGGCCGCCGAGCGCATCTACCAGGACGCGCTGGCGCACGAAAAGGCGGGCGCATTCGGCGTGGTGCTGGAGGGCGTCGCAGAGCGCCTGGCGCGGCGCATCACCCAGGACTTGTCCATCCCCACCATAGGCATCGGCGCGTCGCCCGATTGCGACGGCCAGATTCTCGTCACCGAGGACATCCTGGGCTTGACGGACGGCCGCATTCCCAAGTTCGCCCGGCAGTTCGCCGACGTGGGCGCCCTCATCAACCAGGCCGTGGGCCAGTATGCGCAAGAAGTGCGCGAGGGCACTTTCCCCACGCTGGACAACTGTTTCGGCGTCAAGAAATAACGGCGCCGGCGCCTTACAGGACGACACATCGTGATTTCACTGACCCCCACGCTTGCCGGCGTGCTGCTGTTCATCGCCGGCCTGCTGCTGGGCCTGCTGGCCTGCGCGCTGTACCTGCGCAGGGCGCTGGCCGAGGCGCGCGCCCGGCTGGGCCAGGCCGCGGGCCAGCAGGAACAGCAGCAGGCGCGGCTGCAGCAGTTGCTGGACGAGCGGCAGCAGGCCGAAAGCCGCCGCCAGGCGCTGGAAACTGAACGCAACCACCTGGACCGCCAGTTGGCGAGTCTGGAGTCGGCGTCGGCCTCCCTGCGCGAACGGCTGGACGAGGCGCAGGCCGGCCTGCGTGCCAGGGAGCAGGCCCTCCAGGAATCGGCGCAGCGCGCGGCCAGCGCCGAACGCGAGCTCTCCGCCCTGCAGGCCACCCATGCCGAGAAGCTGGCCGGCTACGAAGAACTGAAGCAGTCCCTGGAACAATCGCGCCAGCAGCTCAAGACCGAATTCCAGAACCTGGCCAGCCAGATACTGGAAGAAAAGGGCAAGACTTTCGCTCAGACCAGCCAGTCATCGCTGGACGCCCTGCTGCGGCCATTCCGCGAGCAGATCCAGGGCTTCCAGCAGCGCGTCAACCAGGTGCACGACGAGGCGCTCAAGGGCAATGCGGCGCTGGGCGCCGAGATCAAGCAGGTGCTCGAGATCGGCCTGAAGATGAGCGCCGAAGCCAATACGCTGGCCAGCGCCCTGAAGGGCGAAAAAAAAACCACCGGCAACTGGGGCGAGATCCAGCTCGAAAAGACGCTGCAGCTGGCCGGCCTGGCGCCGGGCGACCACTACGAGACCCAGGCGCGCTTCAAGGACGAGCAGGGCAACGCCCGCCAGCCCGATTTCGTGGTCAAGCTGCCGGACGACAAGCACATGGTCATCGACAGCAAGGTGTCGCTGGTGGACTACGACCGCGCCATCGGGGCGCAGTCCGAGGCCGAGGCGCAGGCTGCCCTGGACGCCCACGTGCGGGCGGTGCGCAACCACATAGACGACCTTTCCCGCAAGGACTACAGCAACCTGATCGGCATGCGCAGCCCCAGCTTCGTGCTGATGTTCATGCCCATCGAGCCGGCCTACATCGAGGCGCTCAAGCACAACAAGGACTTGTTCAATTACGGCTACCAGCGCAATGTGGTGATGGTGTCACACACCACACTCATGCCCATACTGAAAACGGTGGCCAACCTGTGGCGCGTGGCGCGCAGCAATGAGCAGGCGCACGAGCTCAGCGCGCGCGCGGGCGAAATCTACAACCAGGTGGTCGTGGTGGCCGAAAACCTGAAAAAGCTGGGCGACACGCTGGGCACCGCCAGCAACCACTACAACCGCACACTTACGTCGCTGGCCGGCCGGCAGGGGCTGTACGGCAAGGTATCGCGCTTCAACGAGCTGTCGGCCAAGGCCAACAAGACCATGCCGGCGCTGGAGCCCCTGCATACCGACATCCAGACCGAAAGGCTGGAGCTCATCGTCTCGGCGCCGCTGCTGGAAGAAAGCCCCGGCGCCGCGCCGGCAGCCGACGCCGCCCCTCGCGACGATGACCCCGACGGCGGCGGGCTTGCCGGATCGGGGGCGGACGGCGCAGCAGCATCCGGCGGCGACGGCGAGGACGGCTGATCATGGCTTTGTCTTTGGCACGTGCGTTGGCGGCGGGCTTTGCGCCGCCCGCTTTCCGGCATGCCGCCTGACGTCTGCAAGGCCGCTTTCTGCGAGGCGGGAGGCCCCAGGGCGCCCCTGCCGCCGCGCGACGGCGTCGCGCCCAGCCGTGTCTATCTGCCCCCAGGGCCTTGGCCGACCCTGCTGGACTTCCTGGCTCGGCGCTTTCGCTTCATGGAGGCCGATGTGCTGCGCCAGCGGCTGGAGGAAGGCCATATTGTGGACGATGCCGGCGTGCCGCAGCGGCCCGACGAGCCCTACCGCCCGCGGCAGTGGCTGTGGTATTACCGCGAAGTGCCCGGTGAACCGCGCGTGCCGTTCGAGCTGGACATTCTGCATCGCGACGAGCGCATCGTGGCGGTGGACAAACCGCATTTCCTGGCCAGCATCCCGGGCGGACGCCACCTGCGCGAGACGGCGCTGACCCGCCTGCGCGCCGCCCTGGACATGCCATGGCTGACTCCGGTGCACAGGCTGGACCGCGATACCGCCGGCGTCATGCTGTTCTGCGCCGACCCGGCCAGCCGCGGCGCCTACCAAAGCTTGTTCCAGTCGCGCAGCGTCGGCAAAGAATACGAGGCCATCGCGCCCTGGCGCGCCGGCCTGGCCTTGCCGTTCACTTACCGCAGCCGGCTCGAGCCGTCGGCCGAGCATTTCATCATGCGCGAAGCGCCGGGCGAACCCAATAGCGAAACCCGCATCGAGCTGATGGAACGGCGGGGCGGGCTGGCCCACTACCGGCTGCTGCCCGCCACGGGCCGCAAGCACCAGCTGCGCGCCCACATGAGCGCGCTCGGCATGCCGATATGCAACGACACGTTCTATCCGCGCTGGCGCGACGCCGGCACGCCGGACGACTACGGACGGCCGCTGCAACTGCTGGCGCGCTCGGTGGCGTTCGCGGACCCGTTCAGCGGGCAGCTGCGCCGTTTCGAGAGCCGGCGCAGCCTGGACTGGCCGCCCGCATAAGCTTATATGCGGGATTTAAATATCCAAACGCGATAAACACCTAACGATTAAATAGTTCCCTTGGCCGGCCCGCGCGGCCAAACTATTTCCCTGGCGGCATCCGGGCCGCGGCGGCCGCATGGCCTTCCAACACACAGGGTATGTTTTGGGTATTTCATTTTCCCCTCTGGACGACGCCGTCAGGCGGCAATGGGACAGCCTGCTCGACACGCTGGCGGGCATCAGCGCCCGCCATCCCGACGCCGTCATGGCGTCTTCGCTGGCGGTCGAGGACATGCTGCTTGCGCACGCCATCTTCCAGGCCGGGCTGCCCATCACCGTGTTCACGCTGGACACGGGCAGGCTGCACCCCGAGACCCTGGCCATGGTCGGGCGCATCCGGCAGCGCTACGGCGTCGACCTGCTGGTCGTGAAGCCCGACGCGCAGGCCGTGCGCGAACATGTCGCGCAGCACGGCGAATATGCCTTCTACGAAAGCACCGGCCTGCGCAAGGTCTGTTGCGGCATACGCAAGGTCGAGCCGCTGCGCAGGGTGCTGAAGGGCCGCTCGGCATGGCTGACGGGCCAGCACCGCGACCAGTCCGTCACCCGGGAAAAACTGCCCGAGGCCGAGTACGACGAGGTCTTCGGCCTGCACAAGTACAACCCGCTGGCCGGCTGGTCCAGCGAGCAGGTGTGGGCGGTGGTGCGGGCCTTCGGCATCCCCTACAACCCGCTGCACGATCAAGGCTATCCCTCCATAGGCTGCGAGCCCTGTACCCGCGCGGTGCGCCCCGGCGAGGACGCGCGGGCGGGCCGCTGGTGGTGGGAAAACTCGTCCTCCAAGGAATGCGGCCTGCACGAGGCCAATCTCAAGTTCTACAAGGCAAACGACAATGGGTGACATTTCCGCACGCACGCACCTGGACTGGCTGGAGTCCGAGGCCGTCTACATCTTGCGCGAAGTCGCCGCCGAGTGCGAGCGGCCGGTGCTGCTGTTCTCGGGCGGCAAGGATTCGGTGGTGCTGCTGCGCCTGGCCGAAAAGGCCTTCCGTCCGGCGCGTTTCCCTTTCCCCCTCATGCACATCGACACCGGGCACAATTTCGACGAAGTCATCCAGTTCCGCGACCGGCGCGTGGCCGAGCTGGGCGAAGACCTCATCGTGCGCTCGGTCGAGGATTCCATCGCGCGCGGCTCGGTGGTGCTGCGGCGTCCGACCGACTCGCGCAATGCCGCGCAGGCCACCACGCTGCTGGAGGCCATTGCCGAGTTCGGCTTCGACGCCTGCATAGGCGGCGCCCGGCGCGACGAAGAAAAGGCGCGCGCCAAGGAAAGGGTGTTTTCCTTCCGCAACGAATTCGGCCAATGGGATCCCAAGGCGCAGCGCCCCGAGTTGTGGAATCTGTTCAACACCAAGGTGCATCCGGGCGAGAACATGCGTGTGTTCCCCATATCGAACTGGACCGAGCTGGACGTATGGCAATACATCGCCCGCGAAGGCCTGAGCCTGCCGTCCATTTATTACGCGCACCAGCGCCAGGTCGTGCCCCGCAACGGCCTGCTGGTGCCCGTGACGCCGCTGACGCCGCTCCGCGACGGCGAGACGCCCGAACTGCGCACCGTGCGCTTTCGCACGGTGGGCGATATTTCCTGCACCTGCCCTGTGGCCTCCAGCGCCGCCACCGCCCAGGAAATCATTGCCGAGACGGCATTGACCACCATTACCGAGCGCGGCGCCACGCGCATGGACGACCAGACGTCCGAAGCCTCGATGGAAAAACGCAAGAAACAGGGGTACTTCTAATGAACGCCATCAATGAATCCTGGGAGGCGGCCACCGACGCGGGCCTGCTGCGGCTCATCACTGCCGGTTCGGTGGACGATGGCAAGTCCACCCTGATCGGCCGCCTGCTGTATGACAGCAAGGGGGTCTTTGCCGACCAGCTCGAGGCTATCACGCGCTCCAAGTACAAGCGTGTGCAGGCCGACGAACCCGACCTGGCGCTGCTGACCGACGGTCTGGAGGCCGAGCGCGAACAGGGCATTACCATAGACGTGGCCTACCGCTATTTCGCCACGCCGCGGCGCAAGTTCATCGTGGCCGACGCCCCAGGCCACGAGCAATACACCCGCAACATGGTGACGGGCGCCTCCACCGCCGATGCGGCCATCATCCTCATCGACGCCAGCCGCGTGCCGGAAGGCCGCCTGCTGCCGCAGACCAAGCGCCACAGCGCGCTGGCCCGGCTGCTGGGCATCCGCCACATCATCGTGGCCGTCAACAAAATGGACCTGGTGGGCTGGGACGAGGCCGTCTTCGAGCAGATCCGCGCCGCCTATGCCGAACTGGCGGCCCGGCTGGACATCCCCTCTTTCCACATCATCCCGCTGTCGGCGCTGAAGGGCGACAACGTCGTGCGAGCGTCGGCCCGCACCCCCTGGTACGACGGCCTGCCGCTGCTGCCGCTGCTGGAAAGCGTGGCCGTCGAGGCGGCCGGCCACCGGCAGCCGGCGCGCTTTTTCGTGCAATGGGTGCTGCGCCATGGCGGCCATCTGCGCGACGACTTCCGCGGCTACGCCGGCCAGCTGGCCAGCGGTGTGCTGAAGCAGGGCGACGAGGTCCGCGTGCTGCCTTCGGGCCTGCAGGCCAAAGTGGCCCGCATACAGGTGTTCGACCGCGAGGTCGCGCAGGCGCAGGCCGGCGACAGCATCGTCGTCGTGCTGGATCGCGACCTTGACGTCTCGCGCGGCGATCTCATCGTCCCGGCCGGCGACCGGCCGCGCATTGCCAACGAGTTCGAGGCTGAGATGTGCTGGCTGGACCAGCAGCCGCTGAGCCTGGTGCGCCAGTACTGGCTCAAGCACGGCACGCGCGTGACGCGCGTCAAGGTCAGGGCAGTGCACACGCGCCGCGACATCCACGAGCTGCAGCACGTGCAGGCCGGAGACGGGCTCGGCATGAACGACATCGGCCGTGTGACGCTGGTGGCGCAGGATGCCCTGGCGCTGGATCCCTATGCCCAGCTGCCGGCCACGGGGGCGTTCATCCTGATTGACTCGGCCACGCACCAGACGGCCGCCGCCGGCATGGTGCTGTAGAGCCCGCCGCTGTCTGGGTCCGGCGGGCGCTGTCTGCCCGGCAGGCCTATTCCGCGCCTTCCTTGATACGCAGGTGGCGCCGCTCCATTTCCTGGCGCAGTTCGCGGCGCAGCCGGGCCGCCTTGAAGCGTGAGCGTGCCTCGTCGTCTGCGGGCTCCAGAGGCGGCACAGGCACCGGCACGCCCTGCTCGTCCACCGCAATCATGGTGAAGTAGCAGCTGTTGGTATGCCGCACCAGCTTGTTGCGGATGTCTTCCGTAACGACCTTGATGCCTATCTCCATGGACGTGCGGCCCGTATAGTTGACTGAGGCGTAAAAGGTGACCAGCTCGCCCACATGGATGGGCTGGCGGAACATGACCTGGTCCACCGACAGCGTGACCACATACGTGCCCGCGTAGCGGCTGGCACAGGCATAGGCCACCAGGTCCAGATGCTTCAATATGGCGCCGCCGTGCACATTGCCGGAAAAATTGGCCATGTCGGGCGTCATCAGTATGGTCATGGAAATCTGGTGGGGGGAATCGTTCATGGGGCACCTGTAAAAAGGGTGGGGCGCGCCACGCGCCGCCGCGTGTGCACTACACTGTCGCTGTCCGATGCAACTTTACTCTGGAACGGCGCGGCCCAGGGCCGCGCCGCCAGATTATGCCATTCAGGGATGTCGATGCAGCATTCGATACAGGATTCCATGGAAGCCAGGCTGGCGCAGGTCCGCCAGCGCGTGGCGCAGGCCTGCGCCGCCGCCGGCCGCGCGGCCGGGGACGTGCAGGTATTGCCGGTCAGCAAGACTTTTCCGGCCCAGGCCGTGCGCGAGGCGGCCGCGCTTGGCATCCGGCGCTTCGGCGAGAGCCGCACCCAGGAAATCCGCCAGAAGGCGGGGGAGCTTGCCGACCTGCAGCCTGAATGGGTGCTGATCGGCCACCTGCAGACCAACAAGGCCAAGGACGCCGCGCGCCTGGTGGCCGAGGTCCAGTCGCTGGACCGCTGGCCGCTGGCCGAGGCCCTGGACGCGCGCCTGCAGCGCGAGGGCCGCGCCATGGACGTGCTGGTGCAGGTAAAGACTTCGCCCGAGCCGTCCAAGTTCGGGCTCGAGCCCGAGGCGCTGCCGGCCTTCCTGAAACAGCTGGACGGGCTGGACACCCTGCGCGTGCGCGGGCTGATGACGCTGGCGGTGAATTCGCCCGACGCCGAGGCGGTGCGCGCCTGTTTCCGCGCCCTGCGCCAGTGGCGCGACCGGCTGCGCGACGAAGGCCGGCCGCAACTGCAGCGCCTGTCCATGGGCATGAGCGGCGATTTCGAGCTGGCCATCGCCGAAGGCGCCACCGAAGTGCGCATCGGCTCGGCCATTTTCGGGCAGCGCGACTATGGCGATTGAGCAGGAATTCCCGCGATTTGCGGGTTTCAATGGCAGATCCATTGCGGCGGCCGGCTTTTCGCGGGCAGGCGGGGCGGGTGGCGATGGTTTATTCACGGGGAGAAAGGCATGCGCCATGTGATGTATGCGCTGGCTGCGCTGGCCCTGCTGGCGGCCGCGCAGGCGGCTCGGGCCGGCACGCTGGACATCGTCAAGCAGCGCGGCTATGTGCAGTGCGGCGTGACGACCGGCTTCGCGGGCTTTTCCGCGCCCGACGACAAAGGGGTGTGGCGCGGCCTGGACGTGGACTTTTGCCGCGCGGTGGCCGCCGCGGTGCTGGGCGACGCAAGAAAATTCAAGGCTGTGCCACTGAATTCCCAGCAGCGCTTCACGGCCCTGCAGTCCGGCGAAATCGACCTGCTGGCGCGCAACACCACGGTGACCCAGCAGCGCGACACCGCCTCCGGCGCCATCCACGCGGGCATCAATTTCTATGACGGGCAGGGCTTTCTGGTGCGCAAGGCGCTGGGCCTAAAAAGCGCCAAGGAGCTCGACGGCGCGACCATCTGCATGCAGACGGGCACCTCCAACGAGAACACCATGGCCGACTGGGCGCGCGCCAACGGCATCCATTTCAAGCCGGTGGTCATCGAACAGTTCAACGAAGTGGTCAACGCCTTCGTGGCCGACCGCTGCGATGTCTTCTCCACCGACGCCTCCGGGCTGGCGTCGATCCGCATTTCCCGCATGCAGGACCCGGACGCCTACGAAGTGCTGCCCGAAACCATCTCCAAAGAGCCGCTCGGCCCCTTCGTGCGCCAGGGCGACGACGCATGGCTGAATGTGGTCAAGTGGACGCTGCACGCCATGACCGGGGCCGAAGAGCTGGGCCTGACGTCCGCCAACGTGGACAGCCAGCTGGAAAGCCGCAATCCCGAGATACGGCGTTTCCTGGGCGTGACGCCGGGGGCGGGAAAGAACCTGGGCCTGGACGAAAAGTGGGCTTATAACATCGTCAAGCAGGTGGGAAACTACGCCGAAAGCTTCGAGCGCAACGTGGGCATGGGCAGCCCGCTGAAGATCAGGCGGGGCCTGAACGCCCTGTGGAAGGACGGCGGGCTGATGTATCCGCTGCCGATACGGTAGGGGCCGTGACGCGGCCTGGGCGGCCTTCAGCCGGCCGTCCGCTTCACGAACACCATATTGTCCCGGTGCATCAGTTCCGGGTCGGACATGCTGCCCAGTATCTCGGCGATGCGGCTGCTGGGCTGGCGCATGATGCGCCGGGTGTCGGTGGCCGAATAATTGATCAGCCCGCGGCCGCATTCCACGCCATGTCCGTCCACGCAGGCCACCACGTCGCCGCGCTCGAATTCGCCTTCCACCCCCACCACGCCGATGGACAGCAGGCTTTTGTTTCCCTGGGTCAGGGCGCGCACGGCGCCTTCGTCCAGCACCACGCGGCCGCGCAGGCGCAGGTGGTTGACCAGCCAGCGCTGGCGGGCCGAGCGCACGCCGGCGCTGGCGCGCAATTCGGTGCCTATGCGCTCGCCGCGGGCCAGGCGCAGCAGCACCTCGGGCTCGCGCCCCGAGGCAATGACGGTGTGCCCGCCGCTGTTGGCCGCGCGACGGGCGGCCAGCACCTTGGTCAGCATGCCGCCGGTGCCGATGCCGCTGCCCGCGCCGCCGGCCATGGCTTCCAGGGCGGGGTCGCCGGCCTTGGCCACGGCAATCAGCTCGGCGGCCGGATGGCTGCGCGGGTCGGCGCTGTACAGCCCGGCCTGGTCGGTCAGGATGACCAGCGCCTCTGCTTCGATGAGGTTGGTGACCAGGGCGCCCAGAGTGTCGTTGTCGCCCAGCCGGATCTCGTCCGTGACCACGGTGTCGTTTTCATTGACGATGGGCACCGCGCCCAGGCCCAGCAGGGTGTACAGGGTGGTGCGCGCGTTCAGGTAGCGCCTGCGGTCGGCCAGGTCTTCGTGTGTCAGCAGTATCTGGGCGGTGCGCAGGCCGTGCTGGGCGAAGGCGACCTCGTAGGCCTGGATCAGGCCCATCTGCCCCACGGCGGCGGCGGCCTGCAGTTCGTGCATGGCGCTGGGCCGCCGCGCCCAGCCCAGGCGCGCCATGCCCTCGGCGATGGCCCCGCTGGACACCAGCACCACCTGCTTGCCCTGGGCGTGCAGCGCGGCGATCTGCGCCGCCCAATGGGCTACGGCGGCAAGGTCCAGGCCGCGCCCCTCGTTGGTGACGAGCGACGAGCCCACTTTGACGACGATGCGCTGGGCCTTGGAAACGGCGGATTTGGTGTTGGCGGCTGACATGACGCGCAAGCCTACAGGAATTTAATGGATGGGTGACTGGCCGGGAAAGGGCGCCCGCCCGGTATTTTACCGGTCGTCGCCCCGCGCGGGGTCGAAGCGCGGGTCGGGGTGCGCGTAGCTGCCGTCGGCGATGTCCTGCGCCTGCTGCTCGCGCGCGCGATCGGCGTCCAGCCAGTCCTGCAGCTGCCATATCAGTTCCTGTGTGCCCTCGCCCGTCAGGGCCGAGATGGCGAACACCGGGCCGGTCCATTCCATTGCGTCGCAGAAGCGCCTGGCCGTGTCCTTGGGGTCGGCCACCATGTCCAGCTTGTTCAGCACCAGCCAGCGGGGCTTGTCGTACAGGCCGGGATCGTACAGGCGCAGTTCTTCCAGGATGGCGCGCGCGTCGGCGACCGACTGCTCGACGGGGTCGATGTCCGGGTCGGGCGAGGAAATGTCCACCAGATGCAGCAGCACGCGCGTGCGCGACAGATGGCGCAGGAACAGATGGCCCAGCCCCGCGCCCTGCGAGGCGCCTTCGATCAGGCCGGGGATGTCGGCGACCACGAAACTGCGCGCTTCGGAGGTGCGCACCACGCCCAGGTTGGGGTGCAGCGTGGTGAAGGGGTAGTCGGCGACCTTGGGCCGGGCGTTGGATATCTTGCTGATGAGTGTGGACTTGCCTGCGTTGGGCAGGCCCAGCAGGCCCACGTCGGCCAACACCTTGAGTTCCAGGCGCAGCTTGCGCTGTTCGCCCGGCTGCCCGGGCGTGCACTGGCGCGGCGCGCGGTTGGTGCTGGACTTGAAGTGCAGGTTGCCCATCCCGCCCTGGCCGCCCGCCGCCAGCGTGGCTTTTTCGCCGTGGCGGTCCAGGTCGAACAGCTGCTCGCCGGTTTCGGCATCCAGTATGGTCGTGCCCACCGGCACGCGCAGGGTAATGTCGGGTGCGGCCGCGCCGTACTGATCCGAACCGCGGCCGTTCTCGCCGTTCTTGGCGCGGTGCAGGCGGGCGTAGCGAAAGTCCACCAGCGTGTTGATGTTGCGGTCGGCCACGGCGTAGATGCTGCCGCCGCGGCCGCCGTCGCCGCCGTCCGGCCCGCCCTTGGGGATGAATTTTTCGCGGCGAAAGCTCGCCACGCCATTGCCGCCCTTGCCGGCGATGACTTCGATGGTGGCTTCGTCTACGAATTTCATGATGGCCTATTCTAAAATAAAAAGCCCTGCCGGTAAGGCAGGGCCTGTGCCTGGGGCGCTGCGCCGATTACTCGGCGGCCACGACCGAGACGGTGCGCTTGTTCAGCGCGCCCTTGACCGCGAACTTGACCGTGCCGTCGACCAGCGAGAACAGGGTGTGGTCCTTGCCGATGCCGACGTTGGTGCCGGGGTGGAACTGCGTGCCGCGCTGGCGCACGATGATGGAACCAGCCTGGATGGCCTGGCCGCCGTACACCTTTACGCCCAGTCGTTTCGCTTCCGAGTCGCGGCCGTTGCGAGTCGAGCCGCCGCCTTTTTTCTGTGCCATGTTTAGCTCCTGCTATGCAATACCGGGTTCGATCAGGCCGTGACGGCGTCGATGCGAAGTTCGGTGTAGTTCTGGCGATGGCCCTGGCGCTTTTGATAATGCTTGCGACGGCGCATCTTGAAGATCTTGACCTTGTCGTGCCGGCCTTGCGCAAGAACGGTTGCCTTGACCACGGCACCGGCGACCAAAGGCGTACCGATTTGAAGCTGGTCGCCTTCGCCGACCGATAACACCTGGTCCAGCGTGATTTCTTGCCCAATGTCTGCCGGTATCTGTTCTACCTTGAGTTTTTGGCCAGCGGCAACGCGATACTGCTTGCCACCGGTTTTTATGACCGCGTACATGGGTTTACCTTTTTGAAAAAAAAGCCCTTGGCAAAATGCCAAGCCCTGCACTATAGCGTGGATTTCCCTGTGAAGTCAAGCGCTTGGCTGCGTGCGGCAAGCCCCGTGGCTTTTTCGCCGGGGCGGGGCCCCGGCCTACGAGCGGTAGTCGGCGTTGATGCTGACGTAGTCATGGGAAAAGTCGCAGGTGTAGATGGTGTCGGACACCTGGCCGCGCCCCAGGGCGATGCGCATGGCGATCTCGGCTTCTTTCATGACGCGCTGGCCGTCGGCCTCTTGGTAGCCGGGATGGCGCTGGCCGTTGCCGGCCACCAGCACGTCGCCCAGCCACAGGCTGACCTTGGATACGTCCAGATCGTCGATGCCGGCGTAGCCGATGGCGGCCAGGATGCGGCCCAGGTTGGGGTCCGAGGCATAGAAGGCGGTTTTCACCAGCGGGGACTGCCCCACCGAATAGGCGACCTTCAGGGCTTCCTCGGTGCTGGCGGCCTGTTCCACCGTGATGGTGATGAATTTGGTGGCGCCTTCGGCGTCGCGCACGATTTTCTGCGCCAGCTCGGCGGCGGACTCGGCCAGGGCCTCGTACAGGGCCTGGTAGTGCGGGTGGCCGGTGGAGTCGACCCGCAAGCCGCTCTGGCCGGTTGCCATGATGACGAAGGAGTCGTTGGTGGAGGTGTCGCCGTCCACCGTGATGCGATTGAAGGAGCGGTCGGCGATGGACTGCGCCATGCGCTTGAGCAGCGTTGGCTCGATGCCTGCGTCGGTGGCCAGGTAGCCCAGCATGGTGGCCATGTTGGGACGGATCATGCCGGCGCCCTTGCTGATGCCGGTGATGGTGACGGCGGCCCCGCCCAGCGCCAGGCGCCGCGACGCCACCTTGGGCAGCGTGTCGGTGGTCATGATGCTGTGGGCGGCGGCCAGCCAGTTGGCCGGGGCCAGGGACTGCACCGCGCGCGGCAGCGCGGCGACGATGCGGTCCACGGGCAGCGGTTCCAGGATGACGCCGGTGGAAAACGGCAGCACCTGGACGGGTTCGATGTCCAGCAGCCGGGCGGCGGCCTCGCAGGTCTGCAGGGAGGCGCGCATGCCCGGCTCGCCCGTGCCGGCGTTGGCGTTGCCGGTGTTGACCACCAGGGCGCGGATTCCCTTGCCCGCGGCCAGGTGGCTTTCGCACACCTGCACCGGCGCGGCGCGGAAGCGGTTGCGGGTGAACACGCCAGCCACGGCCGTGCCGGGCGCCAGGCGGAAGACGGTCAGGTCCTTGTGGCCGGCCTTGCGCACGCCGGCTTCGGCAATGCCTATTTCGACTCCCGGAACGGGAAAAATGCTGGACTCGGGCGGGATATGCAGGTTGACGGCCATGGCGGACTCGGCGGTGGAAACAGGGGGAAATAGGGAAAAACAGTTCTCGCGGGCGGGATGGGCCAGTGTACTTGAACGCCGGCCAGGCCAGGCCCGGTCAGGGCCGCGTGGACACGCGGTTCTGGGCGATGAGCTTGAGTTCGCCCAGCGCGTCGAACAAGGCCTTGCGGCTTTTGTCGGACAGGCCGCCGAACAGGCTTTGTATCCACTGTTCGTGCGAGCTGGCCATTTTCTTGAAGTTGCGCTTGCCCTTGGGGGTCAGCTTGATGATGGAGCTGCGCCGGTCGGTCAGCACCTTGTTGCGTTCCACCAGGCCTTCTTTTTCGAGCTGGTCGGTAATGCCGGTGATGTTGCCGTTGGTTACCATCATGTGGCGCGACAGTTCGCTCATTTTCATGCCGTTGGGCGCGCGCAGCAGCTGGGCCATGAGGTCGAAGCGGGGCAGGGTGGTGGCGTATTCGGCCCGCAGCCGCCCACGGATGTCGCCCTCGATGAGGTTGCAGCAGGTAAGCAGCCGCAGCCACAGGCGCAGATCGTCGTGGTCCTCGGGACCGGTACGGGTTTCCAGGTCGGGTGCCAGGCTGGATACGGGGGGGGGCTGCAAGTCGTTCATTTAGGACCTGTTGACGCTAAAAGGACAGCCGCACTGGACAGATCGTCCCGCTGCGCAATGACCCCATAGTCTAAATCAAACAGCCTGAATTATCGAGGCTGATACCATTTAGCCCTAAAACTAAAAATCGTGCCGCGCACGGCATGCGCAATGAGCGGCGGCGCCGCCTGAAAAACAGCTTGCAAGCGCTTTTCTTTGGCTATATAGTTTAAGCCTAAAATATATTGCAGAAAAGGCGGGGGGCCGGTCCGCGACCTTACGCTTCTCATAGGCAACCACTCGGAGATAGCATGAAAATAGTTTGTATCGGCGGCGGCCCGGCGGGCCTGTATTTCGGCCTGCTGATGAAGCTCAGCGATCCGCGCCACGAAGTCACCGTCATTGAACGCAACCGCCCCTACGATACGTTCGGCTGGGGCGTGGTGTTCTCCGACGCCACGCTGGGCAATCTGCGCGAGGCCGACCCCGTTTCGGCCGAGCAGATCAGCCAGGCGTTCAACCACTGGGACGATATCGAAATCAACTACAAGGGCCGCAGCATCCGCAGCGGCGGGCACGGCTTCATCGGCATCGGCCGCAAGAAGCTGCTGAATATCCTGCAGGCGCGCTGCGAGCAGGTCGGCGTAGACCTGGTGTTCGAAACAGACGTCTCCGACGACCAGGCCATCGCCCAGCAGTACCAGGCCGACCTGGTCATCGCCTCGGACGGCCTGAACAGCCGCGTGCGCACCCGCTACGCCGATACCTTCAAGCCCGACATCGACACCCGCCAGTGCCGCTTCGTGTGGCTGGGCACCGAAAAAACCTTCGACGCCTTCACCTTTGCCTTCGTCCAGACCGAGCATGGCTGGTTCCAGGCCCATGCCTACCAGTTCGAGCCCGGCCTTTCCACCTTCATCGTCGAAACCCTGGACGAAACCTGGAAGGCGGCGGGCCTGGACACCATGAGCCAGGAAGAGGGCATCGCCTACTGCGAGAAACTTTTCGCCCCCTGGCTGGACGGCAACCGCCTGATCAACAATGCCGCCCACCTGCGCGGTTCGGCCATCTGGATCCGCTTCCCGCGCGTCATCTGCGAAACCTGGGTGCACCGGCAGACCCTGCCCGACGGCCGCAGCGTGCCCATCGTCCTGATGGGCGATGCGGCGCACACGGCGCACTTCTCCATCGGCTCGGGCACCAAGCTGGCGCTGGAAGACGCCATCGAGCTCAACCGCTCCATCCTGGCGCAGAACAACGACCTGCAGGCGGGCCTTGCGCACTACCAGGAAGTGCGCAGCGTCGAGGTCCTGAAAATCCAGAACGCGGCGCGCAACTCCACCGAGTGGTTCGAGAACGTCTCGCGCTATGCCGTTTTCGAGCCCGAGCAGTTCGCCTATTCGCTGCTGACGCGCTCGCAGCGCATCTCGCACGAAAACCTGCGCCTGCGCGACCCCAAGTGGCTGGAAGGCTACGAGCGCTGGCTGGCCGACAAGGCGGGCGCGCCCGCCGGGCCGTCCGGGCGGCCGGTGCCGCCTATGCACACGCCCTACACCGCGCGCGGCACGACGCTCAAGAACCGCATCGTGGTGTCTCCCATGGCCATGTATTCCTGCGTGGACGGCGTGCCGGGCGACTTCCACCTGGTGCACCTGGGTTCGCGCGCCATGGGCGGGGCCGGCATGGTCATGGTCGAAATGACCTGCGTCTCGCCCGAGGCGCGCATCACCCCGGGCTGCCCGGGGCTGTGGACAGACGAGCAGGGCCAGGCCTTCAAGCGCATCGTCGATTTCGTGCACCAGAACACCACGGCCAAGATAGGCATGCAGATCGGCCATGCGGGCCGCAAGGCGTCCACCCGCGTCAGCTGGGAAGGCACGGACCTGCCGCTGGAGTCGGGCAACTGGCCGCTGGTGTCGGCCTCGGCGCTGCCCTATATCGAAGGCGTGTCCCAGGTGCCGCAGGCCATGACCCGCCAGCAGATGGACCAGGTGCGCGACGAATTCGTCGCGGCCACGCGCCGCGCCGCGCGGGCCGGCTTCGACTGGCTGGAACTGCACTGCGCCCACGGCTACCTGCTGTCCAGCTTCATCTCGCCGCTGACCAACCTGCGCGACGACGAATACGGCGGTTCGCTGGACAACCGCCTGCGCTATCCGCTGGAAGTTTTCCACGCCGTGCGCGAGGCCTGGTCGCAAGACCTGCCCATGTCGGTGCGCATCTCGGCCCACGACTGGGTCGAGGGCGGCATCACGCCCGACGACGCGGTTGAAATCGCGCGCCGCTTCAAGCAGGCCGGCGCCGACATGGTGGACTGCTCTTCGGGCCAGGTCAGCAAGGCCGAGCAGCCGGTGTACGGGCGCATGTTCCAGACGCCGTTCTCCGACCGGGTGCGCAACGAAGCCGGCATTCCCACCATCGCGGTGGGCGCCATCTTCGAAGCCGACCACGTCAACAGCATCATCGCCTCGGGCCGGGCCGACCTGTGCGCGCTGGCCCGCCCGCACCTGGCCGACGCCGCCTGGACGCTGCGCGAATCCGCGCGCATCGGCTACACCGACGTCACCTGGCCGCGCCAGTATTTTCCGGCCAAGCGCCAGCTCGAAACCAACTTCGAGCGCGCGGCCGCCTACGCCGAGCAGGTGGGCAAATGACGGCCGCCGATTCCGCCGCCGGCCCTCGCCACGCGCTGGTCACGGGCGCCTCGCGCGGCATTGGCCGTGCGGTGGCCCAGCGCCTGCTGGAGCAGGGTGCGCGTGTCACGCTAATGGGGCGCAGCCAGGGCGCGCTCGAACAGGCCTGCAAACAGCTGGAACAATACGGCGAGGCCGGTTTCGTCTGCGGCGACATCGTGCAGCAGGAGCAGGTAAGGGCCGCCTTCCAGGCCGCGCGCCGGCGTTTCGGGCCCGTGGACATCCTGGTCAATAACGCCGGCCAGGCGGTCAGCGAACGCTTCGACCGCCTGGACGAAGCCGCCTGGCGCCGGATGCTGGACGTCAATCTCACCGGCGCTTTCCATTGCATCCAGGCCGCGCTGCCCGACATGCTGGCCCGCCAGTGGGGGCGCATCGTCAACGTGGCCAGCACGGCCGGGCTGACCGGCTATGCTTACGTGGCGGCCTATTGCGCGGCCAAGCACGGCGTCATCGGCCTGACCCGTTCGCTGGCGCTGGAAACCGCCAAAAAAGGCGTCACGGTCAATGCCGTCTGCCCCGGCTATACCGAAACCGACCTGGTGCAAGAGGCGGTGGACAACATCATCAAGAAAACCGGCCTGACGGCCGACGAGGCGCGCGCCAGGCTGGCCCAGGGCAATCCGCAGGGCCGGCTGGTGCAGCCCGAACAGGTGGCCGACGCCGTGGCCTGGCTGTGCCAGCCCGGTGCGTCGGCGGTCAACGGACAATCCATCCCCGTGGACGGGGGCGAGGTCATGGCGGGCTGATGCCAGGCCAAAGGAGCACACACAATATGGAAAACCAGGAACACACGATGGCGCACCACACGCGCCCCATGGCCGGCTACCAGGCCAGGCATTTCCTGTGGTCGGTGTCGGACGACGGCAAGGTGGCCACCATCACCCTGAACCGCCTCGAGCGCAAGAACCCGCTTACCTTCGATTCCTACGCCGAATTGCGCGACCTGTTCCGCAGCCTGAGCTACGCCAGCGATGTCAAGGTTGTCGTGCTTGCCGGTTCGGGCGGCAATTTCTGCTCGGGCGGCGATGTGCACGAAATCATCGGCCCGCTTACCCGCATGGGCATGCCGCAATTGCTGGAATTCACCCGCATGACGGGTGACCTGGTCAAGGCCATGCGCAATTGCCCGCAGCCCATCGTGGCCGCCGTGGAGGGCGTGTGCGCCGGGGCCGGGGCCATCCTGGCGCTGGCTTCCGACCTGCGCCTGGCATCCAGCCAGGCGCGCACCGCCTTCCTGTTCACGCGGGTGGGCCTGGCCGGCTCGGACATGGGGGCCTGCGCCATGCTGCCGCGCGTCATCGGCCAGGGCCGCGCCTCCGAACTGCTGTACACCGGCCGCGCCATGTCGGCCGACGAGGGCCTGGCCTGGGGCTTCTTCAATGCCCTGCACCCTTCCGAGTCGCTGCTGGAGGCGGCCCACAAGCTGGCCGGGCAGATCGCAGCCGGCCCCACTTTCGCGCACGGCATCACCAAGAAAGCCCTGCACCAGGAATGGAGCATGGGTGTGGACGAGGCCATCGAGGCCGAGGCCCAGGCGCAGGCCATCTGCATGCAGACGCAAGATTTCCGGCGTGCCTACGAGGCCTTCGTGGCCAAGCAGAAACCGGTATTCGAGGGCGACTGAATGAACGACGCAAACTGGCTGGACTGGCCTTTCTTCGACGAGCGCCATCCCGACATGGCGCGCGAACTGGACGCCTGGTGCGCCAGCGCCCTGGCTGACATCGACCACACCGACACCGACCAGGCCTGCCGCCATCTGGTGAAGGCGCTGGGGCAGGCGGGCTGGCTGCGCGTGGCCGTGCCGCAGGGGCCCGGAGGTGCCTGGGGCGGGCGCTGGCCGCAGATCGATTCGCGCGCCGTGTGCATCATGCGCGAAACCCTGGCGCGCCACGACGGCCTGGCCGATTTCGCCTTCGCCATGCAGGGCCTGGGCAGCGGCGCCATTTCCATCGCCGGCAGCGACGCGCTGCGCCGGCGCTACCTGCCCCGCGTGGCCAGCGGCGAGGCCATCGCGGCCTTCGCCCTGTCCGAGCCCGAGGCCGGTTCGGACGTGGCCGCCATGTCCTGCCAGGCGGTGGCCGACGGCGACAGCTATGTGCTGGATGGCGAGAAAACCTGGATATCCAACGGCGGCATCGCTGATTTCTATTGCGTCTTCGTGCGCACGGGCGAGGCGCCGGGCGCGCGCGGCATTTCCGCCTTCGTGGTGGATGCCGACACGCCGGGCCTGCACATCGCCGAGCGCATCGACGTCATCGCCCCGCATCCGCTGGCCCGCCTGCGTTTCGACAAATGCCGGGTGCCGGCATCGCAGCGCCTGGGCGAGGCCGGCCAGGGCTTCAAGGTCGCCATGATGACGCTGGACATCTTCCGCGCCTCGGTGGCCGCGGCGGCGCTGGGCTTTGCGCGCCGGGCCCTGCAAGAGGGCCTGGACCGCGCCAGGTCCAGGCGCATGTTCGGCCAGACGCTGGCCGACCTGCAGCTTACCCAGGCGGCGCTGGGCGACATGGCCACCGACATCGACGCCGCGGCGCTGCTTACCTACCGCGCCGCCTGGATGCGCGACGTCAAGGGCGCGCGCACCACCCGCGAGGCGGCCATGGCCAAGATGGCCGCCACCGAATCCGCCCAGCGGGTCATCGACCGCGCGCTGCAGATGTTCGGCGGCGCCGGCGTCATGTCCGGCATGCCTGTAGAGAAGCTGTACCGAGAAATCCGCGCCCTGCGCATCTACGAGGGCGCCACCGAAGTGCAAAAACTGATCATCGCCCGCGAACTGCTCAAAGACGGCTGAGGGGCGGCCGGCGCCAAGGAGAAAAGCATGGAAAAATCTGCCCATACCGATACCTTTGCCAGGGATCATCTGCCGCCCCTGTCCGAGTGGCCCGAGCTGTTGCTCGACGGCAATCCCGACGTCGCGTATCCGGCGCGCCTTAACTGTGCGGTCGAACTGGTGGATGCCCATGTGGCGCGCGGCGACGGCGAACGGATCGCCCTGCACTGGCGCGACGAATCCGGCAGGCAGTCGCTCAGCTACGCCGGGCTGGCGCGGCTGACCAACCGCATCGCCCGTGTGCTGACCGAGGACATGAAACTCGAGCCCGGCAACCGCCTGCTGCTGCGCGGCCCCAACAACGCCATGATGGCGGCGTCGTGGCTGGCGGCCGTCAAGGCCGGCCTGGTCGTGGTGCCCACCATGCCTCTGCTGCGGGCCGGCGAACTCAAGCCGCTGATAGACAAGGCGCAGATCACCGCGGCGCTGTGCGACAGCCGCCTGGCTCAGGAAATGGAATCCTGCCGCGAGCCGTCACACGCCGCCTATTGTCCCCAGCTGGCGCGGGTGATGTATTTCAATGACGCGGGCGCCGAATCGCTGGACACCCTGGCCCAGGGCAAGCCCGATACCTTCACGGCCTGCGACACGGCGGTGGACGATGTCTGCCTCATCGCCTTCACCAGCGGCACCACGGGCAAGCCCAAGGGCTGCATGCATTTCCACCGCGACGTGCTGGCCATGTGCGACACATTTTCCAGGCACGTGCTGCGCATGGCGCCGGACGATGTCGTGGGGGGTACGCCGCCGCTGGCATTCACGTTCGGGTTGGGCGGCCTGCTGTGCTTCCCGCTGCGCGTGGGCGCCTCCACTGTACTGCTCGAAAGGCTCACTCCGGATGACCTGCTGTCCGCGGTGGACGACTTCGGCATCACCATGACTTTCACCGCGCCGACCTTCTATCGCCAGATGGCCGAACTGGTGCCCAGGCACAGCCTGGCCACGCTCAAGAAAACCGTCTCGGCGGGCGAGGCCCTGCCCGACGCCACGCGCCAGCTGTGGAAGGAGGCCTCCGGCATCGAGATGATAGACGGCATCGGCGGCACCGAGATGATCCACGTGTATGTTTCCAGCACACCCGAGGACGTGCGGCGCGGCGCCATAGGCACGGTGGTGCCAGGCTATGTGGCCCAGGTGGTCGACAAGGACTTCAAGCCCGTGCCGCCCGGCACGGTGGGCCGGCTGGCCGTCAAGGGCCCAACCGGCTGCCGCTACCTGGACGACGAGCGCCAGCGCGTCTTCGTGCAGCAGGGCTGGAACCTGCCGGGCGACACTTTTGCCATGGACGAGGACGGCTATCTGTATTACCAGGCCCGCAATGACGACATGATCATCTCGGCCGGCTACAACATCGCCGGACCCGAGGTCGAGGGGGCGCTGCTGACCCACGAGGCCGTGGCCGAATGCGGCGTGGTCGGCGAGCCCGATGCGCAGCGCGGCAGCATCGTCAAGGCCTTCGTCGTGCTGAAGCCCGGTTTCGTCGGCGACGATGCGCTGGTCAGGCAACTGCAAGAGCACGTCAAACAGGCCATCGCGCCGTACAAGTATCCGCGCGCCGTCGAATTCGTCGACAGCCTGCCCCGCACCGAAACCGGCAAGCTGCAGCGTTTCGTGCTGCGCCGGAAATAGTTTTTTATCGAGAGGCATGAATGGAAATCTTGCAACCCCCCGACTGGCTTCCCCCCCGAGGCTATTCCAACGGCATCATGACGGAAGTCGCCGTGGGCAGCCGCATCATCTTCGTGGGAGGACAGGTCGCCTGGAACGCACAGCAGCAGTTCGAGTCCGACGACCTGGCCGAGCAGGTGGGCCAGACACTGCGCAACATCGTCGCCATCCTGAAAGAGGGCGGCGCCGGTCCCCAGCACATCACGCGGATGACCTGGTATGTGTGCGACAAAAAAGAATATGTCGGCGCGCTGCGCGAGATCGGCAAGCATTACCGTGAAGTCATCGGCCGCCATTTCCCGGCCATGACCGCCGTCGAGGTGGCCGATCTGGTCGAGGACCGCGCCAAGGTCGAGATAGAAGTCACCGCCGTGGTGCCGCCGGCGGTCTCACCTTCCTAGCGTCTTTCCTAGCGTCTTTTTGACAGCCTTTGTTTGGCTTGGGTTCTTGAGCCGCCGGTCAAGCGGCGGAGTGGTTTGCAAGAACTTGGCAAAACATTCACAGTTTCGCGAAGGCTTCCTCGGCCGCGTCCAGCGTGGCCTGGATGACGGCGTCGTCGTGCGTGGCCGACACGAAGCCGGCCTCGAACGCCGAGGGGGCGAAGTACACGCCGCGTATCAGCATGGCGTGGAAGAATTTCCTGAAGCGTTCGATGTCGGCGGCGGACACCTCGGCAAAGCTGGTGGGCACGGCGGGGCTGAAGTAGATGCCGAACATGCCGCCCACGCAGTCGGCGCTGAAGGGGATACCCGCCGCGCGCGCCCTGTCGGCCAGCCCGTCGGCCAGTTTTTGCGTCTGAGCCGCCAGCCTGTCGTAGAAGCCCGGCTCGGACAGCAGCCGCAGTGTGGCCAGCCCCGCGGCCACGGCCACCGGGTTGCCCGACAGCGTGCCCGCCTGGTATACCGGCCCCAGCGGCGCGATGTGCTCCATGATGTCGGCGCGCCCGCCGAAGGCGCCCACCGGCATGCCGCCGCCTATCACCTTGGCCAGCGTGGTCAGGTCGGGCGTGACGCCGGACAGCCCCTGCACGCCTTGGGGGCCGACGCGAAAGCCCGTCATGACTTCGTCGAAGATCAGCAGCGCGCCATGCCGGGTGCACAATTCGCGCAGGCCTTCCAGAAAGCCCGCCACGGGCTTGATCAGGTTCATGTTGCCGGCAATGGGCTCGACGATGATGCAGGCGATCTGGTCGCCGTACTGGTCGAAGGCGGCCTGCACGGCGTCCAGCCTGTTGTAGTCCAGCACCAGCGTGTGCTGCACGAATTCCGGCGGCACGCCCGCCGAGGTGGGATGGCCGAAGGTCAGCATGCCCGATCCCGCCTTGACCAGCAGGCTGTCCGCATGTCCGTGGTAGCAGCCCTCGAACTTGATGATCTTGGGCCGCCCGGTGAAGCCGCGCGCCAGGCGGATGGCCGACATGGTGGCCTCGGTGCCCGAGCTGACCAGGCGCACTTTCTCGATAGAGGGCAGGCGCGCGGCCAGGGCCTCGGCGATGTCGATCTCGCCTTCCGTGGGGGCGCCGAAGGACAGGCCGTCGACCGCGGCTTCCTGTACCACGCGCACGATTTCCGGATGCGCATGGCCCAGGATGGCCGGGCCCCACGAGCCGACATAGTCGATATAGCGTTTGTCCTCGGCGTCCCACACATACGGGCCTTGCGCGCGCTTGATGAAGCGCGGCGAG
>Ga0180223_1000713_pt1 | contig 35742 bp, 32 predicted proteins | sample eDN5th30CKraftOP_FD_151337 | JGI IMG/M metagenome (GOLD analysis project Ga0180223, IMG submission 151337) | Enriched Organic Plus compost microbial communities from Emeryville, California, USA - eDNA 5th pass 30_C Kraft OP (version 2) (version 2) ... | reverse complement strand
GCGCCCGGGCGTCGGCGCGCGGCCTGCGCGCCATCATCGCCGGCGCGGGCGGCGCCGCCCATCTGCCGGGCATGATGGCGGCCCTGACGCCAGTGCCGGTGTTCGGCGTGCCGGTGCCCTCGCGCTACCTGCGCGGCGAAGACTCGCTGCTGTCCATCGTGCAGATGCCCAAGGGCGTGCCCGTCGCCACCTTCGCCATCGGCGAGGCCGGCGCCGCCAACGCGGCGCTGCATGTGGTGGCATGCATGGCGGTGGGCGACGCGGCCCTGCGCGGCAAACTCGACGCGTTCCGGGCGCGCCAGACGCAGGCCGCCCGCGACATGCTGGTGCCGCCTCCCGCGGCTGTCTGACTCTTCATCGCTCTTCATGGATACTTCTTCGCATTCCTTCCCGATTGCGCCGGGCGGCTGGCTGGGCATGCTTGGGGGAGGGCAGCTGGGGCGGATGTTCTGCCATGCCGCCCAGCGCCTGGGCTACAGGGTCGCCGTGCTGGACCCGGCCGCGCAGTGCCCCGCCGGCGTGGTGGCCGACCAGCACATACAGGCGGCCTATGACGATGCGCAGGCGCTCGACCGCCTGGCGCGCCTGTGCGGCGCCGTCACCACAGAGTTCGAGAACGTGCCGGCGCAAAGCCTGGCCAGGCTGGCCGGCCACAGCCGCGTCAGCCCGGGGCCGGAGTCCGTCGCCATCGCCCAGGACCGCCTGCGGGAAAAAGCCTTCATCGCCGGGGCCGGCGTGCCCGTGGCGCCGCACGCCGCCATTCGTTCTGCGCAAGACCTGGCTGCCGCGCCCGATGCGTTGTTTCCCGGCATTCTCAAGGCGGCGCGGCTGGGCTATGACGGCAAGGGCCAGGCCCGCGTGGCCACGCGCGAGCAGGCGCTGGCGGCCTGGAAGAACCTGGGCGGCGTGCCTTGCGTACTCGAGGCCCTGGTGCCTCTGGCGTCCGAGGTTTCCGTGGTGGTGGCGCGCGGCTTCGACGGCCGGTCGGTCGCCTATCCGCCTTCGGTCAATGAGCATCGCGACGGCATCCTGGCGGTGTCGTCCGTCGGCATGGAAGACGGCGCCGCCGCCGGCCAGGGCGCGACCGCGCTGGCGCTGAAGGTGGCGGACGCCCTGGACTACCACGGCGTGCTGTGCGTGGAATTCTTCGTGCTGCGGGACGGCAGCCTGGTCGCCAACGAGATGGCGCCGCGGCCGCACAACAGCGGGCACTACACCATCGACGCCTGTCTCTCCAGCCAGTTCGAGCAGCAGGTCCGCGTCATGGCGGGCATGCCTCTGGGCGATCCCGCCAGCCTGTCTCCGTCGGTCATGCTCAACATCCTGGGCGACGTGTGGTTCGATCCGGCCACCGGCGCGCAGCGCGAACCCGACTGGGCTTCGGTGCTGAAGGCGGGCGGCGCCAGGCTGCATCTTTACGGCAAGCACGAGGCCCGGCCCGGCCGCAAAATGGGCCACGTGACGATAATCGGCCCCCGCCCCGCCGCGGTGCGCGAGGACGCGGCGCGGGTGGCCGGTGTGCTGGGCATCGCGTACTGACATGAACGGCGCGCACGCCCCGGACGACGCGCAGCTGGAAGAAGCCGCGCGGCGGCTGGCGGCCGGACGCCTGGTGGCCTTTCCCACCGAGACGGTATACGGCCTGGGGGCCGACGCCTCGGACCCCGCGGCCGTCGCGCGCATCTACGGCGCCAAGGGGCGGCCCTCTAACCATCCCGTCATCGTGCATCTGGCGCCGGGCGCCCGCGTGGAATACTGGGCCGCCCGGGTGCCCGCGCAGGCGCGGGCGCTGATGGATGCGTTCTGGCCGGGGCCGCTTACGCTCATACTGCCGCGCGCGCCTCATATCCCCGATGCCGTCAGCGGCGGCCAGGACAGCATAGGCCTGCGCTGCCCCTCGCATCCCGTCGCCCAGGCGCTGCTGGCCCGCTTCGCCGGGCTGAAAGGCGGACATGGCGGGGTGGCGGCGCCCTCGGCCAATAAATTCGGCCAGGTCTCGCCCACGTGCGCCGAGCATGTAAGGGCCGAGTTTCCCGAGCTGGACGACGATGCCCTGATGGTGTTGGAAGGCGGCCCGTCGCAAGTGGGCATCGAGTCGACCATTGTGGACCTTTCCCGCCTGGAGCAGGGCGTGGGGCCGGCCATCCTGCGCCCCGGCCACATCACGGCGGCGCAGATCGGCCGGGTGCTGCGCATCGCGCCCGATGGCCTCCTTCCGGGCCATGAGCCCGGAGACGGGGCAACCTGCGCTGGCTGTGCCGTGTCTGGCGAATCCGAGCGGCATGCAGGCCGCGAGGTGGACGAGCGCGGCGGCGCCCGCCGGATGGACGATGTGGCCCAGGGAAAGCCGCGGGCGCCTCGTGTTTCCGGTTCGCTCAAGGCACACTATGCGCCACGCACCCCTTTGCAGGTATTACCGCGCGGCGGGATCCGTCTTCTGCTGCAAAGTGCCGCCGGCAACGATGAACGCATGGCCTGCGTGGTGTTCGGGCCGCCGGAAAGCGCGTTCGCATCCAGCCCCGGCGTGGACTGGTTTGCCGCGCAGCCGGACCCCGATGCCTACGCGCGCGAACTCTATGCGCTGCTGCGGCGCCTGGACCAGGGCGGTTATGCCCGCCTGGTCTTCGAGCAGCCGCCGCGTTCGGCGCCCTGGCAGGCCGTCAACGACCGCCTCGGCCGCGCCGCCGCGGCTTTTGGAGGCTAGCGGCCCCCGGGCCCTACACCCCCAGGTAGCGTGTCAGCAGCTCCGTCTGACCGGCCAGCGCCGCGCTGTCGCGTTCTTCGACCACGCGGCCTTTTTCCAGCACCACGCAGCGATCGGTATGCGCCAGCACCTTGCGGTAGTTGCGGTCAACGATGAGCGTCGCCACGCCTGTTTCGCGGATGGCGGCGATGATGCGCCAGATCTCGGCGATGATCAGCGGCGCCAGCCCCTCGGTGGCCTCGTCCAGGATGAGGATGTCGGGATTGGTCATGAGCGCCCGGCCAATGGCCAGCATCTGCTGTTCGCCGCCCGACAACTGCTGCCCGCCGTGGCGCAGCCTTTCGGTCAGCCGCGGGAAGGTCTGCAGCACGCGTTCGTAGGTCCAGTCATTGCGGCCGTTGTAGCCGCTGCGCGCCGCCACCAGCAGGTTCTCGCGCACGTCCAGGTTGGGGAAGATGCCCCGGCCCTCGGGCACGTAGGCGATGCCCTGGCGCGCCACCTGGTGGGGCTGCGCGCGTGTGCGGTCCCTGCCGCGGATGTGGATGCGGCCGCGGCTGGGGGCGATGTGGCCCATGATGCTGCGGATGAGCGTGGTCTTGCCCATGCCGTTGCGGCCCAGCAGGCCGACGGATTCGCCCGCGTTGATCCGCAGGTCGACGCCATGCAGGATGTGGCTGGCGCCGTAGTGGGTATGCAGGCCCTCGGCCTGTACCAGGGTGTTCATTTGTGTACCTTCCTGTCGCTGCCGCGGCGTCCTCCCCGCGGGAGGCGCCGCGCTGCCTTCGGGCGGCCGGGCGGACGCGCTCATTCGTCTTCTCCGAGATAGGCCGTCTGCACCAGCGGGTCGGCCCGGATGGCGGCGGGGTCGCCGTGCGCGATGACTGCGCCGTTGACCATGACGGTGATTTCGTCGGATATCTTGAATACGGCGTCCATGTCGTGCTCGACCAGCAGAATGGCATGCTCGGCCTTGAGGGAGTCCAGCAAGGACAGCATGCGTTCGGTTTCTTCGGGCCCCATGCCCGCCAGGGGTTCGTCGAGCAGCAGCACGGATGGATGCGTGGCCAGGCTCATGGCGATTTCCAGCTGGCGCTTGGCGCCGTGCGACAGCAGGCCGGCGACGCGGTCGCGTTCTTTTTCCAGGCCGGCCAGCGCCAGCGCGTGGTCGGCGGCTTCGCTGCTGGCCTGGCAGCGCCGCGCCGCGCCCCAGCTCCAGAAGTACTGGTGGCGTGCCTGGGCGGTGACGCGGCAGTTTTCGTGCACGGTCAGGCTGGGGAAGATGGTGGTGCGCTGGTAGCTGCGGCCCATGCCGGCGCGGGCGCGGCGCGGCTGGGGCCAGGCGGTGATGTCGTGCCCGCCCATGAAGATGTGTCCTTCGTTGGGCGCCAGTTCGCCGGACAGCACGCTGACCAGCGTGGATTTGCCCGCCCCGTTGGTGCCGATGACGGCGTGCACGGCGCCTTTTTTCAGGTCGAGCGAGACATGGTCTATGGCGGTAAGGCCGCCGAAGCGGCGTGTGATGTTCTTGGCCGATAAAAGGGTTTGCGTCATGTTGCGGCCTTTACAGGGACGAAGCCGAGGGTTTGATCCGGGCCGCCTGCCGGCGCTGGCGCCACTGCCCGGGCAGGCCCGCCAGTCCGTTGGGCAGCAGAGCCACCAGCACGATGATGGCCAGGCCGAAGGTAAGGTGCCAGCGCTGGGCGATGTCGCCCATCAGGTCCTGGGACTGGAAGGCTTCCTGCAGCAGGGTCAGGGCCACGGCGCCCACGATGGCGCCCCACAGGCGCGAGCTGCCGCCCAGGATGACCATCAGCAGCACCAGGCCGGACTGGTCCCAGGCCAGCAGCTCGGGGTTGACGTAGCCGTCCTTGGCCGCGTACAGAAAGCCTGCCGCGCCCGCCAGCCCCCCGGCCAGCACATAGGCCATCAGCTTGTAGCCGAAGGTGGAATAGCCCGCCGCCCGCATGCGCTGTTCGTTGACGCGTATGCCGGTCAGCGCGGCGCCGAAGCGCGAGCGCATCAGGGCGGCCAGGAAACCCCAGCCCAGCAGCAGGCAGGCCAGCGTGAACAGATAGAAGGCATAGGGCGCGTCGAGGTTCAGCAGCACCCATTCGCCCAGCCGCAGCTCGGGGCGGAAATACAGGTAGATGCCGTCGGTGCCGCCGCCCAGCTTGGTGTCGTGGAAGACGTAGTAGGCCATCTGCGCGAAGGCCAGCGTCACCATGATGAAGTAAATGCCCTTGGTGCGCAGCGACAGCGCGCCGGTGACGGCGGCATAGGCCATGGCCGCCAGTACGGCGCCGGGCAGCAGCCACAGCATGTTGCCGGCGCCGGATTCGGGCGACAGCAGGGTGACGAAATAGGCCGCGATGCCGAAAAACGCGGCATGGCCCAGGCTGACCAGACCGGCGCCGCCCACCAGCAGCTGCAGGCTCAGCGCGAAAAGCGCGTAGATCATGACCTTGACGGCCAGGCCAGTGTAGTAGTCGGATGCCGCCATGGGCAGCAGCGCCGCCAGGCACACCAGCGCCAGCAGCAATACAGCGCGTAGAGTCGATTGCATGATCAGCCCTGCTTGAATAGCCCTTCGGGCTTGAACAGAAGAATGGCCGCCATCAGCAGGTACACCATGACGCCCGCCGCAGCCGGAAAGAACACCTGCCCGAAAGTGTCCACGAAGCCCACCAGCATGGCGGCCAGGAAAGCCCCGCGTATGGACCCGATGCCGCCGATGACCACGACGACGAAGCAGATGATGAGCACGGCATGGCCCATGCCCGGATAGACGGACGACACCGGCGCGGCGATGGCGCCCGCCAGCGCGGCCAGCGCCACGCCGATGGCGAACACGATGCGGAACAGCCGGTTGATGTCGATGCCCAGTGAGCTGATCATCTCGCGGTTGCTGGCCCCCGCGCGTATCATCATGCCCAGGCGGCTGCGGGTGAGCACCCAGTACATCAGGCCGGCCACCAGCAGACAGACCAGAGAGATGAACAGGCGATAGACGGGGTAGGTCATGATGCCGCCCAGCGAGACGGTGCCTTGCAGCCAGGCCGGCACGCCCACGCCGTGCACGTCGTTGTCGATGATGATGGAGCGCAGCTCCTCGAAGACCAGGATGAGGCCGTAGGTCATGAGCACCTGCTGCAGATGGTCGCGCCTGTACAGGTAGCTGTAGAAGGCCCATTCCAGAAAATAGCCCAGCAGGCTGGCCAGCACGACGCAGGCCAGCAGGGTGGCGACGAAACCCCCGCCCAGGTACTGGGCCACCAGGGGCTGCAGCGCGAAGGCCATATAGGCCCCGATCATGTAGAAACTGCCATGGGCCAGGTTGATGATGCCCATGATGCCGAAGATGAGTGTCAGCCCGCTTGCGACCAGGAACAGCAGCAAGCCGTATTGCACCGCATTGAGGCATTGGATCAGGAATATGACCGGGTCCACGAAAACTCCTTGAAATTCGGAAACAGCCTACGCGGGCGCCCGCCCGCGTAGGCTGCCTGGTGCCGAAGGCTTACAGCTTGCAGCCGCGGGCCGGGTCGGCCAGCGCCTTGACGGCTACGCCGATGTCTTTGTTTTCTTCGCCCTTGACTTCGCGCAGGTAGAAGTCCTGCACGGGGTTGCCCGCCTTGGACAGCGTGAACTTGCCGCGCGGGCTGTCGATGGTGGCGGCGCTGATGGCGGCGCGCATCTCGTCTTTCTTGGAGACGTCGCCCTTGACGGCGTTCAGGCCCGCGGCCAGCATTTGCGCGGCGTCATAGCCTTGCACGGCATAGACGTCGGGCGGCAGCTTGGGAAAGTGCTTTGTGTAGCTTTCGCGGAAGGCATTGTCGCGCGGCGTGTTCAGGCCGTCGGCATAATGCAGCGTGGTCAGCAGGCCCTGGGCCGATGCGCCCTGCGCCTTGAGCGTGCCATCGGTGAGAAAGCCGCTGCCCAGCAGGGGAATGGTCTTGTTCAGGCCTGCGGCCGCGTAGTCCTGCACGAACTTGACCGCGCCGCCGCCGGCGAAGAAGGTGTAGACCGCGTCGGGCTTGAGCGAGGCGATCTCGGTCAGCAGGGGCTGGAATTCCACATTGGGGAAGGGCAGGGTCAGGTGCTTGATGACCTTGCCGCCGGCCTTCTCGAAGGACTCCTTGAAGCCGTCGGTGGACTCTTTGCCGGCGGCGTAGTTCCACGAAATGGTGACGGCGGTCTTGTAGCCTTTTTCGGCCGCGACCGGGCCCATGGCGTAGCCGGGCTGCCAGTTGGAGAAGGACGAGCGGAAGATGCCTTTGCTGCACAGCGGGCCGGTAATGGCGTCGGCGCCCGCATTGGGGATGATGAGCGTGGTGTCGGAATCTTTGGCGGCCTTGGCCAGGGCCATGGCCACGCCCGAGTGCACCGTGCCGACCAGGATGTCGACCTGATCGCGCTTGATCAGGCGGTTGGCGTTTTCGGGGCCTTTGGCGGGGTTGGACTCGTCGTCGACCTTGAAGTACTGGAGTTCCTGGCCGGCCAGCTTGCCGCCCTGTTCCTGCACGTATAGCCTGAAGCCGTTTTCGATGGCTTCGCCCAACTGGGCGTAGGTGCCGCTGTAGGGCAGCATGAAGCCGACCTTGACGACGGCGTGGGCGCCGCCGGCGCTGAGTGCGAGCACCGCCGCGAGGGCTGTGCGGGTGAGGGTTTTTTTCATTGTCTGCTCCTGTGTTTTTATGAAAAGTGCTGCTTGATGAATGCGCGCTCGGCGCGGGTCAGGCGATGCCGCGGATGAATTCCGCGACTTCGGTAATGACGGTGTCGGGCTGGTCTTTGTGCGGCGAGTGGCGGCAGCGCTCAATGATACAGAGCCTTGTCCAGGGCGCAATCCGTTTAATCCCTTGCACTTGCTCCAGCGTGCCGTACTCGTCGTCCCGTCCCTGGATGGCCAGGATGGGGCAGCGGATGCCGGCCACCTCGGCTTCGATGTTCCAGAGGCGGAAGTCGGGATTCAGCCAGATGTCGTTCCAGCCCCAGAAGGTCAGCTCGGGGTGCCGATGGTAGCGCGCCAGGCGCTGCGGCAGGTCGGTGTGCAGAAAGGCCTCGCGCGCGGCCGCGATGCTGGCCACGGTAATGTCTTCGACGAATATGTGCGGCGCCGCGACCGCCACGGCCTTGACGCGCTGCGGGTGCATGGCGGCATACAGCAGGGCGATGGAGGCGCCGTCGCTGTGCCCGTACAGAATGGGCTTTTCATCGCCCAGGCCCAGCGCGTCCAGCAGGGCGGGCAGCGCCTCGCGCGCCTGCGCATGCATGTAGCCGACCGGCCATTTCTCGTCCTCGTCCCTGGGCGTGCTGGCGCCGTAGCCATTGCGCGAGAAAACCAGGCCGCGGCAGCCCGCGGCCGCGCACATCTGCGCCGGCCAGTCCTTCCACATGGATGCCGAGCCCAGGCCCTCGTGCAGGAACACGATCAGGTCCGCGTCTTTTTTCTCGGGCGAGATGAGGCAGTACTCGATCTGCAGTTCGCGGCCCAGCGCATGGATGGGAGCGAGGCCGGAAGGCGGTGCGGCGGGACGTGCATTGGCGGCCATGTCAGACAGAGCCTTTGCGCAGGCGGAAGCGCTGGATCTTGCCGGTGGCGGTCTTGGGCAGGTCGTCCACGAAATGTATGGCGCGCGGATACTTGAACGGCGCCAGGTTGGCCTTGACGAAAGCCTGCAGTTCGGCCTGGATGGCCTCGCCGGCGGCGTTGCCCGAGCGCAGCACGACATAGGCGGTGGTCTTGACCAGGCCCTGCGGGTCGGTGGCGCCGATGACGGCGGCCTCCAGCACGGCGGTGTGCTGGATGAGGACGTTCTCGACCTCGATGGGGGACACATACTGGCCGCTGACTTTGATCATGTCGTCGCTGCGGCCCGAGTAGGTGTAATAGCCGTCCGCGTCGCGCACGTATTTGTCGCCGCTTTTCAGCCAGTGGCCCAGGAAGGTCTCGCGCGTCTTTTCGCGGTTGTTCCAGTACATCAGCGCGGCGCTGGGGCCCTTGATGTACAGGTCGCCGATGGCGCCCGGCGGCACGGGCGCGCCATTGTCGTCGCGCAGCTCGACCTCGTAGCCGGGCACGGGCTTGCCGGTGGTGCCGTAGCGCACGTCGCCGGGCTGGTTGGAAAGAAAGATGTGCAGCATCTCGGTGGAGCCGATGCCGTCCAGGATGTGGCAGCCGAAGCGCTGCGTGTAGCGGTCGCCGATGTCCTTGGGCAGCGCCTCGCCGGCCGACGCGCACACGCGCATGGCGACCTGGTTTTTCTCTGGCAGGTCCGGGTGCGCCAGCATGCTCGCGTACAGGGTGGGCACGCCACAGAACACGGTGGGTTTGTGTTCGACCAGGCGCTTGAAGACGGCCGCCGGCGTGGGGCGCTCGGCCATCAGCACGGTGGTGGCGCCCACCGACAGGGGAAAGGTCAGGCCATTGCCCAGGCCGTAGGCGAAGAACAGCTTGGCGGCCGAGAACACGATGTCGTCTTCGCGGATTCCCAGCACGGGCTTGGCGTAGAGTTCGGCCGTATACCACAGGTTGCCGTGCGTGTGGACCACGCCCTTGGGCTGGCCCGTGGAGCCCGACGAATACAGCCAGAAGGCGATCTCGTCCGCCTTGGTGGCGACGGGAGGGGCTTCGGGGGCCTGCTGCAGGCCGGCCTCGAAGTCCAGCACCCCCTGCGGCAGGGCCTGCTGCGCACGGGCGGCCACCACGTGCCGCACTTCGTGGCGGGCGGCGGCCATGGCTTCCTGCACGGTCGGCAGCAGGGCCGCGGAAACGAACACGGCCTGGCAGCGGCTGTGCTCCATCATGTAGGCATAGTCCTGCGCGGGCAGCAGGGTGTTGATGGCCACCGGCACGACGCCCGCGTGCAGGGCGCCCAGAAACACCACCGGCCAGTCCGTGGTGTCGTGCATGGACAGCAGGATGCGCTCTTCGCGCCGTATGCCCAGCTGCTGCAGCAGGCCGGCGAACTTGGCGGCGCGCTGCGCCAGGGCGCCGTAGGAAATGGCGCCCTCGTCGTCGATGTAGGCCGTCTTGTCGGCGCGGCCGGCATTGATCTGGGCGATATGGCTGGCGAAGTTGAGTTCCGCGGGGCAGGTTTGCATGGAAGTCTCCGGATAATTATTTGTCTTGTGCGGGCGGCGGGCCTTTGGGCGCCCCTAGCCGGCGTCGGGAGCCAGCCTGGCCAGCACGCCGGGCGCCGCCTGGACGGCGGCCAGGCGGTGATAGAACTGCAGCGCGCGCAGGCCGCCCAGTTCTTGTCCGCCGCCGGCCCGGCCCGGGCCGCCGTGATTGGACTGGGGCATGGCGTTGCCGTGGCCGGTCTGCACCTTGGCGGCTTCGCTGTTGACGATGTGCACGCGGCCATGGCTTTCGGCCAGCCTGCAGGCGGCCTGCGCCAGGAAGTCCGGGTCTTCGCCGTATACCGAGGCCACCAGCGAGCCCATGCCGCGCCGCGCCAGGGCGTAGGCGTGCTCGATGTCACGGTAGGGCATCAGCGTGGCCACGGGGCCGAAGACTTCGGTGTGATGCACCAGCGGATGCGAGTCGGGGTCGCGCACGCCGAACAGCATGGGCGCCACGCAGGCATGCTGGTCGCCTTCGACCAGCATGTCGGTCTGGCTGCGCCCGTCGAACAGCACGTCGCATTGGCCTGCCAGCTGCTCGATGCCTTGCCGCACGGCTTTCTGCTGTGAGCGGCTGACCAGGCTGCCCATGCGCACGTCGGGATTGCGCGGATCGCCGACCGTGATGCCGGCCAGCTTGCCGCGCAGCGCCTGCGCCACGGCGTCGTAGCTGGCTTCGGGCACGAAGATGCGCCGGATGGCGGTGCATTTCTGGCCGGACTTGATGGTCATTTCGCGTACCACTTCGCGCACCAGCAGGTCGATGGCCTGGCCGCCGGGGTCGAGAATGGCGCAGTTGACGCTGTCGGTTTCGGCATTCAGGCGCACGCCGTCGTGCAGGAAGCGGGGATGCTGGCGCAGCGAGGCAGCCGTGTCGGCCGACCCCGTGAAGGACACCACGTCCAGTCCATCCAGGGCGTCCAGCAGGCCTTCGGGACGGCCGCAGACCAAGTTGAGGGCGCCGGGGGGCAGGATGCCGGCCTCGATGACGTCCTTGACCATTTCGTGGGTCAGCCAGGCGGTGGCGCTGGCGGGCTTGGCCACCACGGGCACGCCCGACAGCAGGGCCGGCGCGGCTTTTTCCCAAAGGCCCCAGGCGGGGAAATTGAAGGCGTTGATCAGCAGCGCCAGGCCGCGCACGGGCACCAGCACGTGCCGGCTGGCAAAGGCGTTGTCGCGCGCCAGCGAATCGGCCTTGCCGTCGGGAAGCAGGGCGCCGCCTTCGAGCCGGGCGCCCAGCTTGGCATAGTAGGACAGCGTATAGATGGCGCCGTCCACGTCGACGGCGGTGTCGTTCTTGACGGTGCCCGAGTTCTGCAGCGAGATGTCATAGTATTTGTCGCGGTGCGCCTGCAGAAGCTGGGCGATCTGCGCCAGCAGGCCGGCCCTTTCGGCGTACGACAGGCGGCGCAGCGCGGCGCCGCCCTCGGCGCGCGCGAAGCCGTAGGCGGCGGCCAGGTCGATGCCGTCGGCGTTCACGCTGGCCAGCGGCGTGCCCAGCACGGGGTCGGACAGGACGGCGCCTTCGCCGCGTCCTGCCTGCCATCGGCCTTCTAGGTAGTTTGCGAGTTTGTTCATCGTGTGCCTGTCATGGATGCGGTGGACGACCGGCGGCGGGCATTGCGAAAGCCGCGCCGCGCATGCCGCCAAGCGCGGGTCAGTGTCGGGTGAATTCGATCTTGCCCTGGGGCAGAAGGTACAGGACCAGGGCGCGGCCCTGGGTGACGGTGGGGCTGTGGGCCGAATCGGGGCCGTACACCAGCCATCCGCCCGGGCGCCCGTCGAAGCGCGCCGATTCGGAAACAGGCATGATGAAGTCGATTTCGCCATTGGGGTGGCGATGGTGCGGCCCGGCGATGTCCTGCATGTCGACCACGTCCACCGAATAGCCGTGCAGGGCCGGCTCGGGCTTGATGACGCGGCCGTAGCGCACGCCGCCGCCTTCATGCTGGCACATCCAGCCTTGCTGGATGCCGAGCTTACAGGTTTCGACAATGCGGTTGCAGGCTTCGCCGCCGTACGGAAATTGCTGGTTCAGGCTGTCCTGCAGGGCTTCGTCCAGAGGGCGCGCGCCGATGAAGTCGGTGATCTGGCGGATCAGGCCGTGGAATGTCTGGATGTCGCTCATGGGAATACACTTCCTGTCTGGGTCTGTCTGTGCCGGGCGGGCCGGGCATGGGCCGCGGAACGCCGTCGGCGGGTCACGGCGGTCTAGGGCCTGTTGATGCTAAAAGCGTTAACAGGCCCCAGGGCTCGCGGCATGGCGAACCGACGCGTAATATGATGCTTTTCTTGGTGACCAGGCTGAAAATTAGGCCTTTTCTTCCGTCATGTCAAGCACTATAATGCATATCCATCGGTTTCTCAGGGTTTTTCTGGGTGAAGAATAAAGCACTAGAGGGGGGCGCCGCGGTGGCGGCCGCTTCCCCCGACGCCGACCGTGATCCCTACCTGATCGCTCTGGGCGAGCGGGTGCGCAAGCTGCGCGCCCGGCGCGGCATGACGCGCAAAGAGCTGGCGCGCGCCGCGCGGGTGTCCGAGCGCCACCTGGCCAATCTCGAGCGCGGCATGGGCAATGTGTCCATCCTGGTGCTGCAGCAGATCGCCCAGGCCTTCAATTGCGTGCTGGCTGAACTGGTGGGAGACATCACCACCTCGTCGCCCGAATGGCTGCTGATCCGCGAACTGCTGCAGGGCCGTTCCGAACATGACCTGCAGCGCGCGCGCCAGGCCCTGGCCGAACTGTTCGCCGGGCCGGCCGAACTGGCCCCCCGCAATCGCCTGCGCCAGATCGCCCTCATCGGCCTGCGCGGCGCGGGCAAGTCCACGCTGGGGCGCATGCTGGCGGCTGACATCGGCTATCCCTTCGTCGAGCTCAGCAGCGAGATAGAACGCGTGGCCGGCTGCGGCATCCTGGAAATCCATAGCCTGTACGGGGCCACGGCCTACCGGCGCTACGAGCGGCGCGCCCTGGAAGAATCCCTGCAGCTGTACCCCGAGATGGTGCTGGCCACGCCCGGCGGGCTGGTGTCCGAGCCCGCCACCATGAACCTCATGCTGTCCCACTGCTACAGCGTGTGGGTCAAGGCCAGCCCCGAAGACCACATGGCCCGCGTCATGGCGCAGGGCGATTTCCGGCCCATGGCCGGCAACAACGAGGCGATGGCCGACCTCAAGCGCATTCTGGCAAGCCGCGAGGCTTTTTATTCCAAGGCCGATTTCGTCTGCTCCACCAGCCACCAAAGCCTGGACGAATCATTCGAAATCCTGCGTACGCACATCCGCGAAGCGGCGGGGCTGCCCCTGCAGGCTGCCTAGGGCCTGTTACCGCCAAGGCTTTGGCGGCAGCAGGCAGCAGGCAGCAGGCAGCAGGGCCGAGGGCTTTCCGGCCTTCAAGGCTGATGCATTTTTCTGCATCTTTTAGGTTGACCCCGGCAGTTGATTGCATTATTATGCATTCCAGACGGACGGATGCACTATTGTTCAGGTTTTGCACAATTCAGGAGACTCCCTAATGAATCAAGTCGTTAATCCCCCCGAAACGACGGCCGCCGCGTCCGCCGCGCGCGTCGACTTTCGCACGGATCCCGGCCAGTACCTCCACTGGAAGCTTTCGTTCGACGGCCAGGTCGCCACGCTGTCCATGGACGTGGCCGAGGACGGCGGCTTGCGGCCCGGCTACAAGCTCAAGCTCAACTCCTATGACCTGGGCGTGGACATCGAACTGCACGACGCCCTGCAGCGCATCCGCTTCGAGCATCCCGAAGTGCGCACCGTGGTGGTCACCAGCGCCAAAGACCGCATCTTCTGTTCGGGCGCCAACATCTTCATGCTGGGGCTGTCCAGCCACGCCTGGAAGGTCAACTTCTGCAAGTTCACCAACGAAACCCGCAACGGCATCGAAGACGCCAGCCGCCACAGCGGCCTGAAATTCGTCGCCGCGCTCAACGGCGCCTGCGCCGGCGGCGGCTACGAGCTGGCCCTGGCCTGCGACGAAATCCTGCTCATCGACGACCGTTCGTCGGCCGTGTCGCTGCCCGAAGTTCCGCTGCTGGGCGTGCTGCCCGGCACCGGCGGCCTGACCCGCGTCACCGACAAGCGCAAGGTGCGCCACGATCGCGCCGATATCTTCTGCACTCTGGTTGAAGGTGTGCGCGGCCAGCGCGCCAAGGACTGGCGCCTGGTCGACGAGGTCATCAAGCCGGCCCAGTTCGCCGAAGGCGTCAAGCAGCGCGCGGCCGAACTCGCCGCCGGCAGCGACCGCCCCGCCGACGCCAAGGGCGTGGCGCTGACCCCGCTGCAGCGCACCGACACCGAAAACGGCTTGTCCTACAAGTATGTGGAGGTCCAGATCGACCGCGAGAAGCGCGTGGCCAGCTGGGTAGTGCGCGGTCCCGAGCAGGTGCCCGCCGACATCGACGCCATCGTGGCGCAGGGCGACGCCTGGTGGCCGCTGCAGATGGCGCGCGAACTGGACGACGCCATCCTGCAATTGCGCACCAACGAACTGGACATCGGCACCTGGGTGTTCCGCACGCAGGGCGATGCGGCCAAGGTACTGGAGTCCGACGCCACGCTGCAGAAATTCGGCGGCCACTGGTTCGTGCGCGAAACCCTGGGCATGCTGCGCCGCACGCTGGCGCGCCTGGACGTCACCTCGCGTTCGCTGTTCGCGCTCATCGAGCCGGGCTCGTGCTTCGCGGGCACGCTGCTGGAACTCTCGCTGGCCTGCGACCGCAGCTACATGCTGGACGACCCCGACGCCGCCCAGGGCGCCGAAATCGCCGTCGACGAACTCAATATGGGCGCCTACCCCATGGTCAGCGGCCAAAGCCGCATCCAGCGCCGCTTCTACGACGAGGCCCCGGCCATCGATGCGGTGTCCGGCGCCGTCGGCAAGCGCATCGGGCCGGCCGAGGCCGAATCGCTGGGCCTGGTCACCTATGCGCTGGACAGCCTGGACTGGGACGACGAAATCCGCCTGGCGCTGGAAGAGCGCCGCGCGCTGTCGCCCGATTCGCTGACCGGCCTGGAGGCCAACCTGCGCTTCGGCGTCCACGAATCCATGGAAACCCGCATCTTCGGCCGCCTTACCGCATGGCAGAACTGGATCTTCTACCGCCCCAACGCTTCCGGCGACAAAGGCGCGCTCAAGCTGTACGGCAAGGGCGAGAAGGCCAGCTTCGACTGGAACCGCGTGTAACCAAGGGCAGCGGCCCCGACCCCAATCCAAGGAGTACAAGACATGTCCGGCATCAACTACACCGAGAAAATCCCCAACAACGTCAACCTGTCCGGCGACCGCACCCTGCAGCGCGCGCTGGAGCACTGGCAGCCCAACTACCTGCAATGGTGGCAGGACATGGGCCCCGAGGCCTCGCAGAACATGGATGTCTACCTGCGCACGGCGGTCAGCGTGCAGCCCGACGGCTGGGCGCACTTCGACTACGTGAAAATGCCCGACTACCGCTGGGGCATATTCCTGGCGCCGCAGGACGGCCAGCGCAAGGTCCACTTCGGCGAGCACATGGGCGAGGACGTCTGGCAGGAGGCCCCCGGCGAGCACCGCGCCAACTTGCGCCGCATCATCGTCACGCAGGGCGACACCGAGCCCGCCTCGGTCGAGCAGCAGCGCCACCTGGGCCTGACGGCGCCTTCGCTGTACGACCTGCGCAACCTGTTCCAGGTCAACGTCGAAGAAGGCCGCCACCTGTGGGCGATGGTCTACCTGCTGCACCGCTACTTCGGCCGCGACGGCCGCGAGGAAGCCGACGCGCTGCTGCAGCGCAATTCGGGCAGCGAGGACAGCCCCCGCATCCTGGGCGCCTTCAACGAGAAGACCCCCGACTGGCTGGCGTTCTACATGTTCACCTACTTTACCGACCGCGACGGCAAGTTCCAGCTGAGCGCCCTGGCCGAGTCCAACTTCGACCCGCTGGCACGCACCACCAAGTTCATGCTGACCGAAGAAGCCCATCACATGTTCGTGGGCGAGTCCGGCGTGTCGCGTGTGCTGCAGCGCACCGCCCAGGTCATGAACGAACTCAAGACGGAAGACCCCGCCGCGCTGCGCGCCGCCGGCGTCATCGACCTGCCCACCATCCAGCGTTACCTGAACTTCCACTACAGCGTCACCATCGACCTGTTCGGCGCCGACCAGTCGTCCAACGCCGCCATTTTCTACAGTTCGGGCCTGAAGGGCCGCTACGAAGAAAGCAAGCGCACCGACGACCACCTGCTCAAGGACGACACCTACAAGATCCTGGACGTCCAGAACGGCCAGCTGCGCGAGATCGAAGTGCCGATGCTCAACGCGCTGAACGAAGTGCTGCGCGACGACTTCATCAAGGACTCGATGGCCGGCGTGGGCCGCTGGAACAAAGTGCTGGAAAAGAATGGCATCGCCTTCCGCCTGCAGGTGCCGCACAAGGCATTCAACCGCAAGATCGGCACGCTGGCCGGCATCCGGGTGGCGCCCGACGGCACGGTGCTGAGCGAAGACCAATGGAAGGCCCACGAAAACGAGTGGCTGCCCACTCCCGAAGACCGCGCCTTCGTCGCCTCGCTGATGGGCCGCGTGGTCGAGCCGGGCAAGTTCGCCAACTGGATCGCGCCCCCCGTCATGGGCATCAACCGCCAGCCCATCGACTTCCAGTATGTGCGCTTCAATTAAACTCATCGCATCGCCCTGTTGACGCAGGGCGCCGGCCGGCCCCCGGCGCCCGGGCGCACCTTGCGCTGCGCCGCTGGCGTTACGGAGACTACACATGACAGTAGAGACTGCATCCCGCGTAATCAAGCAGCATCTGATCGATCCCGAGATCTGCATCCGCTGCAATACCTGCGAAGAAACCTGCCCCATCGACGCGATTACGCACGATTCCAACAACTACGTGGTCGACGCCGGCATCTGCAATAGCTGCATGGCCTGCGTGCCGCCCTGTCCAACGGGCGCCATCGACAACTGGCTGCGCGTGCTGTCCTCGGACGCCTATTCGGTGGACGAGCAGTTCGGCTGGAACGAACTGCCGGCCGAGCAGGAACTGCCCGCCGAAACAGAAGAGGGCGCTGCCGCCGACGCGGCGCCGCAGGCCGATGCGCCGGCGGCCCAGGCCGGCGAGGATGCCGCGGCCGACCTGGAGGGCGTGCCGTCCACCGCGGCGGGCGCCAGCGTGCCGCCCTGGTCGGCGGCGCATCCCTACGTCAACCTGTATACCCACAAGAACATCGCCACGGCCACCGTGGCCGGCAATTACCGCCTTACCGACGAAAGCACGGACAACGCCATCCACCACATCGTGCTGGACTTCGGCACCCTGCCTTTCCCGGTGCTCGAAGGGCAGTCCATCGCCATCTTCCCGCCCGGCAACGACGCATCCGGCAGGCCCTACCATGCGCGCCAGTACTCCATTGCCAGCCCCCGGGACGGCGAGCGCCCCAGCTACAATAACCTGTCGCTGACGGTCAAGCGCGTCACCTCCGACTACGACGGCAAGCCCGTCAAGGGCGTGTGCTCCAACTATCTGTGCGACCTGCAAAAGGGCGACACGGTGCAGGTGATCGGGCCTTTCGGCAACACCTTCCTGATGCCCAACCTGCCGCATTCCAACCTGGTCATGATCTGCACCGGCACGGGCTCGGCGCCCATGCGGGCCATGACCGAACGCTGCCGCCGCCTGTCGAAGGACAAGGCCTTTAATGGTAAGCTTATGCTCTTCTTTGGGGCGCGCACCGAGCGCGAGCTGCCGTATTTCGGCCCGCTCATGAAGCTGCCCAAGGATTTCATCGATATCAATCTGGCGTTGTCTCGGGCATCCGACCAGCCCAAGCGATATGTGCAGGACCTGATCCGGGAAAGAGCATCCGATGTGCTGGCCTTGCTGGACGACAGCAATACCTGCATCTATGTCTGCGGCCTGAAAGGCATGGAAGCCGGCGTGCTCGACGCGCTCAAGGATGTCGTCGGCCAGGCGGGCCGGCAGTGGCCCGAGGTCCATGCCCAGCTCAAGTCGCAGGGGAGGCTGCATTTCGAGACTTACTGACCAGAATCTATAAAGTGGATTGAGGCATGAAATTCAGCGAGTTTCGAAACGGCATGGTCATCCAGCATTCGCCCGTCGTTCTGGACGAAGACGAAATGCTGGCCTTTGCCAAGCAGTATGACCCCCAATGGTTCCATACCGATCCCGAGGCGGCCCGGCAAGGGCGCTGGGGCGGCCTCATCGGCAGCGGCTGGCTGACCTGCAGCCTGGCCATGCGCATGGCCGTGCACGCCGCGCTGGCCGATTCCGAGTCGTTCGGCTCGCCCGGCGTGGAGCGCATCCGCTGGATACTGCCCGTGCGGCCGGGCGACGCGCTGCGCCTGGAAATCACCGTCGATTCGGTGCGCGTTTCGTCCACCCGCGACGACCTGGGCATCGTGCGCTGGACATGGCGCATGTACAACCAGCGCGACGAGCAGGTGCTCGAGGTCGAGGCCACCAGCCTGTTCGACCTGGGGCAGCCCCAATAGCAGGCTTTGCCGCCCTTCGGGCGGACCGTAACAACAAAAAGCAATAATCGTTGCACGCTTGCGGCGCCTTCCGGCGCCGCTTTTTATTTGGCTCAGTCCATCATGCGCTTCTCTTGCGTCCATGCCGGCCTGGACGCGGCGTGGGTGGGGATCGACGCAGAATGTCCGTTTCTCGACACAAACCTCATTTATGTTGAACTAAGCTTGGCTTTCAATTCACGCTTTGAAGAGGAGCAGTACATGCTTATCGATCTTTCGCTTCATATCGACATGAATGACCCCGTGGTGGGCAAGGCCAATATGGACCAACACAGTTTCATGTCGGCGGGGCACATCGGCACTCATCTGGATACTTATCTCCAGACGCCGATTCCCATTGATTATCACTCTCGGGTCGGAAAGGTGTACGACGCCTCGCAGTTTCGCGACAAAGAAGTCGATTTGTCGGTGCTGGACGCAAACCCTCCGGAAAAGGGCGACTTCGTCATTTTCCACACCGGCTTCCTGGGTGAGTATTCATATGGCACCCGTGAATACTTCAAACAGCATCCCCAGCTTTCATGGGAGCTGATAGACCACCTGATTGCGCAGGAGGTCAGCTTCATCGGCATCGACACCGCGGGAGTGAGGCGTAGTCCCGAGCATGTCCCGGCGGACAAACGCGCCGAAGAGCATGGGGTCTATATCATCGAAAACCTCAATAATATCGGTGCACTGCAGCAAGAGGCGGGGAAAAGGAATTTTCGCGTCTTTACCGGGTGGACGGGGCTCAAGGGGTTTAGCGGGCTTTCCTGCAAGGTCATCGCCGACACCGCGAGCGCTTGACCGGCGCCAGGCGCCGGACCGCGCCAACACCCTAACCAACTCAAATGGAATACCAGAATGCCGGGAATTACACGTTTTTTGCCTGGAGACGGGCAGCCAGCAATTGACAGGGATGTGTATCGAGAGGCCATGGCGGCGTTGGGCGCGGCTGTCAACATAGTGAGCACCGACGGGGTTGCCGGCCGGGCCGGGTTTACGGCTTCGGCGGTGTGTAGTGTCACCGACGACCCGCCGACGCTGCTCGTCTGCATCAATCGGCAGTCGTCCTCGCACTCGGTTGTGGGGGCCAATGAAGTGCTGTGCATCAACACCCTGTCGGGATCGCAGCAAGAGTTGTCCACGCTGTTCGCGGGAAAGTCGGCACGCGGCGATCGTTTCGGCTCTGGCAACTGGGACGTGCTTGCCACCGGGGCGCCGGCCTTGAAGGGCGCGCTGGCGAATTTCGACTGTCACGTCAGCGACACGGTGCGCCAGGGCACGCACGATGTGTTCTTTTGCCGCGTTGTTTCAATTCGCATGGCGCAGTTGGCGGACCATGGGTCAGGATTGATCTACTTCAAGCGCAATTACCATGTCCTGGACGTCGCGCCCTGACATGCCACCATCCCAATTCGATTTCTTATCGCAGGAGGTTGTGTCGTGTCCGATTGGAAAATGAAACGGCCTGCGTCCACCACAGTCCGCTTGGCGACGCCCAAGGCGCTTTCGCGCCAAGTGTATTTTCGGGCGCATCGCATCGGCGCCGGAACCTTTATTGACGAGCACAGCCATTCCTGTTGGCAGTTCGCGTTCGCACGGTCGGGGGTGATGCACGTTCATGTCGCCGAAGGAACGCAAGTACTGCCGCCTCAATATGGCATGTGGATTCCCGCCAATATGCAGCACAGCATATTGACCATAGGCGATGTGGAACTTGAGAGCCTGTACATCGAGGACTCCGGCGGATTGGGGCTGGTGGAGCGGTGTTGCACGGTGGTCGTGACCGACCTGGTCCGGGAGTTCATCCATTATGCCTGCGTTGCAATGAGCGAGGCCGGCGACAGATCTCGTTCGGATGGCCTCAAGGTGCAGGTGCTGCTCGACTTGCTGATGGAACTGCCCGAGGCGGCCTTGCGCCTGCCCATGCCTGCGGATGAGCAGATGGCGCGCATGTGCAATGTGATCCAGGAGCAGCCGGAGTCTCGGCATACCCTAGATCAATGGGCGGCGGAACTCAATATGACCACGCGGACATTTTCCAGGAAGTTCCAGTATGAAACCGGGATGAGCTTCTTGGCCTGGATACAGCATTTGCGGCTATTGAAGTCCCTGGGCATGCTGAAGGCGGGACACAGCGTGAACAGAATTGCGCTGGATCTCGGATACAGCAGCAGCTCCGCCTACATATATGCCTTCAGGAAGTTGTTCGGCTGTTCCCCCATGCGCTTCGCGCTGGGAGAGAGAAGGCACAGCGCATAGCGTTGCGGCTTCCAGCCATGCAGGCGGCTGCGGGGCAGTGGCAATACCAATGGATGATTCGCAATCCCCGGAGGCAGGTATGCCCGCGGGCGGGGAGGCTATTGCCTGGCGATCGGGAGGGCCGCGCAAGGGCAGGCAAGGCGGGATACGAAACCGATAACCAGATGGCGACGGAGCACGCATCCTTACTCGGATCAATATGCGTGAGGCCTGTCGCTTCATCACAGACAGGAGAATCAAAATGGATATCAATTATGGAGCTTTGGCCATCGTGGCCGGCTACATTCTGCTTCTAGGGGTTATCAGCTCGCTGGCAAGCAGCTCTGTCAACTCTGCCGGTTCTTTTACGTCGGGCCATGGCAAGGGCCATGGCACGCCCAGTATCTTGATAGGGTTGATCTTGATGTCGGAATTCATCGGTACCTCTACCAGCGTCGGAACCACCCAGGAAGCCTATAAACATGGCATCTCGGCCGCCTGGAACGTCATTGCGCTGGGGCTGGGATTCATCGTATATGCCTTTTTGCTGGCGCGAAAATACAAGGAAAGCGGAGAGAACACCATTTCCGGGATATTCGCCAAGGCGTATGGCAAGAGGGCCAGGCTCGCCACGTCGTTGGTGATGGTTTTTGCGCTTCAAATCATCGCTGTGGCTACTTATGCGGGAGGAGGCGCGATTCTGAGCGGTCTGCTGGGCGTGAACCAGACGAGGGCGACCATTGTCTGTGGGATCATCGCCGTGCTGTATGTCTGTTTTGGCGGCATGAGATCGGTCATACATACCAATATCATTCATGCATTGATGAAATACGTCAGCATCGGGGTGGCGCTTTACTTTGGTTTGTCCCAGGTCGGGGGCCATGCAGGCCTGCACCTCAGGCTGGAACCGCACATGTTCTCTTGGAGCCACGTAGGCTGGGCCCAGATATTTGCCTGGTTCATTGCAGGAATGGGGGCGACTTTTTCGACCCAATACGTCATCCAGGCCATCAGCACAGTGGGCAACCCTGTAAAGGCCCAGGTGGCCAGTTTTTATAGCGCCTTGTTCGTCATCCCCTTCGGTATTGCAGTAACCATTGTCGGTATGACAGCAAAGGGGCTTTTCCCGGACATCCCCTCCATAAGCGCATTCTCCGCACTCATTGGACAAATGGACTCCCTGACTGCCGGGATCGTGGCCGCAGGCCTTGCCGCCTCGCTCTTCGGCACCAGTGCCGCCATCAGCATAGCCACCGCCACGCTTCTCTATAAAGATGTCTACCGGCCATTTGTCTCAAAAGCGCCCGCCGGCGCCGAGAGCGCCAAAGACTTGACCGTGGTGCGCTGCACAACCATAGTGATGGGGCTTCTTCCCATTGTCTTCGCCATTGCCACCCCAGACATTCTCAAGATAGTTTTTCTGGGCAAGGCCTTGCGCACATCGCTGTCGGTGCTCGTCCTCTTCGTCTTCTATGCCCCCGGTTTTGGCACGAGGACCGGAGCGCCGCTCAGCATTTTTGTCTCGTTGATAGCGGTGATAGGATGGTTCCTGGCGGGAAATCCATTTGGCATTGACAATGCTTACTTGGCGATAGGTATTCCGTTGGTCATTATGGCCATGAGCGAAATATACCGACGCTTCACGGGCAAACCAGCAGCCAGGCCACTGGCGCCCAACATGGGGCAGGAATGACAAGGGGCGCAGGCGAGGCCTATAGGCGCGGCTGCGCCAGCGCCCAATCGTAATACCGCATGTCGATGTAGCGCGCCGGGTCCGCCGTGTCGGCGCCGGCCTCGAATTGCCGCCGGATTGCCAGCACATTGCGCATGCCGCGCTTGTCCAGGGCCGCGCGTTCGTCCAGGCCGAACCCCGGTTCGAGCAGGGCGGCGCAGGTGGATGCCGCCACGTCGGCGGACAGGTCCAGCTCGCGGGCCAGCAAGGCGGCCATGGCGGCGCGGTTGGACGGGTCGCGGATGAAGTCCAGGGCGCGAAGATAGGCCCGCACATAGGCGACGACGATGTCGGCATTCGCCCGCAGCCAGGGGCGCATCGCAAAGCCCGTGGTGGCCTGGTAGGGGCCGACAAGGTCGACGATGCGTCCCAGCGATACGAAGCCTTCCTGCCTGGCCTGCTCGGAGAAAGGCGGGTTCAATATGGATGCGGACAGCGAGGCGTCTTCGCGCAGCGCGCGTATGCGCTGATAGGTGGCGCCCAGCGGCTTGACGTGGAAGTCGCGGCCGGCCACCAGGCCGGCATCGGCAAGCACTTTCTTGGCCTGCAGCGCATAGGCCGTATCGGGCGCGTCCACCACCAGGGTGCCGCCCGCAAGGCCGGCGATGGCGCTGATGCCGGGCTGGGCGAACAATTCGTTCAGGCCGCTGTCGCCGCCCATGAATATCGCGACGTCCTGCCCCGCGATGTCTTTCATGGCGATGGCATTGTCCGCCGCGGTGTGGGCGATGTGGAAGTCGCCGCCGGCCAGCCCGTTGCGAAGCTCCAGCGAGTCCCGCGTGTACAGCAGCTCCACGTCCAGCCCCTGCTGCCCGAAATAGCCCTGTTCCCGCGCCACCAGCAGGGGCAGGTTCTGCGCGCCCCGGAACACCTTTACTCGCAGGGGCGTCGCCGTCACGGTGGCGGAACTCATATCGGGGCGCTCAGGATGTTTTCATGCGGGCGCGCAAGCACGGCCTGGCCGGAGTACAGCTGGCGGTAGCGTTCGTTGCGTTCGCGGCATTGCCCCGGATCGCTCAGCTGGCCTTCTTCGCCCAGTTTGCGCGAAAAGGTCTGCACGAATTCGCAGCGTTCGTAGCGGCGCTGCATATAGCGCTCGAGCGCCTGCTGCACGGACTGCGGCCTGGCCGATTCCTCGGCCAGCACGCAGGCGTCCTCGATGGCCATGGAGGCGCCCTGGGCGATGTGCGGCGCCGAGGCGTGGGCGGCGTCGCCCAGCAGCACGATCCGGCCCCGGTACCACGGCGCGGGCAGAATCACTTCCTCGATCGGCACGTAGATGATGTTGGAAGACTCCGACAGGTTGTCGCGCACGGCCGGAATCATGGTTCCCCGGAACTGCGCAAGCCGCTGCTTAAGGGCATCGGCCAGCTGCGCATGCTCGAACCAGGGGTTGCCGGGCTCGTTGGTCACGGCCAGCAGGTACATGGAGTCATGGCTGAGCGGCACCAGCCCCGCCTTGACGCCCACGCCGTAGTGGATGCTCTGGTAGGTCAGCGGCTCGGGCCGGGGCACGGTCACGCGCCACACGCCATGCCCGGTATAGCGGGGCTTGTACTGTTCGCCGAACAGGCGGCCGCGCATCTCCGAGCGTATGCCGTCCGCCCCGACCACCAGGTCGTAGTCGCCCTGGCTGCCGTCGGTAAAGGTCACGGCCGCGCGGGCGTCGCCGTCGGCCACCGTGCGCACGGTCAGTCCCATGCGGATGCGCGCGCCGGCCTCGCGGGCGGCCGAATCCAGGATGTGATGCAGCGCGGGCCTGGGCAGGAAGTTGACCGCCGGCAGGTTCTGGTCGGCGATGCGCTTCATCTTGATGCGGCCCAGGGGCTGCTCGTTCTCGTCGTAATAGACGTAGTCGTCGACCTGGAAGCCGGCGTCCAGGCAGGTCTGCAGCAGGCCCAGGGAATCCAGGGCGCGCAGGGCATTACCCGGCTGGATGATGCCCACGCCGTGCACGGCGTGCTCGGGCTTGAGCTCCACCAGGTCCACTTCCAGGCCCTGGCGCCGGAACGCGACGGCGGCGGTCAGGCCGCCTATGCCCCCGCCCACGATCAATACTTTGCTGATTTGCCTCATCCTCTTTCCTTCGAATAGTTGCCATGCCGATGCCGGCAATTATTCCATTTAGTAGGAATTAAAACAAGAGGGGGGCGGCTGGGAAAACGGGCGGGAATCAGCCCGGGGCGGCCGGAGAGGGTTGCTTGCGCAGCCCGTTCAGTATGAGGTCCACCACGAATTCGGCGAAAGTGTCGGTCAGTTCGTCGTCGACGGGACGGCCGAACAAGGCTTCCACCAGCGGCTGGGCCGAGACGAAGAACTCGAACATGCCGATGAAGGCGATGTTCAGGCAGCGGGGGTCGACCTTGCGCAATTCCCCCGCGGTTTCGCCCGCATGCAGGAAATTGACCGTCAGGCCCAGGCCCCGCGCGGCCGTCCGTTCGAGGATGTCGCGCGCCTCCGTGGTGTCGTGCGAGAACAGCCAGTCGACGACTAGGCGATGGAAGTTGGGATCCTGCCGCTGCAGGCGCAGCGACGTGGAAACCCGCTGCCGCAGCCGTTCTTCGGCCGTGCCGCGCTGGGACATGAGCTCGCGCACGGCCTCCTGTCTGTCGGCCATCATCTTGGCGGTGCAGGCGGTCAGCAGCCCGCCCAGGTCGTCGAAATAGTAGCGGATCAGGTTGGGGTCCACCTGGGCGTGCTTGGCGATCTCGACTACGGTCAACCCTACCACCGAGCGGGTCCGCAGCAAGTCTATGGTCGCCTGTATCAGGGCGTCCTTGCCGACGGTGCTTTGCTCGCCGGGGCGGCCTTTGCCGCGGCGTCGGTTGGTCTTGGGCGTGGCGCTGGTCTCGTCAGGCATGCGGGGCTCCGGAAGATTTTGTTTCATGGGAATAATTCTACCCGCTACATCTTTTCCCATGTCGGGGCGGCCTGGATTCCTTGCGTTGACATTTCCTTTTTGTAGGAATAATATTCGCCCTGTCCAAGTCATTGTCCTTCACTTCCAAGAGCGGGCTACACATGAGCATATGCGGTTTGCAGCGTCTTTCTTTCGGTGTCCCGCTTCTGGAGGAAGCCGCGCGCTTCATGCGCGACTGGAACCTGCGCTGCGTGCGCGAAGGCGCGGATGAGTACGGCTATGAAACCGAGGACGGCGCCCGCATCAGCCTGTCGCGCGAAGATTCGCCCTTGCTGCCCGCCCCTGTCGGCGAACGCTGCAAATTGCGTGAAATCGTCTGGGCCGTCCAGACGCCTCAGGAATTGGAGCGCATAGAACAGGCCTTGTCCGGCGACCGCGAGGTCGTGCGCGATGCGCAGGGCACGCTGCACACGCGCGACGAAAGCGGCGTGGGCGTCGCATTCGAGCTGTCCACGCTGCGCACCCTGGCGCCCGCGGAGCCCGCCGTCAACGCGCCCGGCAGGCCGGTGCGCCGCAACACGCCGGTGGACTTCGGGCTCAGGCCCCAGGTGCGCCACCTGGGGCACGTGGCCATCTTCGTTCCGGAACTCGACAAAGCCTGGCGCTTTTACGAGCAGCGGCTGGGCTTCCGGCCGTCGGACGTCTATCCGGGCCGCGGGGTATTCCTGCGCGCGCCGGGCTCCCATGACCATCACAATATTTTCCTGCTGCAGCGTCCCGGCCAGGAGGTTGGCTTCCATCACTTGTCTTTCGAGGTGCCGGACTTCCACCAGGTGATGACGGGCGGCCTGCACATGAAGGCGCAGGGGTGGAAAAGCCATTTCGGCCCCGGCAGGCATACCCTGGGGTCCAATTACTTCTGGTATTTTGCCCTGCCGTTCGAAGGAAGCTGCGAGTACTACTCGGACATGGATTACCTGGATGACGACTGGGAAACGAGAAGCTGGGATTATTCGCCCGAAGTGGTCGCCGCCTGGACGACCGAACTCGTGACTAAATCCTAGGCCGGGGGTGTCCATGTCCGCTGAAAAATTCTGTCTGGGTAATTTCTCGCCGGCCGGGCAGCCGGTTTTCGCAGGGCTGGTACTGGACGGGACGCGCGTCTTGCGCATCGATGTCCTGGGGCGCCTTTCCGGCACGCAAGGCGCGGGCGGACTGGTCCAATGCCGGCTGGTGGATGACTTGCTGGCGGACTGGGAGCGCAGCTTCCCGGCCTTGCGGGAACTGGCCCGCTTCGCATCCGAGCGTCAACTGCATCGGGTCGAGGGCCTGGGCATGGAGGCATCGGATCTGGCGGTGCACGCGCCGGTGCGGCGCCCCGCCAAAATGGTGTGCCACGCGCAGAACTACGCCGACCACGTCGCCGAAATGCGCAAGAGCCAGTTCGGCGCGAAAGACGTGGACCTGTCCGGCGACTTCATGGGCCAGAAAAGCAAGACGTGGCCCTATGCTTTCCTGAAGGCCCCCAGCGCGCTGACCGGCGCGCGCGACGACATCGTGCTTCCCGCCGGCCATCCGCAGATAGACTGGGAGGCCGAAATGGCGCTGGTCATCGGCACGCGGGGCAAGCGGCTTGCCGAGGGCAGTGCCATGCGGCATGTGGCGGGCTTCATGACTTTCAACGACGTGTCCTGCCGCGACAACCAGTGGCGCCCCGACCGCGTCACGCTGCGCTCGGACTGGTTCAGCGCCAAGAGCTTCGATACCTTCGCGCCCGCGGGCCCCTACCTGGTGCCGCGGGAGTTCGTCGTCAACCACATGGATCTGCGCATCACTCTGAAGGTGAACGGCCAGGTCAAGCAGGACGGCAATACCGCGGGTCTGATCTTTTCCCCCGAAGAGCAGCTGGCCTATTTTTCCAGCGCGATGACATGGGAGCCGGGCGACATCCTGGCCACCGGCACGCCGGGCGGGACAGGCCAGGGCCTGGGCCAGTTCCTGCAGCCGGGCGACGTCGTCGAGACAGAAGTGGAAGGGCTGGGGGCGCAGCGCAATCTGTGCGTGCCCGACCGCCAGGAGCACCAGGCTTGACTGGCGCACCTCGTCCGGCCGCGGGCCGCCGCCCGCATCGGCGGCCTTGCGCAATCGATTATCAATACTCCACACAGGACCTTGCATGAAGCTAGCCACCGCGACCCATCCCTCTTGTCCGCAGCCGTTTCCCGCGCTGCTGCTGTCCGGCGAGACCGCCCTGAACCTGGCACGGGCGGCGCAGCTGGCCGACACGGGGCGTCCGGCGTCCGACTATGCCTCGCTGGCCGGGATAATCGCCGCCGAGGCGGCAAGCCCGGGCGGGCTGCGGCATCTGCGCGCCGAGGCCGAGGCCGGACGCCTGGACGAGGCCTGTGTGGACGCGGCTGGCCTGCGCCTGCTGGCGCCCCTGCCGCGGCCGGCCAAGAATGTGTTCTGCGTGGGCCGCAATTACCTGGACCACGTATCCGAGGGCTACAAGGCGCAAAAGCTGGAAATCAAAGTGCCCGAGCACATCCAGTTCTTCAGCAAGCCGCCGACCGCCGTCATCGGCCCGGACGCGTCCATCGAATGCGACCCCGCCGTCACCGGCAAGCTTGACTACGAGGTGGAGCTGGGCATCGTGATAGGCAAGGGCGGCAAGAACATTTCCGCCGACCAGGCTTTGTCGCATGTATTCGGCTACACCATCGTCAACGACATCACCGCCAGGGACCTGCAGCGGGCGCACGACCAGTGGTTCAAGGGCAAGGGCCTGGACAGGTCCTGCCCCATGGGGCCGTGGATCGTGACCGCGGACGAAGTGGCCGCGCCCCAGGACATCCGGCTTAGCCTGAGCGTCAATGGCGAGCCGCGCCAGGACGCCAGCACCGCGCAGATGATATTCAAGCTGCCCGCCATCATCGCCGAGCTGTCCAAAGGGCTGACCCTGGAGCCGGGAGACATCATCGCGACGGGCACGCCTTCGGGCGTGGGCTATGCCATGGACCCGCCCCGCTTCCTGCGGCCCGGCGACGTGATCCGCTGCGAGATCGAAGGCATAGGCGTCCTGAGCAACCGCGTGGCGGCGCCGGACGACATCACATCGGAGGAAGCATGACGCGCGCGGACATGAACACCGGACCCCGTATCCCGGCCGCCTGGAAGCGGCGCGGCCCCATTGCGCTTTCCGTCAGCGTCATGCTGGAGGGCTGGAGCGACGACGCGGCGCCGGGAATCGGCCCCATGGGCAATCCCCTGCGCGCGGGCGTGCTGGACCTGCAGGCCCGCAACTGGGCGGACTACGGCCCGAAAGAAGGCGCCTGGCGCCTGCTGGATCTGCTGGACCAGAACGGAATCAAGGCCGTGTTCTACACCAGCGGCATCGTCGCCGAGCGTTATCCCGAGCTGATGCGGGAGATCGCCGGCCGCGGCCACGATGTGGCGGGGCACAGCTGGGCGCAGAACATACTGCCCGCCTATCTGAACAAAGAAGCCGAGACGGACGACATCGCGCGCTGCACGCAAGCGCTGCAGGCCGCGGCGGGCCGCCGCCCCGCGGGCTGGATCAGCCCGCGCTGCACGCCCAGCGGGAATACATCCACGCTGCTGGCGCAGGCGGGCTATGCCTGGCACGCGGACATCTTCGACCGGGATCTTCCCTATTACATGGAGACCGAGGGCGGGCCGCTGCTGGCTATGCCGTTCACGATGGAGGTGAACGACATGCCGCTGTACATACGCTATGGCAACGAGCCGCAGGCCTACACGCACATCCTCAAGCGCATCCTCACGCAGTGGAGCCAGGTCGGCGCGGCGCCGATCTGCCTGGACCTGACCGTGCATGCCCACGTGTTCGGGCGGCCTTTCGGCCTGATCGAACTGCTGGAGTGCCTGCGTTTCGCCAAGACCCTGCCTGGCCAGGCATGGCTGACAAGCCACGCCGAGCTGGGCGCGCTGTACCGAGCCGAGCCATGACACACTGGTGACGCTTGCCGACCATTACTATTAAAACGGAGACAAGACATGCCTGCTTCGCTTTCCACGGCGAGAACCTACGCCGATTATCCGCCTCATTTCCGATGGGTCCAGCTCGGCCTGATGATGCTGCTGATGCTGGCCATCTCGACCCCGGGCTACGTCTGGGCGCTGTTCGTTCGGCCGCTGCAGGCCGACATGCAGGTGTCGCTGTCGGGTATACAGGTGACTTTCGCCATCTTCATGTTCATGCAGGCCGGTTTCGGGCCCATCGTCGGTTGGGCCGTCGAGCGCGTCCCCGTGCGGCTGGCGATCATCACCGCCGGGCTGCTCATCATCGTGGGGTGGATAGGCGCGGCCTATAGCCAGAGCCTGCCGGCGCTGTACCTGACCTACGGTTTGTGCGGCGGGCTGGCCACCGGCATCGTCGGCATCGTTTCCGTCGGCTTCGTGGCCCAGTGGTTCCCCGACCGGCGCGGGCTGGCGATCGGCCTGAGCTCGGGCGCGATGGGCATGGGCGCCGTCATCACGACTTTCCCCATCTCGGCCACCATACAGGCCTATGGGCACACCCAGGCGCTGCTCATTTTCGGCACGGGCATAGGTGTGCTGTGCATCCTGGTGGGCATGATGATGCGCCGCGTGGAAAGCGTGGCCATACCCAAGTCCAGGCAGACCGTCGCGGCTTTCGGCATGGACCAGAGGCATTACCGTCCGTCGGAGATGCTGAAGACGCCGGTGTTCTGGCTGCTGTTCGTCATGATGGCGTGCATTGCCACCAGCGGCCTGATGATTGTTTCCCAGCTGGGCGCCATCGCCGGCGATTACGGCGTCGACAGGATGACGGTGTTCGGGCTGGCCGCGCTGCCGCTGGCGCTGACGGTGGACCGCATCATGAACGGCGTGACGCGCCCCTTCTTCGGCTGGGTGTCCGACCGCATAGGGCGCCCCAACACCATGGCGCTTGCCTTCTTCCTGGAGGCCGCCAGCGTCTACTGCCTTTACACCTTCGCGCACGACCCGCTGCTGTTCGTGCTGATTTCCGGTGTGGTCATGTTCGGATGGGGCGAAATCTATTCCCTGTTCCCCGCCTCCCTCAGCGATTATTTCGGCACGAAGTTCAGCTCGGCCAACTGGGGCTTTCTGGCGGTGGCCATCGCCATCAGCGGCATCCTGGCCGCGCCGCTGGCCGCGCTGCTGCGCGAGCACTACAACTCGTGGGGGCCCGTGTTCCACACCGTCGTCGTGCTGGACTTGTGCACTGTGGTCCTGGCGTACTTCGTGCTCAAGCCCATGCACGCGCGATGGACACAGTCCGCGAAGGCTCCTGCCGCCGCCGCTGGCGGCAGCCCGGCGCATTCCACCCAGGCCTGAACATACGCCTGGGGCGCAGGGCCGGGCTGCATGATTGCAGCCGCGGCCCGGCCTTGCGCTAGCAGCCTGCGGCGGAGGCCGGTTTCCGCACCTGGGCGCCGCTTTCCTCCGCGGCGATCAGCCTGGCCAGCACGCGCCGCGCCCGGATGCCCGGCGCATCCGAAGGCAGCAGTATCGGCTTCAGCGCCCAGAAATCGGCCTCGCCCATCATGTTCTGCTGGGCTTCCAGCATGGGCAGGTCTTCGTCGGCAAAGGGGCGGTTCAGCGCATCGATGTGGGCCTGCGCCACCTGGACGCCGGCTTCTCCCATCGACTCCGGGTAAGAGTTGGCGAACCAGTAGTGCGAAGTGGTCTGGGTTTCGGGCGTGAAGTGATGGGTGATGGGGCGGCCGCGGCGGTCGCCCGTGTCCTGCCCGGCGGGGACGGCGCCCACGTACAGCACCATGTTGGCCGGCGCGTCCCAGCGCACGTCTATCCAGCGGTCCACGATGGTGCCGGGGGCGATGCCGTTGGCCTTGTACAGGAAGTCGGGCAGCCGTTCGGCATGCACCAGGCGTTTCGACCATATGGTGTCGCCGTCCTGCAAAAGCTCGATGGTTGCCGTGGACACATTGTCCGAGCCCAGCGTGCCCGGATGCAGGTACTGGATGTGGCTCAGGTCCATGATGTTGTCCGTTTCCAGCATGTAGTTGGCCTTCACGTGCAGATAGCGCTTGGCGACGATGTAGCGGTCCGGATCGTTGAAGTGGAAATCGGGGATGGCATCGGGGTCGGCAAGCACGGGGTCGCCCATCCATATCCATATGGCGCCATGTCTTTGTGTGACGGGATAGCATTGCACCGCGGCCGACCTGGGGATGGCGCCGCTGCCGTGGGGGTTGTGCACGCAGCGGCCCCGCCCGTCGAAAGCCAGGCCGTGATAGCCGCAGCGCACGGTGTCGCCTTCGTGCCTGCCCATGTGCAGCGGGGCGAAGCGATGGGGACATCGATCGGCAATGGCCTGTATTTCGCCCTGCGTGTCGCGGAAGAAAAGAATCCGCTCGTCGAGCAAGGTGCGCGGCAGCAGCGTGTCGCCGGCGATTTCGTCGGCCCAGGCGGCCACGTACCAGATATTCCTGAGGAATCGCATCTTGTGTCTCCTTGACTATGGGCCGGGAAGGCCATCGGACATGCCGCCCCGAAAAGGGCCGTGCGCCATGTCTCCAGGTGATGTTAAAGAGGCTGTTTAAGCCTTACCATGCTGGTTCATCGCATAAAGCGGCAAATTAGTATCAGATAGGTGGACGCCATGGACTTGCTCAGCGACGCTTTGCTTTCGCTGCGGATTGTTGCCTGCTCGGTGGGGGTGGGCCATTGCCATGCGCCCTGGGGGTTTTCCATGGGCCGCAATCATTCCGATTACGTGGTGGCGCACAGCGTGGCCCACGGAAGCTGCTGGCTGTCGGCCGACGCCTTGCCGCCGACGCTGCTCGAGGCCGGCGATTCCGTGCTGGCCCTGCGGGGGGCGGCCTATTCCATGGTCTCGGGGCCCGAGGCCAGGCCGCTGGACTTCATGGAATACTGGCGCGGCCTGGGTCTGGCGCGCCTGCAGCCGGGCACGCAGCGCTCGGCGCCCGTCCATTTCCGCATGGGGCGTCCGGGGGCGGACGCGACGCTGATTCTTTCCTTCGCCTATCTGATCGAACACCTGCTGCGCAGCCCGCTGCTGTCGGCGCTGCCCGACGTCATCGTGGTGCGGGCTCGGGCCAGCAAGGTGTTTCCCTGGATATCGCAGGCGCTGGGCTTTCTGTCCGAAGAGCAGGCGCAGAAGCCGGGCTATGCCGCCACCGCGGCCCATCTGGCCGAGCTGGTGTTCATCAGCCTGCTGCGCGCGCACGCCGTCGCCGACGCCCATACGGCCGTGGGATGGATGCGCGGCGCCGGCGATCCGCGCATAGGCCTGGCGCTGCAGGCCATGCATGGCGACATGCGCAAGCCCTGGGACATCCACGGGCTTGCCGCCGTGGCCGCCTCGTCGCGCGCGACCTTTCTGCGGCGGTTCACCAAACTGATGGGCCAGTCGCCCATGCATTACCTGGCCGCCCTGCGGATGAACCAGGCCCTCGTCCTGCTGGAGCAGGGCATGCCGGTGGCCCGGGTGGCGGACACGGTGGGCTATGCCTCGGAGCGCACCTTCCGCCATGCCTTCAAGAGGCATTTCGGCGCGGCGCCGTCGCGGTACGTGAAAGCGGGCCGCGCGGGGGAGGGGCAATAAAAAGGGGCGCAAGGCCCCTGTTTGAACTGCGGCTCGGCGGGTCTCAGAAGAACGCCTGGATTCCCGTCTGCGCGCGGCCCAGGATAAGGGCGTGCACGTCGTGCGTGCCTTCGTAGGTGTTGACGACTTCCAGGTTGACCAGGTGGCGCGCCACGCCGAATTCGTCGGAGATGCCGTTGCCGCCCAGCATGTCGCGGGCCATGCGGGCGATGTCCAGCGACTTGCCGCAGGAATTGCGCTTCATGATGGAGGTGATCTCGACCGCGGCCGTGCCTTCGTCCTTCATGCGGCCCAGGCGCAGGCAGCCCTGCAGGCCCAGGGTGATTTCGGTCTGCATGTCGGCCAGCTTCTTCTGGATGAGCTGGTTGGCGGCCAGGGGGCGGCCGAACTGCTTGCGGTCCAGGGTGTACTGGCGGGCGGTGTGCCAGCAGAATTCCGCCGCGCCCAGCGCGCCCCAGGCGATGCCGTAGCGGGCCGAGTTCAGGCAGGTAAAGGGACCCTTCAGGCCGCTGACGCCAGGCATCATCTGCTCTTGCCCGACCTCGACTTCGTCCATGACGATTTCGCCGGTAATGGACGCGCGCAGGCCGACCTTGCCGTGGATGGCGGGCGCCGACAGGCCCTTCATGCCTTTTTCCAGAATGAAGCCGCGGATCTTGCCGTCATGGTCGCCGCCGACGCACTTGGCCCACACGACGAAGACGTCGGCGATGGGCGAGTTGGTGATCCACATCTTGGTGCCGCTGAGCTTGTAGCCGTCGGTCGTCTTGACGGCGCGGGTTTCCATGCTGCCGGGGTCGGAGCCGTGGTTGGGCTCGGTCAGGCCGAAACAGCCTATCCATTCGCCGCGCGCCAGCTTGGGCAGGTATTTCTGCTTTTGCTCGGGGCTGCCGAATTCATTGATGGGCACCATGACCAGGGAGGACTGCACGCTCATCATGGAGCGATAGCCGGAGTCGACGCGCTCGACTTCGCGCGCGATCAGGCCGTAGCAGACGTAGTTCAGGCCGGCGCCGCCGTATTCCTCGGGGATGGTGGGGCCCAGCAGGCCCAGTTCGCCCATCTCGGCGAAGATGGCGGGGTCGGTTTTTTCGTGGCGGAAGGCTTCCAGCACGCGCGGCAGCAGCTTGTCTTGCGCGTAGGCGTGGGCGGCCTCGCGCACCATGCGCTCGTCCTCGGTCAGTTGCGAGTCCAGCAGTAGGGGGTCTTCCCAGTTGAAAGAGGGCGCCGACATAGTTTGCTCCGTGTTGGAATAAGTTTAGGTTTAAAGTATTTTTGCCGAAAACGCCGGCCGGATCAAGCGCAGGCTTGTAAAAAGCCAGGCCGCCGCACAGGGCCTGGGGCGAAGCCGCGATGCCTCCCGGCTCGTCGAGCCGGCATTTGCGTGGGCTTCTGCCCGCACATGCTTGCTGCGCCAACAGCACGGCGGCCTTGCCCGGCATGGGCGAAGGCAAATAGAATAATGTGATATATCTGCACACTGCAATTGATAAAATTGCACAATGTAGTGCGCCGGACGCACTTGCGGGGCGCCTGGCGCCGGCTGGCGCATTCCGCGCCTGGAGGACGACAATGAGACACGGCATCCCCAACCTGGGCGCGCTGCAGGCCTTCGAGGCCACGGCCCGGCTCGGTTCTTTCTCCCGGGCGGCCGAAGAGCTTTCCCTGACCCACAGCGCGGTATTCCGGCAAGTGGCGGGCCTGGAGGAACGGCTGGGTGTGCAGCTGTTCAACCGGGTGCGCCGCCGCATCGCCCTGACCGATGCGGGGGCGGAGTACGCGGCGCGGGTGCGCCACCACCTGGAGCAGCTGGAAAAAGACACGTTCGGCCTGATGTCGCGCGCCGGGCTGGGACGCAGCCTGCACATCGCCGTGCTGCCGACGCTGGCCACCACCTGGCTGGTGCCGCGCCTGCCGGAGTTCGCCCGGCGCCACGGCGACATCGCGGTCAGCCTTTCCATCCGCACCCTGCCTTTCCAGTTCAGCGACCACCCCTTCGACGCCGCCATCTACCACGCGCCGCAGATGTGGCCGGGCACGGCGGGCATCAAGCTGTTCGACGAGCACGAGCTGGTGCCCGTGTGCCGGCCCGAGATCCGCGATGCCATCGAACAGGGCCCGCAGGGGCCGGCGGGGGTGACGCACCTGCACATGATGTCGCGGCCCGAGGCGTGGCGGGAATGGTACCGGGCCAGGGACCAGGCTTATCCGCCATCGGCCAGCGCGGGGCCGCGCTATGAACTGTTTACCATGCTGCTGGCGGCCGCGCAGGCGGGCCTGGGCCTGGCGCTGATTCCACTTTTCCTGGCGCGCCAGGAGCTGGGCTCGGGGCAGTTGGTGATGCCGTTCAAGCAGGGCCTGCCGGTCCAGGATGCGTATTTCTTCAGCTACCCGGTGCACGACGCGCCGTCCGAGGCGGTACTGGCGTTCGAGGCCTGGCTGGCGGAGGTGGCTTCGCTCAGGCCTGGCCGTACGGGGCGCGGCAGAGGGGCTTTCTGACCTGCCCCATGTTGTTTATGGCGAGCTGTGTTTTACCGGATGGTTCATGATGCGGCCGCGGGTTATAGGCATTGGTTCATTAGATGGTCGCCAGTCACAAGTATTGATTTTTTTTGACGGTTACTGGTTATAGGGGACGGGTTCTTTCGACGATTGTCGGCCACAAGGTCTTGGTTCTTGAGACGGTTGATTGCCGGTCACAGGATATTGGTTCTTTCGATGGTTGGCGGTTACAGGATATTGGCTCTTTCGACGGTTGCTGGTCATGGGGTATTGGTTCTTTAGACGGTCGCCAGTTATAGGGTATTGGTTCTTGAGACGGTCGCCGGTCACAGGGTGCGGCGTCATCCGGTCGGTCGGCCGGTTCGGCGCCTGCGCGCCGAACACCGCTTCGTCCCGTTCCTCCGGCGCGTACGCGCCTGCGTTCACGGGC
>Ga0180223_1000712_pt1 | contig 35765 bp, 36 predicted proteins | sample eDN5th30CKraftOP_FD_151337 | JGI IMG/M metagenome (GOLD analysis project Ga0180223, IMG submission 151337) | Enriched Organic Plus compost microbial communities from Emeryville, California, USA - eDNA 5th pass 30_C Kraft OP (version 2) (version 2) ... | reverse complement strand
CAGCGCTCGAAGCCGACACGGTCTGCAAGCAGGGCTACAAGGGCAACAAGCGCTACATTCGTGCCGTCATCACCAAAACCTCCGGCACGTCGATTGCCGCGGGTGCGATCTTTGCGCTCGGCCATCCCCACGACGCGCCGGTCGCCTGATCGGTCAGAGCGGCCAGACAGTCGGCAGCGCCGAGATTCTGGCCACCCCCCGTTCATCAACCTGTTGGAAGACAGCCATGCTCGCTCCCGTCCGCACGGTTGCGCCCGCGACCATGCCGGTGTCGCTGGCCGAGGCCAAGGCCCATCTGCGTGTTGATCATGATGACCAGGACGATCTGATCACCGCTCAGATCAAGGCGGCGACGGCATATCTCGACGGCTGGTCCGGCATTCTCGGGCGTGCACTCGTCACCCAAACCTGGCGGCAGGAGTTTGGCCGCTTTGCCGTCCACCTGCCATTGCCGCTGGCGCCGGTGACCGCGATCGACAGCATCAGCTACTTCGATGCCGGCAATGTGCAGCAGGTGCTCGATCCGGGCCTCTATGCCCTGCATACCGATGCCTGCGGTGCCCACGTCGTGCCTCAGCCCGGAAATGCCTGGCCGGCCACCTGCCGCCGTCCTGATGCCGTCTCGATCATCTTCACCGCCGGCTATGGCGCGGCGGCCGACGTGCCGGAGCCCATCCGCCAGGCCATCCTGCTCATCGTCCAGCGCCTGTTCGATGGTGCAGACACCAGCATCGATGTTGCCATTGACCGCACCGTCCATGCCCTGATCGCCCCCTATCGCAGAAGCCCGATCTGATGGCCAGGATCACCGCCAATGCCCTGCGCGACCGCGTCCGCCTCGAAAAGCGCGAGGAGATCGATGATGGCTATGGCAACACCTATGGCCAGTGGGTGCCACAGTTCGAGCGTGACGCCTGCATCCTGCCCTCCAAGGGCGGCGAGACGGTCATTGCGTCGCGCCTGCAAAGCGTTCAGCCGGCGCTGATAATCGTGCGTTTCGATACCGAGACTGCCACCATCACTCCCACTTGGCGGCTGATCGAGACACGTTCAGGCACCGTCTACAACATCCGCACCGCCGCCGACATGGAGCGCCGCCGCCGCTTCATCACCCTGCTGTGCGAGTCCGGCGTGGCGACCTGATCCGTCCACGGACTGCCCTGCAGGTGATGGCCGCCACCGTGCGCGGTGAAATCCTGCTTGCTTGAAGCCAGGAGGGTCAGCGTCCGACCGGCCGGCAATCGGCACGAAGGAAGCAGCAATCATCGAAAGGACAGCATCATGGATCGTTCGCGTTTCTACGCGGCGCTGCGGCGTCGTGATTCCGGTGTCTTTGGCACCTCGCTCACGCAAGTGCAGGTAGACCGGCTGGAGGCAATTCTGGCGCGGCTCGACGCAAAGCGCATCGAACTGGCGCAGGCCGCCTACATTCTCGCCACTGCCTATCATGAAAGCGACCGCTTCCGCACCATGGAGGAATACGCGTCGGGCGCTGCCTATGAAGGGCGGGCGACGTTGGGCAACACGCAGCCGGGCGATGGGGTTCGGTTCAAGGGACGTGGCTTCGTCCAGATCACCGGCCGGCGCAACTATACCGACTGGGCAAAACGTCTCGGCGTCGATCTTGTCAATAATCCGGCACTCGCCGCCCGCATCGATCATGCGACCACGATCCTGATCGACGGCATGATACTCGGCACCTTCACCGGCAGGAAGCTGCCGGATTACGTGACCGGCGCGAAGAAGGACTTCGTGAATGCACGACGGGTGGTGAATGGGACGGATCGGGCGGCGATGATCGCCAACCATGCGCGCGCGTTCGAGAAGGCGCTGGCTGGTGCCGGCTACGATGCCGCCACGTCGCGATCGCCGAGCGCGCCGACACCGACGCCCGAGCCTGCACCCGTCGATATCGTACCCGGCGCCGGAAGGCGCGACCTGCCGGCTGCTGTGATCCTCGTCCTCATCATCCTGATGCTGATCGTGGCTGCCGCGTCCATATTTGGAGGCTGATATGAGCGCCCTTGCATCCATCCTGCTCGGGGCGGCAAGTGAGCTTGCCGTGCCCGTCATCAAGAAGATTCTTGGCGACAGACTCGGCGGCGCAGGCGGCGATATCGCCGGCAAGGTGATCGACGTCATTGCTGAAAAGGCTGGCGTATCTCCCGACAGATTGCCCGACGTGCCGGCTGGCGAGCTGCAGGACGCCATCGTCGCCGCCGAGCCGAATGCCGCCGACATCCTCATGTACCATGTCGAAAGCCAGCGCATGATGAACGAGACGCTGAAAGCAGAACTCGACAAGGGCGCCCCGCTCTGGACCTGGGGCTGGCGACCGGGCTGGATGTGGCTGCTCGCCTTCATCTGGCTCTATGCGCTGATCCTGCGCCCGCTCGCCAATGCAGTCTTCGGCGCTGCAATCGAGGCCGTCGATCTCACCATCCTCATGACGCTGACCGGCGTGTTTACCGGCCTCTACATGGGCGGCCATACCGCCAAGAGCATCGTATCCGGATTGCGGAGGCACCCCGATGACTGACCAGGCACCGAAACGCTTCGAGGACCTGCCCGAGGAAACGAAAGCCTTTCCTGACGGGGCGCACCGACGCGATGGTGGTCGATGTGGGCGGGACGACGGCCGACATCGGCTATTTGCAGGGCGGCTTCCCCCGCCAGGCGAACAACGTGGTGGAAGTGGGCGGCGTGCGGACGCTGTTCCGCATGCCCGATCTGCTGCCGATTGCCTTGGGCGGCGGCACGATCATCGACCCCGCCACGCTGAAGATCGGGCCGCGTTCGGTCGGCTATAATCTGGTGCGCGACGCACTGGTGTTTGGCGGCGATATCCTGACCACGACCGATATTGCCGTGGCCGCGGGCATTGCCGATATTGGCGACCGCGACCGCGTGAAGCACCTTGATCCGACGATGGTTCAGGCCGCTTTGGCCGGTATTCGCAAGCTTCTGGAAGAAAATGTCGACCGTATGAAGACCTCGGCCGAGGGCACGCCCCTGCTGGCCGTGGGTGGCGGCGCGTTTCTGGTGCCCGAGACGCTGAAAGGCTGCTCGGAAGTGGTGCGCGTTGAACATGCGGGCGTCGCGAACGCCATCGGCGCGGCGATGGCGCAGGTTTCGGGCGAGATCGATCAGGTCTTCTCGGGGCTTGAACGCGACGAGGCGCTGGCCGAAGCCGAGAGCCTCGCCCGCGCCCAAGCCGTCGCGGCCGGCGCAGGTGTGGACACGATCAAGGTGATCGACGCCGAGGACATCCCGATCGCCTATCTGCCCGGCAAAGCCCGCCGCGTGCGCGTGCGCGTGGTTGGCGACATCGATTTCAACTAAGGAAATGGCGGGGGAAAGCCCCGCCATTTTCAATTTCCGCACCGTTTGCACATCCGGGCATCCACGGCAGGTTTAGCTAGTGACGGTGTAGGGGATGAGAGCAGATCGCCCCTGGCAATTGGGGTATTCCGTGTCATCTACCGCCACGATTTCCTGCATGTAGCGCATAGGTTTTTCCACCGAGAGCGCCGTTTTGGGGCAGTTGATCTGAACGAAGATTACATCCTTGATCAGGGGTGATCTTCGTTCCATTCAGACGGGTCCGCTCGGCCTATGCGTACCATGATGTTTGGATCCATAGAACCAGATTTGTGGCAGTGGTCGGCTTAATCCAAGTTGAATTATAATCTGCGGATACCCCGAAAAAAAAGAAGCCCTAACCGGGAAGAATAGGTTTTCTTCCCGGTTAGGGCCTTTAATGTTTGCCAACTTATGCCTTGCACTTGGCCGGCGGCCAATTGGGCCGATCGGGCATGGAGGCGGGGAAAGGTAAATCAGCCCTGACGCAGTGTTTCGTACAGGAACCACACGCGGCGTTCGGCTTCGTCGATCCAGTTTTCGATCAGGCTGGTCGAAGCGGAATCGTTATGTTCGCTGCAGACATCGTGGGCCTCGCGCAGGGATACGACGAAGGCCTTGTTGTCTTCCAGCAGCTCACCGAGCATATCGCCCGGGGCGACGTAATCTGCATCATTCGCGTCGACCCGCGTCATTGCGGCGATCTGTTGGATGGAATGCAGGGTAATGCCGCCGATCTTGCGAACGCGCTCGGCCACGTCATCGGTGATGTCGATGATCTGCGCGGCTTGTTCATCCAAGAGCAGGTGGTAATCGCGAAAATGCGCGCCCGAAGTATGCCAATGGAAGTTCTTGGTCTTCAGGTAAAGCGCAAAGGCATCGGCCAGCACGCCATTGAGGGCTGCCGAAATGTCCTTGATGGCGTTGTCGCCAAGGTCGGATGGGGTGGAAAGCTTATTCCTTGAAAAGGACGCAGCAGGTTTATCGCTCATTGTTTCTCTCCTTCAGGTCACGGGGCCCAATCCAGTCTCCCCTTCTACCGTAACAAGATATATGGCCTGGGCACCATTTCGCAAAGCCCGCTGACGTTGCCCCCTGCGCCTATTCCGGTTTGAAGTTTGATCTGGCCCCGCTGAGAGGACCAGACATGAAGCGCACGCGGTTTTCAGAAGAACAGATCATCGCCATCCTGAAGGAACACGAGGCGGGCATTCCGGTGGCGGAGCTCTGCCGGAAGCACGGCGTCAGTGACGCCAGCATCTACAAGTGGAAGGCGCGGTTTGGCGGCATGGAAGTGTCCGAGGCCAAACGGCTGCGGGCCCTTGAGGACGAGAACAGTCGCCTGAAGCGCATGCTGGCCGACGCAATGCTCGACAATGCGGCGCTGAAGGATCTTTTGGGAAAGAAGTGGTGACGCCCGCCACGAGGCGACAGGCCGTTCGCCATCTCATGCAGCAGCACGGGATGAGCGAACGTCGGGCGTGTAAAGCCACCGGCTTCAGCCGCATGAGCATGCGTTACCAGGCGCAGCGCCGGGACGATGGCGTCCTGCGCACACGGATGAAGGAACTGGCCCATGAACGCCGGCGCTTTGGCTACCGGCGTTTGCATGTGCTGCTGCGTCGTGAAGGCTTTGAGGTCAACCACAAGCGGCTCTTCCGGATATACAGGGAAGAGCGGCTCGGGGTGCGCCGTCGGGGCGGTCGCAAGCGGGCCATCGGAACACGGGCGCCAATTGAGCCGCCGCTGTCGCCAAACGAACGGTGGTCGCTGGACTTCGTGTCCGACCAACTGACGGATGGCAGGCGGTTCCGCGTGCTGACAGTCGTGGACGACTGTACCCGCGAGTGCCTCGCGCTTGTAGCGGATACGTCCCTCTCGGGGGCGAGGGTCGCGCGTGAACTGGATGCCCTGATTGTCGCCCGGGGCAAGCCAGCCATGATTGTCAGCGACAATGGCAGCGAATTCACGTCGAACGCCATTTTGACGTGGGCAGACAGGTCCAGGGTGCGCTGGCACTATATCGCGCCTGGCAAGCCCATGCAGAATGCGTTCATCGAGAGCTTCAATGGACGTCTGAGAGACGAGTTCCTGAATGAGACGCTCTTCTCCACGCTGACCCAGACGCGCTCCCAACTGGCCAGATGGCGAGCCGATTATAACGGCTCTCGCCCACATTCTGCACTGGCGTGGCAGACGCCAGCCGCCTTTTCGGCAACGTTTGCGCAGCGGCGGGATCTGCCGTTGCGCCAGGTCGCGGGCTCCACGACAGATCCCGCTTCAACCACCCGTTCCAAGGCAACCCAAAACCGTCAGGTCGAACTCAGGGCTGGATAGAACTTGGGGGCAACGTCACCGCCAATCATGTATTTTTCACCGGGTCGTGAAGGGGGGAAGAAAACCGCGCATATATGCGTTGAGCGGGGGCGTTATTGCTTGGTCGCGGTCAGCCGTTTATGGCTGTTTTCCTCGGCCACGCGTTGCAAGACGGCAAAGAAGGCTTCCGCGAGGCTGGCGGAAACATGCTCGCCCCGCCGCAGATAGACGTTTCGGCTGATTTTGGGGTCGTAGATGGCACAGAGACCTCGTTGTGCCTGTTTTACGCCAAGCGTACGCCGCTCGCGGAAGATAGCCGCCGCGTAATCATTGGGGTCGGCCGAGTAACGGGAGTCGGCCACTCCACCGAATACGCCTATGCGAGTGCGGGTCCGCTGAAAGGAGTGCTTTGGGAGCGTTGCGTGCGGCACTCGCTGCGCCCTGGGAAAAAACTCGACGGCTTCTTCATGCCGTACCACGAATTGTTGGCAGCAGCCGAGGCGGATCCAAGCCTCGACCTTTCGGCCTGTGTAGCGTTTGCGCCTGAAGATAGCTTCGACGCTTTTTCCTACGCCACGGAGCATCTAGGCGACGATGCGGCGATAGCTTCGCTACTGACGTGTGCCGCAGCGCTGCGCGCGGCGGCAGAGCGTGCCGGAGTGGAGGTCGAGGCGGCGTTGCGGTGGATCGACGCCGAGGTTGCGCGCTTGTGGGTAGCTCGCGGTGTCTATCCAGGGCTTGGGGCGGCCCTTGCCGCATTTGGCTTCGACCTCGGTGGGCTTCTGGCGCATGAAATAGTGCGCGTGGGCGCAAAGAAGGGCGAGGTCTTTGACGCGTTTGGCTTCGTCGATGCGTTTGTAGACGATCCCAAGCGATTTCCGCAGGGCGAGGAACTGGGCTTCGGCGCGAGCTTTCGCGAGAAGTGGAAGAAGTTGCCGAAGCCACGCCGCGCGCTGCTCGAACTCGTGGCTCGGTGCAATCTGCGCCCGAACCAGGCAACCCGCGCCTACCAGCCGAGCTTGCGCGATCTAGAGCCGGTCACAAGCGACACCGAGATTCTCAATAACCCGTACCTATTGTTCGAGCGCGACGAGGCCGCCGCAGAGCGGATTCCATTCGCCGCCATAGATCGCGGAGTGTTTCCAGCGGACTCGATCCGGTCGGCGGCTCCACTGCCTGCGCCGACGGCAATGACCGACGGTATCGACCGGCGGCGGGTCAGGGCGCTCGTCATCGATCTACTGGAGCGCGCGGTAGGTGACGGTGGGCATACTCTACTGCCGCGAAGTTGGCTTGTGCGGCGAGCCCTAGAAGCACCACTTGAACCTCGCTGCGCGGTGGATGAAGACGTACTTGCCATCAATGAGGGTTGGCTGCGCGATGCGGTGGCTGAGGCCAAAACAGCCTCGGGCGAGCCGGCGTACAAGCTCCAGAGGTATGCTACGGCCCGCGAGATGATCGCGACAACAATCCGCAAGCGGGTCGCGGGCAAACGCCACGAGTTCGCCGAGAATTGGCGCGCACTTGTCGATTCCGAACTGGGTGACCTGCCGGAGGAGGAGGCAAATCGCCAAGACGAAGAGCGGGCCCGGCGGGAAAAGGCGGCCGCGCTCGAACAGCTAGCGACTTCCCGCTTTTCCGTCCTGGTCGGACCGGCTGGTTCGGGAAAGACGACACTCCTCAAGGTTCTCTGCGAACTTCCACGTATCGATGAGCGCAGAGTGCTGCTGCTCGCGCCTACAGGTAAGGCGCGAGTCCGCCTTGAAGAGGCTACCGGGCGCCTCGGCGAGGGTAAGACTATCGCCCAGTTCCTCCAAGGACTCGATCGCTACGATGGAGCGAGCGGGCGCTATTATTGGAACCCGGCTGCAAACCGGGAGAAGGCATACCGCACGGTAATTGTCGACGAATGCTCGATGCTGACCGAAGATCAGCTCGCGGCCTTGCTCGACGGTCTGGAAGGTGTCGAGCGCCTGCTTCTGGTGGGGGACCCGCGCCAGCTTCCTCCTATTGGTGCCGGTCGGCCTTTTGTCGATATATGCCGGAAACTCGCCCCGCCCGAGCAGCCGCCAATCTTCCCTCGGCTAGCGCAGGGCTATGCCGAGCTGACCGTGATCGGTCGCCAGCGCGGCAGCGGGCGCGGCGACGTCTTGCTCGCTAAACAGTTTAGCGGCGAGGCGCTAGACGCGGGCGCGGACGAGGTTTCCTACTGCTGATCGGCACGCTTCCCTTCTGGGACGCCTTTCGGACGCGGCCGCTGGCGCAGGCGGCCATGCGCGGCGCAAACGCCGCCGTCGTCGGCATCCTCGGCGCGGCTCTCTATGATCCCGTCTGGACGAGCGCGATCTTCAGCCCGCAGGACTTCGCGCTTGCTCTGGTGGGGTTCGTGCTGCTGACCGTGTGGAAGGCGCCGCCGTGGGTAGTGGTGGTGCTGATCGCGACAGGCGGGATTGCGCTCGCTCTCCTCTGATCACCGGCATCGGTCCGCGCCTCAGCGCTGCAGGATCAGCCGTGCGCCGAGCTGACACCGCGGGGCGGCCGCAGGCGGGATTGATCTCGCTCTACATCTCCACTATTGTGGAGAGATGGAAAAACAGGCCACACTCGCTGCGCTTGCCGCGCTCTCGCAGGAGACGCGTCTCGACATCTTCCGCCTGCTGGTGGAGGCCGGTCCGGAAGGGCGTGCAGTGGGGCGGATCGGCGAGGCGCTGGATCTCCCTTCGGCCACGCTCTCGTTCCACCTCAAGGAACTGAAGCACGCCGGGCTGGTGACGGTCCAGCGCGAAGGACGCTCGCTGATCTACTCAGCGGACTTCGCCACCATGACAGGCCTCATCGACTATCTGACCCGCCACTGTTGCGCCGGCGATCCGGCAGCATGCGGGATCGCCCCCTCGACGCACGCCGCCCGGAAAGAGACCGCATGACCACCAGGATCTATCACAACCCGAACTGCGGCACGTCGCGCAACGTGCTGGCGCTGATCCGCAACTCCGGCGATGAGCCGGAGGTTATCGAGTATCTGAAGACGCCCCCGAGCCGCGAGCGGCTCGGGGCGCTGATCGCCGCGATGGGGATCCCCGTGCGCGACCTCCTGCGCCGGAAGGGCACGCCCTACGACGAGCTCAAGCTCGATGCCCCCAAGTTCTCCGACGACGAGCTGATCGACCTGATGCTGGAGCATCCCATCCTCATCAACCGCCCCATCGTCGAGACGCCGCTCGGAACACGGCTCTGCCGCCCCTCCGAGGCGGTGCTCGACATCCTGCCGAACCCGCAGCGCGGGGAGTTCCGCAAGGAGGACGGCGAGCTCGTGGTGGACGCCGACGGGCGCCGCGTAAACGAGAGCCCCGCCCGATGAGCAACGACACCTACGCGCCCACGGCCGAGGCCATCGCAGCGGCGCCTGCCGGCATCGGCTTCTTCGAAAAGTGGCTCTCTGTCTGGGTGGCGCTCTGCATCGGCGCCGGGCTGCTGCTCGGCAACGTGCTGCCGGGCCTGTTCGAGACGCTCGCCGCGCTCGAGATCGCGTCCGTCAACCTGGTCGTTGCCGTCCTGATCTGGGCGATGGTCTATCCGATGATGGTGGCGGTCGACTTCGCGAGCCTGCGCCACATCGGCGATCGGCCGAAAGGGCTCGTGCTGACGATCGTGGTGAACTGGCTGATCAAGCCCTTCACCATGGCAGGGCTCGCCGTCCTGTTCTTCGAGGTTCTGTTCGCGGACCTGATCGCACCGGCCGATGCGCAGCAGTACATTGCCGGTCTGATCCTGCTGGGCGCGGCACCCTGCACCGCGATGGTGTTCGTCTGGTCGCAGCTCACTCGGGGCGACGCCACCTACACGCTGGTGCAGGTCTCGGTGAACGACGTCATCATGATCTTTGCCTTCGCGCCCATCGTGGCGCTGCTCCTCGGCGTCACCGATATCGTCGTGCCCTGGGAGACGCTCATCCTCTCGGTCGGGCTCTACATTCTGATCCCGCTCGCTGCCGGCGCCGCCACGCGCCAGTGGCTCGCGCGGGGCCGCCGGGGGGCGGACGCCGAGGCGGCGGTCGCGCGCTTCACGGCGGCGGTCAAGCCCTTCTCGGTGCTCGGCCTGCTGGCGACGGTCGTGCTTCTATTCGGGTTTCAGGGGCAGATCATCCTGGAGCAGCCGCTGCTGATCGCGCTGATCGCGGTGCCGCTCCTGATCCAGTCCTACGGCATCTTTGCGCTGGCCTATGCTGCGGCCTGGGCGTGGCGCGTGCCCTTCAACGTCGCCGCGCCCTGCGCGCTGATCGGTACGTCCAACTTCTTCGAGCTCGCGGTGGCCGTCGCGATCAGCCTCTTCGGACTGCAATCCGGCGCTGCGCTCGCGACCGTGGTCGGTGTTCTCGTCGAGGTTCCGGTCATGCTGTCACTTGTCGCCTTCGCCAATCGGACTTGTCACCATTTTCCCGCGGATGACGGAGGCGCGCGGCATGGCTGACCATCCCGTCCCGATCGAAGACCTGCCGAACATCGACCCAGCATCGCTCCGGCCGATCGACGTGGCTGCGCTCGCCGGGCCCGGCGCGCCGGCGCACCCGCCCCGCATCCTGATGCTCTATGGATCGCTCCGGACGCGCTCCTACTCGCGCTTTGCCTCGGAGGAGGCGGCGCGCCTGCTGCGCTGGTTCGGCGCCGAGACCCGCGCCTTCAACCCGTCCGGCTTGCCGCTGCCGGACGCGGAAGACCCCGACCACCCGAAGGTCAGGGAGCTGCGTGAGCTCGCCACTTGGTCGGAGGGCATGGTCTGGTGCTCGCCCGAGCGGCACGGCGCGATGACCGGCGTCATGAAGGCGCAGATCGACTGGCTGCCGCTGTCGCTCGGCGGCGTGCGGCCGACGCAAGGCAAGACGCTCGCGGTCATGCAGGTCTCCGGCGGCTCGCAGAGCTTCAACGCCGTCAACCAGATGCGCATCCTCGGCCGCTGGATGCGCATGGTGACGATCCCAAACCAGTCCTCGGTGGCGAAGGCGTGGGGCGAATTTGATGAGGGCGGCCGCATGCGGCCGTCGCCGTACTACAATCGCATCGTCGACGTCATGGAGGAACTCGTGAAGTTCACCCATCTCACGCGCGGCCGTTCGGCCTATCTAACCGACCGCTACTCGGAGCGGGTGGAAAGCGCTGAGCAGCTGTCCAAGCGCGTCAACCAACGCTCGATCTAGCATTTTCCTCTGCCGCTGAGGTGCTTGCGCGGAGCGGGGCCATTAATATCGCAGCATCGCACTTACTGAGACGAGGCGCTTGTCGACATCATCGCAAGAGGCGCAGCGGGTCGCTCCCGACCAACAACTACGAAGAAGCGCTACATTGCGTTGATCGACGCAGCGCGCGTGGTCAGTCGAGGAACTCGGGCTACCCCCGGACGCGTACGCCATCACCGACCGCGCCCCGTCACGCCAGAGCGCCATGAGGACCAGTACTTTCTCGATGGAGAAACCGTGCCCCTGAACGGGGCGGATAAAGCGCAACGTGTGACGCGCCGCAGGTCTCCTCTGGGCCGGGGGCCAAGCATCACCCTTGAAACGCCCGCTCATGAGGGAAATCGCCTTCCTTCAGATATGCAACTTCCGCCCGCGACGAGCGGCGGCCAAGAACCTGATTGCGATGGGGATGACGGCCGAACGCCGCGATCACTTGCTTCACGTCCAGGGCCTGCTTCACGAGCGAACGGTAAATCGGCTGCAGGTGCGTGGGGGCTTCTGCGGCGATCTCCTCGCGAAGTCCGATGAGAAGGTCCAGGCGCTGGAGATGGTCTGGCCCTTCGCAGTGGCCGAGTGGCAGACCATGAACGACCTTGAACCATGGCGTTGATAGCGCGGCGTAGTGGCCATTCAACAATCCGTTCATTGCCAGCGCCAGCGCCGCCTTGTCCTGCGCGAAAGCGTGGGCATTGCCTCGCCAGACCGATCGCGAGAACTGATCGAGCACGATGATGAGCGCGAGCCTGCCTTCGGGATCGGAGGCCCAGTGGTCAAGATTTCCCGCGGCTCCTTCAACTGTGAGTTCCGCGAAGCGGGCCGTGATTTCGTCGTCCGCGCCGCCCCGCATCCGCCAAGACCAATGGCTGCGATGGACGTCCGCATCTATGTCGAGCGAGTTCCCCTCAGGAAACCAGAATTCGAGTACGACCTGCCATTCATTGCGTTTGTTCGTGTTCTTCATCGCAAAACGTGTGCGCCGAGGGACTGAACATCGAGACTAACGCCCATCCATGTCAACAGGTCCAAAACGAAACACTCCATTTGGCCAACAGGTTTATACGAGGCCAATGTGGAGGCAAATTCAGGCCAGCTGGTGTCGCAGCAGCACGCGGACTGGTCATCCACACGTGATGGACCTATGGTTAAAGAGGCCTGCCAAAATACAAGGAGCACACCATGCGCGGATTTGTCGATGACATCGAAAAGTTGACCGAGGAGAACGCCGACTATCGGCGGGTCCTCTATACGGCGAGGAACATGCAGTTGGTCCTGATGGCGCTACAGCCCGGCGAAGAGATTGGCGAAGAGGTGCATGACGGTGGCGACCAGTTCTTCCGTGTCGAGAAGGGGCAAGGCGAGATCCTGATCGATGGCGCCGCACACAAGATAAAGTCGGACATGGCGATGATCGTACCGGCGGGCGCGCGACACAATGTCAGGAATACGGGCGACGAGCCCCTCAGGCTTTACACGATCTACAGTCCTCCCGAACATGTCGATGGCGTCGTCCATTCGACCAAAGGCGAAGCCGACGCTGCCCACGAGCACTTCGACGGAAAGACGACCGAAGAATAGCTCGGCTTTGCCGACTCTGTCGGAAACCGGCACCAGTCTCACTGACAGGAGCCAGCGGCGACCATCGTCGAACGTTCATGATCTCGTCGCTACGGCGGGCGGCGCGCGTTGTTGCGCCCGGAAGCATAGTTTCGGCATGAGAGCCTGCGCCGCGATTAGGAGATGAAGTGGGAAAAGCATTCGAGATCGATCGTTCGTTCGTTTTGACGGTCCTGACCGTCGCTGGGATGCTTCTGGCCATACTCGCTCTTTGGCCGCTGCAGGGTGCCGCCGCCGCGTACTTTTCCCTCGCAGGTCTGTTGCTCGTTTATCTAGCGGGCGGACTGCCAGCCGCTTGGCGGGCGGCCGCCACCTTGTGGGAGGAGCGGATCCTCGACATCGACCTCTTGATGGTCGTTGCAGCGGTCGCGGCTGCGGCCGTCGGGGCGCCTTTCGAGGGCGCCGTCCTGCTGACGCTCTTCAGCATCTCCACGACGCTGGAGGAACGGGCGCTCGGCCGCGCGCGCCGGGCCATCGAGGCGTTGATGGAGCTTCGGCCGGAGACGGCACTTCGCAAGGCGCCGGACGAGTCAGTCTCGGAAGTCCCTGCTGCCGATCTTCAGGTGGATGACGTCGTGGTGCTGCGGCCTGGCGCGCGGGTTCCGGCGGACGGGGTGATCGTCAGCGGCCGGGGCTCTCTCGATGAAGCCCATATCACCGGCGAGTCCATGCCCGTCGCCAAACAACCCGGCGCCCCGGTCTTCGAGGCGACGGTCAACCTCGACGGCGTGCTCGAGATGGCCGTAACGAAGACGATCGAGGAAAGCACCGTCGCCCGCATGATCGCACTCGTGACCGAGGCGCAGGCGGCCAAGGCTCCGTCGGAGCGCTTCAGTGCCTGGTTCGGGCAACGCTACACGGTCGCGGTCATGGTCGGAGCCGTCCTGGCCTTCGCCGCGTTCTACTGGCTGGGGCGCGACTGGGAGGAGGCGCTCTACCGATCAGCGACCCTGCTGGTAGCGGCGAGCCCTTGTGCAATCGTGATCTCCGTCCCTGCCGCGATCCTCTCCGCCCTGTCGGCTGCCGCGCGCGGAGGTGTATTGTTCAAGGGCGGCGCCGCGCTCGAGACGCTGGCGGCGGTCGACACCTTCGCCTTCGACAAGACGGGAACGCTGACGACCGGCAGGGCCTCGATCACGAAGGTGGTGGCGCTCGACGGCAATGAGCGACGCTTCCTCTCGCTGCTGGCTGGACTTGAGGCCCACTCGGAACATCACAGCGCGGCAGCCATCCGGCAGGAAGCCGTCAGCCGCGGTGTTGAACCGGCCAAGGTACTTAACGTGATCACCCGGCCGAGTGCCGGCATCGTCGGCGACGACGGCGGGAGGCAGGTATGGGCAGGCAATCCGCGCCTCGCCAGGCAAATGGACGCTTCCATCGATCACCCGATGCTGAAGGCGTTGGCTGCGGACACCGAGACGGTCATCTATTTCGGGCGCGATCAGCAGGTGATGGGAGCTGTTACCATCGCGGATCAGGCCCGCCCGACCTCTGCGGCGGCGCTTGCCGCATTGCGGGAAGGTGGGGTCACCGCAATCATCATGATGACCGGCGATCGCCGTCCGGTTGCGTTGCGGATTGGCGAAGAGCTCGGATTGAAGCCCGAGGAAATCCATGCCGACATGCTGCCGGAGGACAAAGTCAGGATGGCGGGGGAGTTGGCTGCAAGAGGCAAGGTCGCCTTCGTCGGCGACGGGGTAAATGACGCCGCCGCGCTGGCCCGCGCCGATGTCGGGATCGCCATGGGTGCTGCGGGCTCCGACGTCGCGCTCCAGGCAGCCGATGTGGCGCTTCTGTCGGAAGACATGGGACGGCTCGCGGAGGCGCATCGACTGGCGCGGCGCACGGCGCGGATCATTCGGCAGAACCTCGCCTTCGCCATGGGTGCCATGGTCATTCTGGTGACGGGCGCGCTGTTCTTCGAGCTGCCTCTGCCGCTCGCAGTGATCGGTCACGAGGGCGGAACGGTTCTGGTGGTGCTCAACGGGCTGCGTCTGCTGCGGGACCCCATCCGCCGCAACGAAAACAAGTCAGCGTCACCAGATCAGGTGGTGACGGTCGACAGCATCAGCGCCCCCGTCCAACGTCATGCCTATCGCAGAAAAATCCCGCGGCGCGCGGGTTGAAGACAACGACTTCAACTCGTTTCCGGCCCAGAGAAGGTTGGACGTCAGGCCCATCCCCTCCGCCACTTGCCCCCGCGAAAGCGTTCTCCCGATCCGGCTGAGGCCGGATTTTTCCGTTGTTTTCGAGGGTTATGCGGGTGGGGCTGAGCACCGCCGCCAGCGCCAGGAGGCCCGAAGGCGGTCTCTCAGGGTCGATATTCTCCGGACCTCTCGACTGCGCGGATTCGGTGTAGAGCCCGTAACCAACTGAAAATGAAGGGACAGTTCCTCGCCTCACCTGAACACTTCGATGCCAGTGGCGTTCTTGGAAAGGAACCGAAATCCAACCAGCCTCTGAACGAGCTTTGGTCGGTAGATTTTGCTCGACCATTCAGCGGTGGTCTACGAAAGCTGAAATGGACCTTCCTCCCACTTGTCCTGAGTAAACGCGTTCATTTGGACGCCGAGCCGCCCCGGATCCTCTACCAATAGGTATCTCCATACACCGTGCTCACCGAGGCGATTGACGGCTTCCACCCATCGCTCAGCGGCCTTCGCCTTGGCGTCTGCATCGTCAGTGACCTGGCCCTTGATCTCGACGATGACGTTCTCGTCCCGATCCGTGACAACAATGAAGTCGGGGATGTAGCGCGACAGCAGGCCACGATGCCGGAAGGGGATCGTGAACCCCAGCCGGTCGTTCTTGACCCATCTCTTCACGCCCGGATGGCTGTCGAGAAGGAAGGCGGCACTTTGCTCCCACTTCTTCGTGTCAGCCACCATTGCATTCAGATGACACCTCGTGACCGGGTAGATCGGTTTCGTCGTGTGGAAATCGACGTAGAGCGTGCTTCCCCTACCGGCTGCACCTTGGGGAATGATGGCAACCTCGCCGCCGCCTGTTGCTGATCCCTTCTTGATGGCTTCGAGCAGGGAGCCGATGGCAGCCTGCATGTATTCGCCGACCAGCAGCACGTCGCACGGCCGGCTATCACCCTTTCGATCAACCTTTTCTGCAAGGAAGCGCTTCGCCGCGAATGCGACCTTCGGGAAGAGCTGCTGGACTGGAACTGCTTCGGCGCCGTTGTCCGAAAGCCAGCGGGCGCAGATCTCACATGCCAACCTGAACGCAACCTGCTGATCGCGAAACCGGGCGCGCCAGTCCTTCAACGAGAGGATCGGGCGTTCACCCGGCCCGAATGCCGCCAATGTCCCGTCAGGTGTTGTCAGAGGGGTCAGCTCAACCACCTGTGGAATCTTCATCGGGTCGATCGTCACCTTGGCGACCTTGCTCCAGTCGATATGCACATCGAACTGGCCCGACTGGTGGTAGCCGGTCACAATGGGAAAGGTGATCTCGAACTCGGCCTTCTCAGGGACGGAGTATATGTGGTTCGGATCTGGCTGCGGCGGTTGCGGACCGACCGGCTTCACCTTGAAGGGAATGAGCTCGAAGGGGACACCGAAGACCTTGGCCGTCTCCTCGGCGAACATCTGGGTTTCCTCGTCGAGCGCATAGCTCTTGCGCCGCAATGCCCGCCCGACGACCTGCTCGCACAGGAGCTGTGATCCAAACGGACGAAGCCCGACGATGTGCGTGACCGTGTTGGCGTCCCAGCCCTCCGCCAGCATCGCGACCGAAACGATGCAACGGACGTCGCGCCCTGGCGGGATGCGCTCATCGATCCATTTCAGCGAACCGTCGTTGTCATCGCTGGCCACCTTGTCGTTGTGCTTTCGCACCAGCTCGGACCAGTCCTCGGGGATCTTGCCGCCCGGCCATTCCGGTTTGCCGACCGTGTCGAGAATGAATCGAAGCCGCTTGGTCTCGTCCTTTGAACCGCCTTCCTCGATGTCCTCCATGACCTTCGAGTCGATCCTGACAGTGACCTCATGCCCGGGCGCGTTCCGGAACCAGGCAGGAGAAACCCCGTAGCTGTCGTTCCCATTCGCCAGCCAGTCATGGACTTCCTTGGCAACGGCGGTGTCTCGGCACACGACGATGAACACCGGCGGCACCGGATGCTTCTGCTGCTGCTTGGAATGCTGTTCCCATTCGAGGAAGCGCTCGTGCCACTCCTGCGCCAGCAGGTTGATGGGCGCGGACGCGTAGTTCATCACGATCTCGGGCGTGATGTTCGTGCCGAGGCCATCCTCCTTGGCCTTCGCCTGAACCCAGCGCCAGATGTTGAAGTAGGCGGCCTCCTCGGCGCCCGACACGTCGCGGGCCGGAAGCTGCGGAATCTTCACAAGCCCGGACTCGATCGCATCCAGCAAACCGAAATCGGACACGACCCACGGGAACGGCTTCCCGACCTCGTTTCCCGAGCCCTGGATGTAGAACGGCGTCGCCGACAGATCGACGCAGAGGTTGATCCCACGCCGCCGGCTGCCGCCCGCGAGCTTGTTGATCCGGTCCAGGCCCTCGATCCATATCGTGGCCTCCCGGGCGTTCTTCTTCGCGAGATCCTTGTCTTCGTCGAGGCTTTCCTCGGTTGCCGTGTCGCCGCGGCGGTAGGCGTGGTGCGCCTCGTCGTTGAAGATCAGCCAGTGCGGGCTCCGCCCCTTGCCGCTGCCAAGCTCCCGCCGGATGCGCTTGAACCAGGCCTGATCGGATTCGAAATACTTCGTCTCGACGCTCTCGTTGGCCTTGCCTGCGTTCTTCACCACCTCGACCGGCTCACCGGTCTTAACCACCTTGGCGCTGTCGCCGTTGACCGAATTGGTCTCCTTCTTCGCCAGCCGGTGCCAGTTCGCGATCATGACCTCGCCACGCCGCAGCTCTTCCATGCGGTGCGGTGGGACCAGCTGCCGTGTCCGGTAAAGGCTGAGATCGCCGAGCGCAGGATCCAGCTCCTGCAGCCGCTCGCGGATCGTCACGTTGGGGCAGACGATCAGGATGGTGTCCGAGAACCGGTCGTCCCGCGGTGAGGCCACGCGGTTCAGGATCGACCAGGCGGCCAGCATGCCCATTACGGTCGTCTTGCCGCTGCCGGTTGCCATCTTGCAGGCGTAGCGCAGGAAGGCGCGCACACCGGCTGCCTTGGCTTCCAACCCCGGCTCGTCCTTGGGAATCTCGGGAAGCCCTTTGCGATAGACGTTCTTCGCCTCCACGAGGAAGATGATCGTCTCGGCCGCTTCGATCTGGGCGAAGAACAGGCGCTGCATGCGCTGATCGCTGCGCCACAGGTCCAGAAGCTCCCGAGTCACCGGGGACGCGCCATCATACGCGACGCCGCCGCTGTGCACGCCCGCCCGCCAGTCCTTCACCCGCCCGCGAATGGCATTGACAATCTCGAGCTCGACTTCCTCGCCCGCCTGGCTCTCGAACAGTTCGGCCTGGTCGCGGTTCGCGCGCCCCCGACCGGCATGCTCCGGCACACGGTAGAAGTAGCTCGCCCGGCGGCGGCCATCGGCCTTGTAGGGCGGCTTCGCCTTTTCGATCTTCCAGTGACACTTCGGCTCCTCGAAGGGCGAGTTGATGATCGGCGACTCGACCTCGGCGACGGTGAGCGGGGCGTCCTGCTGTGCAGCCTCGGGCATCAGACAGCATCCTCTTCGCTGCGGGTCGCCATCAGCTCGTTGCCGCGCTCGTCGATCACCTTCACTGCGATGCGCTTCTTGTCACCGAGCGCGAAGGGCTCGCTGACCGTGCCCGCAAGGTGCGACCAGACGCTGTCCTCGAACTGACCCTTCAGCGATTTCTGCAGGTTGTCCCAGGCGCTGGTCTTGGGGAAAAACACCTGGCTCGCGTAGAACGCCATGCCGTTGTGATTGGTGTCGAGCATCCAGCAGGGCAGGTTCTCGGCGTCGATGTGGTCGGTGTCCATCAGGTGCGGCAGGAAGATGTCGAGCCCGCGCAGCACCACGCGATAGAGCGGCGTGCCGTCGTCGCGCTTGCCCGCCTTCTCCAGCCGCACATCCGGCAGGCCGGTGATCGAGAAGATCTCGCTGCCCTTCGTCGTCTTGAGCAGGTCCGACATCACCACATCCGGCGTCATCGAGATGTAGGCGGTCGGGATCTTCATCTTCTCGAGGATCTCGCGCGCCTTGGCCTGGATCGCGAAGCCGAACAGGAACAGCTGACCGAAGCCCTGCTGCATGGCCTCCATCGCGGCGTTGAACACGTAGTCCGAGCCTATGGCGCCGTCTTCGGGGCCGAAGGCGATGGCGATGGTCTTCTCGCTGCCGTTCTTCGCCACGGCCTCGGCATGCAGATACTCGCGGTCGGCCAGAGGGCGGACGTTCTCGAGTTGCAGGGTGACGTTGCCCGGCAGGCTGAGCGACTTGCTCTGCCGCAGCACCTCGATCATCCGGTCGAGATAGGCGCGCGGGCTCGAGGATTGCGGCTGCGCCGAGGCGCCATCGGCATCCTCCTCCATGTTCATCGCGGCCTGAATGGTGGCTTCGACGGTGAAGGGGCCGCAGACGCGCGTGATCTTGTCGTTCACCTCGGGGCGGTCGACCAGCACCTCCATCTTGGGGTCCTCATCGTTCGCGATCGACTTGAGCGTGATGCGGGGGACGAGGCCGCCCACTTCCTCGCCCTTCTTGTTGCGTTTGCGCTCGTAGACAAAGCCGCCAGCGGGACCTTTCGACGGTTCCTTCAGCTTGTACCAGGGAAACGCCGTCGTAAGCAGGCGCTGCCGTGCCAAGGCCACGGGTACGCGAGACGTATCAACTGTGATCCAGCGGCGGCCCCATTGTTCTGCAACTACCGCGGTGGTCCCTGAGCCGCAGGTAATGTCGAGCACCAACTCGCCAGGATCGGTGGTCATCTGCATGCAGCGTTCGATCACCTTGAAGCCGGTCTGCACGACGTAGATCTTGTCGTCTGTGAAGTTGCCTGTCGCCGTATCCGTCCAGATGTTTCCGATCTGCTGGAACGGGAAATCGTCCGAAAAGCGAACGTACTGGATGCTGTTCTTAGCGACGTGAATGCGGCCGGCCGCCGCGAGTCTCTCCATCCCCTCCGGATAGTTGGCTTTCCAGTGAGAGTTTGCACCCGGCTTGTAGACTTTACCCTGGTATTCAAATGGCTGGGGCGACGATGAGGCACCTTGAGATTGAATGTTATCAGGTTTGTAGAGCCTCGCGCCTTCAGGAATTGTTTCTTCCCCGCGCTTCTCAGCGGCAGTGACGCCGCGATAAGTTCCATCAGGCAGCAAGACCCACCGGGCATTTCCCTTGCCCAGTTCAACTGGCTGTGGCTGGAAGACCTTGTTGTATTTGACCTTAGTCTTGTCCTTTGAATACCACAGCAGGAAATCACCGACGGTAGGCAAAGTGGAAGACTCGAAGCCCGACGTCGTCTGAAAGCTGATCTGCGAAACGAAGCCACCCGGGAACACTTCGTCCAGAACCTCGCGGACGTGGTGCACGTTGTCGTCGGAAATCTGCACGAAAAGCGAACCGGACTCGGACAGCAATTCCCTCGCCAGCATCACGCGGTCACGCAGGTAGGCGAGATAGGAATGCAGGCCGAGTTCCCAGGTGTCCCGATAGGCTTTCACCATCTCGGGCTCACGGATCATCTCGTCGTCTTTTCCGTGGTCCACCCTGTTCTTCCGAACGAAAGGCTGGAAGTTCGAGCCGAACTTCACGCCATAGGGCGGATCGAAATAGATCATCTGCACCTGACCACCCATCCCCTCGTATTCGAGGAGCGAGTTCATCACCTGCAGCGAGTCGCCGAGGATCAGGCGGTTGGTCCAGGGGCCCTTGTGCTCGTAGGCGTCCAGCCGGTCGGCGATGTCGAGGTCCAGATCGCCGAACAGGTCCAGCGTCTGCCCGCGTGCTTTGTGCGATTTCAGCGTCTCGAGGATCGCCTGCGTCGAATGCCGCTCGTGCACGAACAGGGGCAGCGTCGGCACCGTGATCTGCTGGCGCTCGGCCTTGCCCGCCCAGTTCAGGAAGGGCTTCGTCAGGCTGCGTAGCCGCGCCGCGCATTGCGAGAGCGAGGTGAACCGCTCCTCCGTGCCCTGCCAGACCTGCGGCTCCGCAAAGACCGTGGCCTCTCCCTTCTCCGCGGCCGCGGCCACCAGGTTGAGCAGCCATTCCGCAAAGGGCCGTTCGCCGTTCTCGTCCCACGCCAGCTCCGGCGCGAGGCTGGAATCGTAGCGATAGGTCTTTGGCGGCTTGCGATGCGAGAACTGCGCCTCGACCCCGACATCCGGGCGCAGCACGGCCTCGTCCGCATGCGCATAGGCGGCCGACCCGTTCCCCGCCGGCATGGCAGCAGGCTTGGGCTTCGCCGACGCGGAGGCCGCGGGCGCCGGTGCCTGCCCATCCGCGCGGGAGACGGAGCCACCCCGGCCGCGCCCCTTCGCCAGCAACCCTTCGGCGACAAGCGCATCCTTCGCGGCGACATAATCGTCCTCGGCAAGGTCCGGCATCTGCTCGCGCAGGAGCGCCAGCATGGCCCCGTTTCCGATGGAGGAGCCGTCTTCAGGTACCAGGGACAGGATCAGTTCTGAAATGTTGGACATGGGGCCGGAAACTCACGAAAAGGTCTTGTTTTCCATTACCTATCGCGCCGGTTGTCTTTTTGCACGCGGGAATCAGTTCTGATCGTGCCAGAGCGCGTGCTGCTCTTTCCAATTGGTCGGGAATGGGTCCATCAAATTGGCGAGCGTCATATTCGAGGGCTGGCGGCCGTCGATGACGGCATCGACGAGTTCCGGGGAAAGGAGCGACAATCGCATCAGCCGCGCCATGTAGGTGAAGGCGATCCCTTCCTTCTCTGCCAGCTCGGAAATCGACGCGAACTCACCCGACTCCAGCATCCGTTTCCAGCGGAACGCGCGCGCCAGCGCCTTGACCAGCGTGTTGTCGGTCTTGCGGGGCTGGGTGGCGCTATCCGGCAACTGCATCTCCTTTCGCCCACCGCGCTTGACGACGCGGAACGGCACCTGAACCGTGATGACATCGGGGATCGGCTTGGCGCGGGTCATGCCGCCACTCCCACACCACCCACCAGCATCTCGTGGGCCAAGCCTGACAAGCCGTCCATCCGGAGCCGAACATTGACGCTGTCGACGGCGATATCCACGCGTTCGATCGCCAGCCCGACAATGCGTGCCTGCTCGGCTGGGAACAATTCGTCCCACAGCGGATCGAGCTGCTGTAAGGCCGCGCGGGCGTCGGCCTCGGTAATGCCATCATCGTGGGCGCGAGCGGCCTTCCAAGTCCTTGCCACGATCTCGGGCTGGCGGAACACGGCGCGGAGTTGGTCGATGACGGCGGCCTCGATCTCGCCCGCGGGCACGCGGCCGACCGAGCAGGATCCAGCGCCATGCTTCAGCACGGTCTGGCTGACGTAGTAACGGTAGAGCTTGTCGCCCTTGCGGGTGTGGGTCGGCGAGAAGGCCGCGCCATCGGGACCGTAAAGCAGCCCCTTCAGCAGCGAGGGCGTGTCGGCGCGGGTCCGGGCGGCGCGCTTCCGGGGACTCTCTTGCAGGATGGCGTGGACGCGGTCCCATGTCTCGCGGTCGATGATCGCGTCGTGCTCGCCGGGGTAGCTGTCGCCCTTGTGCACCGCCTCGCCGATGTAGGCGCGGTTGCTCAGCATCCGGTAGATGTATTTCTTGTCGATCCGGTTGCCGCGCGGGGTGCGGATGCCGCGCGTGCCGACCTCTCGCGCCAGTTCCGTGCAGGACCCTATCTCAAGGAAACGGGCGAAGATCCAACGCACATGCGCAGCGGCTTCTTCGTCGACTACCAGCTTGCGGTTTTCCACCCGGTAGCCGTAGGGCGGCACGCCGCCCATCCACATGCCCTTCTTCCGGCTAGCGGCGACCTTGTCGCGGATGCGTTCCGCCGTCACCTCACGCTCGAACTGGGCGAAGCTGAGCAGGATGTTCAGCGTCAGCCGCCCCATCGACGTGGTGGTGTTGAACGACTGCGTCACCGAGACGAAGGTCACACCGTTGCGGTCGAACACCTCGACCAGCTTGGCGAAGTCGGCCAGCGAGCGGCTGAGGCGGTCGATCTTGTAGACCACGACCACGTCGACCAGCCCGTCCTCGATATCGTCGATGAGCCGCTGCAGGCCGGGCCGGTCCAGCGTGCCGCCGGAGATGCCGCCGTCGTCATATTGATCGCGGACCAGCACCCAGCCCTCGGATCGCTGGCTGGCGATGTAGGATTCGCAGGCCTCGCGCTGGGCGTGCAGGCTGTTGAACTCCTGCTCCAGCCCTTCCTCGGAGGATTTGCGGGTGTAGACCGCGCAGCGCAGCTTGCGGACCACCTTCGATTTCTCCGGCGGTTTCGTCATGTCCGCCCCCTGTGGTTCTTGAGACCGAAGAACACCCAGCCGTTCCACCGCGTCCCGGTGATGGCCCGCGCGATGGCGGACAGTGACTTGTAGGGCCGCCCCTGCCATTCGAAACCATCGGCGGTGACGGTGACGATCTGCTCAACGCCCTGCCATTCTCGCAGCAGCCGCGTGCCGGTGATGGGGCGATCGCGGTCGAGGCGAATTCCGCGCTTCTTCTTGTCGCCGCCGTCCAGTTCTTCGCCAAGCCGCTCCAGTCGCCGTATCGTTTCGGGCTTTAGCCCGCCATAGGCGAGTTCCTGGATGCGGTATGCAAGGCGGGACTCGAGGTAGCGGCGGTTGAACGGGGGCGGCTCGCTGTCGAACAGGTCGCGCCACTGTTGCTTCAGGTCTGGCGTTGGCGTGGTCTTCAGCGCGGCCAGGCGCGCGGGGATGGTGTCGGGCTTGTTCATGCATCTCTCCGGTGAGTTGGAGTTGCATGAGGGCATTGGTCGCTGGACAAGTGTAGGCAACTTTCTCCGGTATCGTCAGATACTTCGCCACTTTCCCGCATCCGCAGCCGGACCAGCCCGAGCGCCAGCAGACCGCACAGCTCGGCACGGCGCTCGGCGGGCGTCATCAGGTCGGGCGGCAGCGGATTCGGGCGTTTCATGTCTCGGTGGCCATGTTCGGTGGTACTTGCCGATCAAAAGCCACTCGGCAGCGCGAGATGGGACACCCGAACAGGTGAGGAACATCACCTCTTGCCCATGGCAGTTTTGTTCACGATTATCGCAAGTTCAATCGATCACGAGAAAATGTTCGTTGAGGTGGTTTCATGGCGCGCAAAGCAATCCCGACCAGCCCCCATGTCCTGGCACTGATCGAGAATGCGCGCATGAGCACCGCCTCAGCGGCTCTTCCTGTCCGAGAGCGAGGCGATATTGCCCGCAGCCACCAGGGTCGACATCGCATTGTCAAGCTTCGAGCTCGGCACCACGCTCGCGATCAGTAGCGCAAGTCAGCATTTCCGGAGAATTCCATGGTACGCGCCCCAGCCAAGACTTGCCCTAATCTTTCGCGGCTATTCGATGACGCCGAGCCGGAACTGCTGTCCGGATTTCTCAACAGCAAGGCCTTTGAGAGGTTGGGCTGGCTTGCGACCTACAGGTTCGACCCGGACAATCCAGACGGTCCGACGGCTGCCAGAAACATGCTGCCGCAGGAAAAGAAGGACCGGCTGGGCCCGCTCGAAGCTGAAGCAGCCCGGATCGTCACAATTGCGAGCGACCGCGGCGAATATGTCCTCCAAGGTCTCGCCACGACTACGCTTGAACCGGACCGCGCCAAGGAACTTCTGAACCGGCGGGACAAGCTCGCGCGAAGCCTGTGGGCTTACGCCAACGAACACGGCTTATTTGAAGCGGCGGAGAACAGCCTGCACCTTCGTCTCTACCGGCGCTATGACAAGCACTACCAGACTTTCATGGCCGAGCCTTCGGTCGACGGGGGGCCGGACGCCGGCAGCGCATTGCTCGAAGAGCTTCTGGTCGATCTCAACAAGCGTCTCGATCGCGGGGACGGCTACAGCATCGACAAGTTCGACATCCCCGAGGACGGCGATGAACCGGCGGCGGAGATGTACCTGCTGTTCCATCCCGATCCCCCCACAAGCGTTCGGGAGATCGATGACGACGGCAATCGGTCGAGCATCTATTTTCGGCCGCCTGGAGAGGCGATGATCGTCTACACGCCATCGACCGGGCGGGTCCATGTGCGCGCTGGCAACCGAAAGCTCAGGCACACAGTTGCCGAACGCTTCATCGAGACTGCTCTCGAGCAGACCTACTCCAACCAGCCCGTCGACTTTCAGGCCTACGACATTTCGCAGTTCCTGCAAGGACTCGATCTTGAACCGCCGGAACTCGACGACGTCGTGATCGACCGCGCACAGGTGATCCGCGCTGACATCAGCATCGGCAATCTGGCCAACCGTCTCTCGCTTTCCACCACGATCGACCAGGACATCTCCGAAATCATCGACAGCCAGCCGGGCCTTCCGAGGATTTTCGAGCGGGCGCTCGCAATCCGCTTCGTCGAGATTGCGGTCCGGTATTTCCGCGCGGGACGGGATGAGGCGCAAACCCTCAACTTCACCCTCACCGACCGCAACACGAGCAGCCTTCTCAGCATCGACGACCCTTTCGAGCGCGTTCTGGGGCATCGCTTGCTCAGACACTGGAACATCCTCCGTGATGGTCGCGCGCCAGGCGAAGGGGAGAGCATGGCGGTCATGCCCGCCTTGCTGGCCATCTGGGATATCGGAGCTGACAGGGTCACCGGCGCATGGCTCCAAACTCGCGGTGTCGATCCTGGCCTCCTGACCGATCTGGGCTTCCTCGTGCCGGCCGGCTGGGAAGGCGACGACCTGATCGACGATGAAGACGAGGTCGGCCCGGTGGCAGCCGAAGTGGTCGTTCGTATCGAGAAGGGAGATGCGGAGGAAGAAGACCGTAAGGTGGCCGACCTCAAGGTCACCGAGGGACAGGTGACGTCTGCGGGCAACCCGGATCGCTACAGGATCTTTCGGGTGCGTGACGGCTGGGTCGCGCAACACCTGAAGGAACGTCTCGAAAAGGCGCTCGATGCGCCCGCCATCGAGAAGCTGACCGATCATCTCCTCTACCTTGGAACGCTCAGTGTCGATGGCGGCGATGTTCCGATCTACCTTGCGCGTGGTCTCGACCGGGAGAGGGTCCGGTCTGCCGTCGATACGGAACTTCGGGCGCGCCACAACCTCGGTATTGGACTGGTTCTGCAGGCCGGCACTGCTCCCGGACCGTGCCTGGCGGCCAATGTTCTGACGCCGCTTGTTGATCAGATCGACACCAAGCAAGCCGAAATCGCGTTGGTCGCAGACAAGCTCCGGTCCGTGTTCCGGCGACATCGGATATTGGCCCGTGGAGGCATGACGGTCGGACTCACCCGTAGCGGCGATGATATCGCGACCCTCTTCGTGCCAGGGAAAGGCACCATCGACATCAAGGGCGAGAACCGCATCCAGATCATCCAGCGGCTGGTCGATGCCCACAACAACGGCCCAACGCCGATGTCGACCAAGGACCTTGTCAAGGGAATCGCTGAAGACCAGTCCCTGTCGAACATCTTCAAGCAGCCGCTGTGGGACAAGTTGAAGGCCAACTTCCTGAGAAGTCTCGGCGCCAAAGGGCCTTGGGAGATCGCCATCTGACGGCTGGCTCCGATCCGGCTCCGATTGGGGGGTCTGACGGGCTCCGATTCCTCAGGCCAATGGAAGGGCTCCATCGATCAAAGGAGCATTCCCATGCCGACTCCCTTCCCCCCGCGCCAGGCAGCCCAGACGAGCTGGTCCAGCGCCGCGACGACCAAGCCCACCACCCACAACTCGGAATGGCGCTGCACGCGCTGTGACAAGCTGCTCGGCGTCTGCCGGGACGGCCGCATGCACCTGCGCTTCGCGCGGGGGCACGAGTATCTCGTGGGCTTTCCGGTTCAGGCGACCTGCCGCGGCTGCGGCACGCTGAACAACGCGACCGCCCCCGCGCGCTGACGCGCGCATCCTCCCACCCCCCTGAAATCGCAGAGACGCGCGACGTCCTGACCTGGCCACGAGAAGGCGCCGGACGCCTGGCCGCAAGGCAGGCGTCCGATGTCCTTCGCGTGGCACGAGATCCGTGATCACCTCATGCATTCATCCACGAACCTTCACTTCCAGCGCAGTTTCGACGCCGTCCGGCACGCGCAGGCCGCCCTCGCACCATTCCGGGATCCGGCGGCCCTGCTGGACGGGCTGCACCGCACCCCCGGCGATCAGGGCCAGAAGAACCTGATCCTCGCCGCTCTCGTCAGGGCAGCGCAGTGCGACGGGCCCGCGTCCGACTGCGCCCTGACGCTGCTGTTGCTGGCACTCTGGCCCGGCCTTGACGCCATCCGCCGCCGGTCGATCTGGCGCAGGATCGGCACCGCCGACGAGATCGCGTCCGACGTCCTTGCGCGCACCACCGAGGCAGTCCGCGGACTCGACCTCGACCGCGTCAACTGGATCGCGGCCACAGTGCTGCGCAATGTCGAGCGCGACATGATCCGCGTGCGCCAGCGCGACACGGCGCGCGAACATCTCGCCAGCGGCGCCGATCCCGACGAGGTGGCGGACAGCGGCGAGAGCGGGATCGGCGCGGCCGGGTACGCACAGCTGAACGGCGCCGTGCGGAAACTGCTCGGCGACGACGCCCTGCTGGTGATTCGCGTGGCGATCGAGGGCTTCTCGCAGGCCGAGGTCGCCGTCGAACTGGGGCTGACCGAGGCCGCCGCCCGCAAGCGGTACCAGCGCGCGATGCGCCGGCTGAACGATGCCCTCCAGGAAATCCCCTGAACCGATGTCCCAATCCGGTCCCGCCGGTGGCTTTTTCCATTCGAGCGCCCCGAGCGCCTTCCCTCCAACCGAAAGCAGACACGCATGAACCGCACTGCCGATCTGTCGCTCGAGGATTTCAGGCGTCTTCCGGGGCTCTATCGCCGCTGGGAGCTGACCGAGGTCTGCGAGCCCAACCGCAACTACCAGATCGAGGACGCCGGCGCTCATGCCGACGGGACGCCGCTCTTGGCGATCTACGTCGCCGAGCCCGCGCCCGACGTCAACGGGGCCGCGTGATGGGCCTCCTCGATCACATCATCTCACGGAGAAACGCCATGCCGGACCAGCCGGACGGCATCACCCGTCTTCGCAAGGCGAGCTACGCGCTCGAAGACCTCCCCGAAACCATCGCCTTCCCGCAGCGCGCCGGTGACGAGCCGCGCGAGGCGCTGCCGGTCGTCGAGGCGACCGTCGACGAGATCGCCTTCGCGATCGTGGAGGCGGAGCGCGAGAGCACGGCCGCCTACCGCCGCGCCGCCGCGCTCCAGCGCCTCTATAAGTTCGCCCGCGAGGCGGGGTGTATCGGCGCTGACCGCGCCGCCGCGGCAGTGATGAAGAAGGAGGGCCGGTGATGGCCCTTCCAATCATCGGCGCCGACGAGCGCCTCGCGCAGCGCAAGGGCATTAAGGGCGTCATCTTTGGCCGGTCCGGCATCGGCAAGACCAGCCTGCTCTGGACGCTGGACGCCTCCACCACGCTCTTTCTCGATCTCGAGGCCGGGGATCTGGCGGTCGAGGGGCTGGAGATCGACACGCTCCGGCCCCGCACCTGGAAGGAATGCCGCGACTTCGCGGTGTTCATCGGCGGGCCGAACCCGGCGCTGCGCGAGGACCAGCCCTACAGCCAGGCGCATTTCGACGAGGTCTGCGGGCGCTACGGCGATCCGGCGGTGATCGGGAAATACGAGACCGTCTTCATCGACTCGATCACCGTGGCCGGGCGGCTCTGCTTCCAGTGGTGCCGGGGCCAGCCCGAGGCGACGTCGGACAAGACCGGCAAACCCGACATCCGGGGCGCCTACGGGCTCCATGGCCGCGAGATGATCGGCTGGCTGACCCACCTGCAGCACACGCGCGGCAAGCATGTGTGGTTCGTCGGGATCCTCGACGAGAAGCTCGACGACTTCAATCGCAAGGTCTTCCAGCCGCAGATCGACGGGGCGAAGACCGGGCTGGAACTGCCCGGGATCGTGGATCAGGTCATCACCATGGCCGACATCCCGGACCCCGGCGGCCAACCGCAGCGCGCCTTCGTCTGCCAGACGCTGAACCCCTGGGGCTATCCGGCCAAGGATCGCTCCGGACGCCTCGACTTGGTCGAGGCCCCGCATCTCGGCCGGCTGATGGAGAAGATCCAGCGCCCCGCGGCGCCGGTCTCCGAACGCCTGACCTGGCCGCCGGTGACTCCGGCCGATCCCGCACCCGCGCAGGAGCCCGACCATGGCTGAGCGCCTCTCGCCATGCCCGGTGTCCCGATCCGGTCGCCGGGGTGGCTTTTCCCCACTGACGCCGCTGCGCGTCCCATCCTCCAACTGAAAGGAGCCGCGCAATGTCCGGACCCTGGAATGACTTCAACTCCGCGCAATCCAACACCACCGTCATCCCGAAGGGCACGCTCGCCAAGGTGCGCCTGACGCTCCGCCCCGGTGGCTTCGACGACCCCTCGCAGGGCTGGACCGGTGGCTGGGCGCGCCGCGCCGCCACGGGCGCCGTCTATCTCGACGCCGAATACACGGTGCTCGAGGGGCCCTATGCCCGGCGCAAGGTCTGGTCGCTGATCGGCCTCTACAGCCCGAAGGGCCCGGACTGGGCCAACATGGGGCGCGGCCTGATCCGCGGCATCCTGAACTCGGCGCGCGGCGTGTCCGACAAGGACAACTCGCCCGAGGCGCAGGCCCGCCGCCGGATCAACGGGTTCGGCGATCTCGACGGGGTCGAGTTCGTCGCCCGCATCGACATCGGCACCGACACCAACGGCGAGGACAAGAACGAAATCCGCGCCGCCGTCACCCCCGATCATCGCGACTACGCCGCACTGATGGGCGCGGTCGCGCCGCAATTCACCGCCGCCCCGGCGCAGGGCCACCCCCCGCAGCAGCCCAACACGACCACTCAGCCCAGCCCGCCCGCGTCCGCCCCCGGCGTCGCCGGTCGGCCGAGCTGGGCGCAGTAAGGGGGGATCGGCCATGCGCCTGCGCCCCCGCCAGAAGACCTTCGTCGAGCGCAGCGTGGCTGCGCTCGCCTCCCGCGGCAACACGCTGGGTGTGGCGCCCACCGGCGCGGGCAAGACCATCATGCTCTCGGCGGTCACCGGCGAGATGATCGGCGACGGGGCCAAGGCCTGCGTTCTGGCGCATCGTGACGAGCTGACGGCGCAGAACCGCGCCAAGTTCCAGCGCGTGGTGCCGGGCGTCGCCACCTCGGTCATCGACGCCACGGAGAAGTCCTGGGGCGGTCAGGTCGCCTTCGCCATGGTGCCGACGCTGTCGCGCAGCACCAACCTCACCAATATGCCGGAACTCGATCTGCTGGTCATCGACGAGGCGCATCACGCCACCGCCGACAGCTACCGGCGCATCATCGATCAGGCGCTGAAGCGCAATCCGTCCTGCCGCATCTTCGGCGTCACCGCGACACCCAATCGCGGCGATCGCAAGGGCCTGCGCGAGGTCTTCTCCAATGTCTCCGATCAGATCCGCATCGGCGAGTTGATCCGATCCGGCCATCTGGTGCCGCCCCGTACCTTCGTCATCGATGTCGGCGTGAAGGACGAACTGGCCAGGGTGCGCAAGACCGCCAGCGATTTCGACATGGGCGAGGTCGAGCGCATCATGAACTGCGCGCCGGTCACCGATGCCGTCGTCAAGCACTGGAAGGACAAGGCCGCCGATCGGCAGACCGTGGTGTTCTGCTCGACGGTCGATCATGCGCGCGGCGTCACCGATGCGTTCAACGCCACAGGTATTGCCGCAGGTCTCGTCCATGGCGAGATGGGGGATAGCGAGCGCAAATCGGTGCTTGCCGCCTATGCCGCCGGCGAATTGCGGATCGTCGTCAATGTCGCGGTGCTGACCGAAGGCTGGGATCATCCACCGACCTCCTGCGTGGTGTTGCTGCGGCCGAGTTCCTTCAAATCGACAATGATCCAGATGGTCGGGCGCGGCCTGAGGACCGTCGATCCGAGCGAGCATCCGGGCGTCATCAAGACCGACTGCATCGTGCTCGATTTCGGCACCTCGAGCCTGATGCACGGCTCGCTCGAGCAGGAGGTCGATCTCGTCGGCCACGAGGCATCCGGCGATGTCCCGACCAAATGCTGCCCGCAATGCGAGGCGGACATCCCGCTCGGCTGTCAGGAATGCCCGCTCTGCGGTTTTGTCTTCGAAAGCATCGACGACGACAACGGTGACATTCCGCTCACCGATTTTGTGATGTCGGAAATCGACCTGCTGAAACGCTCGAGCTTCCGCTGGTGCGATCTGTTCGGTGACGACGCCGCATTGATGGCCAACGGTTTCTCCGCGTGGGCCGGTGTCTTCTTTCTCAATGGTCGCTGGTACGCGGTCGGCGCCGCGAAAGGGATCGAACCGCGCCTGCTGTCGATCGGCGAGCGCATGGTGTGTCTCGCCGCCGCCGATGACTGGCTGAACGAGCACGAATCCGACGAGAGCGCGCACAAGACTAGGCGCTGGTTGTCGCAGCCGCCGACCGACAGGCAGCTTGCGTATCTCCCGGGCGACTACCGGCATGATTTCGGGCTGACCCGCTACCAGGCTTCGGCGCTGCTCTCCTTCCAGTTCAACCGCAATGCCATCCGCAGCCTGGTTTTCGGTGCGGACGGACAGGATCTGGCGAGGGCAGCATGATGGTGGACCCGGCCGAAGCCGAACAGGCAGCGATCCGCAGTGCCATGAAGCCGGTCGCCGAGATCATGGAGGAGATCGGCTGGCAGACCCGGCTTGCCGATCTTTCCGAACAGCAGGTGCTGACCCTGATCGAGGTCGCTGTCACCGGCTACCAGGACGCGCTTCGGGAATACATCGCCGCCAATCCCACCGTCGATCCCGAGGTACCGTTCTGATGCTGGACTACAACCACAAGCCCAAGCCTGGCGAGCAGATTACCGCCTTGATCGATGCAGCACTTGTCGCCGAGAACGAGGCCACGCCGCCGCGCGATTACCTTGGCGGCTCGCGCCTCGGCCATTCATGCGAGCGTGCCCTGCAGTTCGAGTTCACGGCGACGCCGAAGGATGAGGGCCAGGACTTCAGCGGCCAGTCGCTGCGCATCTTCGCGATCGGCCATGCGCTCGAGGATCTGGCCGTCGCCTGGCTGCGCGGCGCCGGGTTCGACCTCTACACCCGCAAGGGCAACCGGCCCGATGGCGGCCAGTTCGGCTTTTCCGTCGCGGGCGGGCGCATCCGCGGCCATGTCGACGGCATCATCGCCGCAGGGCCTGAAGGCTTCGGCCTGGCCGTTCCCGCGCTCTGGGAATGCAAGACCATGAACGCCAAGAACTGGCGCGCCTGCGTCAAGGACGGCGTGACGAAATCCAAGCCAGTCTACGCCGCCCAGATCGCGGTCTATCAGGCCTATATGGAAACCAGCGTGCCCGGCATCAGCGCCGCGCCCGCGCTCTTCACTGCGATCAACAAGGACACGGCCGAGATGCACCATGAACTGGTGCCCTTCGACGCCGATCTCGCGCAGCGCATGTCCGACCGGGGCGTGCGGATCCTGCAGGCGACTGATGCGGGCGAGCTTCTGCCGCGCGTCGCCACCTCGCCCGACTTCTTCGAATGCCGCTTCTGCCCGTGGTCCGAGCGCTGCTGGAGGCTTCCCGCATGAGCGACGACGGCATCCTGCATTTCAACCCGTGGATGGACTTCAACGACGGGCCGCCGTCCGAGAACCCGTTCGGCTGCGACCCCGACCCCGAGCAGATCGCCGTCTTTCTCGACACCGTGTTCAGCTGGTGCGAGGGGCTGATCCCGCTCCGCGGCTTCGTCGACAAGGGTCAGGGCCGGGACGGCAAGCCGCACAACATCTGGATCCCGGCCGACGACAGCGCGCCCGAGAAACTCGCGACCTTCGCCGGATGGGCAAACCGTGAGGGGGCGGCGGTCTATGTCATCCCCGGCACGGTCGAGGAACAGGGCCAGGCCCGCGCCGCCGACGTGCTGCAGATGCAGGCCGTCGTCGTCGATCTCGATGCGGGCGATATCCCGGCCAAGCTGGACCATGTCACCCGCCACCTTGGCCCGCCCACACTGATCATCGAAAGCGGCGGGCGCACGCCCGAGGGGGCCGCGAAACTCCATGTCTGGTGGCAGCTGACCGAGCCCTCCGAGGGTGAGGATCTGGTCACCCTCTGCCGCCTGCGCGGCGAGATCGCCGTGAAGGTCGGCGGCGACACGCATTTCCGCTCGGCGCACCAGCCGATCCGGGTGCCAGGGACCGTCTATCACAAGCACGGCCACCAGCGCCTCGTGCAGATCCGCGAGCATCGCACGGTCGAGGTGGACCTCGCGGATTTCGCCGAGAGAGTCGCGGAGATGCCGCCGCTGCCCGGCGTGGGCTTCGCCAGCGATGTTGCCGCACCAACATCGAAGCCTGGCATCGACGCGGTGCTCACCACGCCGGTGCGCGAAGGCGCGGTGGACGAGTGGTCCCGGTTCCAGGGCGCCAGCGCCGCCATCGGCCATTACGTTCGCCTGGTGCACGAGGGCCGCCTCGATCCCTTCGCGGGCTGGGAGGCGATCTGCGGCTACAACGCCGCCATGCTGCGCCCGTCCTGGCCGCTCGATCGGCTGATGGCGGAGTCCGAACGCCTCTGGGCGCTGCATGTGAAGCGCAACGGCCCGCCGCTCCTGCGCGCGGCCCATGTCGATGCCCCGGCCAGCCCGCTGCCGACCTTCAGCCTCGGCGCGCTGCTCGACGACACCAGTCCGATGCCGGAGGACATCATCGGCCCCCGCGTGCTGACACCTGGCGGGCTCCTGGTGCTTGGCGGCGCGCCCAAGGTCGGCAAGAGCGACTTCCTGATCTCATGGCTGGTGCACATGGCCGCTGGCGTGCCGTTCCTCGGCTTCACGCCGCCCCGGCCGCTGCGCGTGTTCTACCTGCAGGCCGAGATCCAGTATCACTACCTGCGCGAGCGCATGCAGCAGATCGCGCTGCCCGCCGCCGTGATCGCCGCCGCGCGCGACACCTTCATCGCCACGCCGAAGCTGAAGCTCCTTCTCGACGCTGAAGGCGTCGTCCGTGTGGCCGAAGCGATCCGGGCCGCATTCCCGGACGCGCCGCCCGACATCCTCGTCATCGACCCGATCCGCAATCTCTTCGACGGCGGCCCGGATGGTGGCGGCGAGAACGACAATACCGCCATGATGTTCTTTCTGAAGGACCGGGTCGAGCCCCTGCGCGAGGCGGTCAATCCGGACGCGGGTGTCATCCTAGCTCATCACACCCGTAAGGCCACCAAGCAGCAGGTCAAGGACGATCCCTTCCTCGCCCTCTCCGGCGCCAGCGCGCTACGCGGCTTCTACACCTCGGGGCTGCTCATGCACCGGCCCGACGAGGACAGCAGTGTCCGCAAGCTGGAGATCGAGCTGCGGAACGGACCGGCGCTGCCGGGCAAGCTGATCGACAAGGTGAAGGGCGAATGGGTCGAGCTGAACCCGCTGAACGAGCGCCTGGTACGCAAGGAGGTCGGGGCCAAGCTCGATGCCGAGCGGCTGCGCAAGCACGACGTCATCCTCGGCATGCTGCTGGATGAGGCGGCGAGCGAGCGCCTCTACACCACCATGCAGTTCGCCGAGACCTTCGAGAACCGAGGCGGTCTGGGCAGCAAGCACACGATCCGCGAGCGCCTCAGCGTGCTGGCGACCAAGGGGTTCGTGAAGTTCCTGCGCGACCCCTCGGGGTTCGGCTTCCCCGTCACCCGGTCGCGGTTCGGCTACCTCTGCGTCGAGGGCATGCAGTTCGGCGCGCCCGTCGAGGAGGTCGATCCGGACACCGGCGAGGTCACCACCCAGGCCCGTCCGGTCCTGCCCAGCCACTTCAAATGCCCCCAGTCCGGGCTCTGCTTGCAGGTCGAAAACCCCGCCGTCTGGGTCTACCCGGAGGGTCTGGAGGACGACCTAACTCATATGAGTGAGGCCTGACTCATATGACAGCGCCAACTGTGCACTCAACGAAATCAATGGGTTACGGGCAAATAAGAGTTAGGTCCCTAACTCATGCCCGAAGACTTCATGAAGTCTTATTCCACAATGATTTCAGCCACTTGTCCTCCCCGGAACAGTTAGGTGTCAAACCCCCATACTACGTATGGGAGGGCCACCCCACAGGGTTGGCCACTCCTCCCATACGTCCGGGCCAGCCACGCGCGCCGCCGTGACGCTCGCTTGTGCTTTCCGATCCGACGACGGCGGCCCCGTACCGCCAAGCACCAGACCGCCGTCGTCTTCCACCACCACAGGCCCCCGGCAAAGGAGACCCATCATGGCTCAGCCGACTCTGCTCCCGAATTGCGACGGCGCAAGGTTTGAATCGCTTCCGCTCGACGCCCCCCGCAACCGCTGCATCCTCGCGCTCGACCTCGGCACCTCGACCGGCTGGGCGATCCGCGGCCATGACGGCCTGATCACCAGCGGCACCGTCTCGCTGCGCCCCGGCCGCTTCGACGGCGGCGGCATGCGGTATTTGCGCTTCACCAACTGGCTGACCGAGATCGACCGGCTGTCCGGGCCCGTCGCCGCTATCTGGTTCGAGGAAGTCCGTCGCCATGCGGGCACCGATGCGAGCCACATCTACGGCGGGCTCATGGCCACGCTCACATCATGGGCTGAGCTTCGGGGCGTGCCCTACGAGGGTGTTCCGGTCGGCACGATCAAGCGCCACGCCGCGGGCAAGGGCAACGCCAACAAGGCCGCCATGGTCGCCGCCGTCCGCGCCCGCGGCTTCAGCCCGGCCGACGACAACGAGGCCGACGCCATCGCCATCCTGCTCTGGGCGATCGAGACGAACGGGGGTGTCGCATGAGATGGCATCCCCACGGTTACGGCGGTCGGCGCCGCGATCCCGAGCAGGTCAAGCGCGAGGGCTGGCGCGAACAGGGCGTCCTCGCGGTCTCCGCCGATGACGATCGCCTCACCTGGCCCGAGCGTGAACTGGTCCGCCAGCTCGGCGAGAAGCTCTACGGACCACGTCCTTCCGACAGGGAGGCGCGCCATGGCTGAGCGCGAATGGACTGCCGAGTGCGTCGCCGATCATTTCGAGGAGGCGTTTCGTACCCTGCGCAAGCTGCCGTCGGTCAAGGCGCAGGGGTATTTCAACACCTGGCCGGAGATCGTGCGGACGAGTCGCGAGATTGCCTTCATGGAACCCGAGCCGATGCGTATCCGGCCGTCGGCCGCGGCGATCACGC
>Ga0180223_1000711_pt1 | contig 35847 bp, 37 predicted proteins | sample eDN5th30CKraftOP_FD_151337 | JGI IMG/M metagenome (GOLD analysis project Ga0180223, IMG submission 151337) | Enriched Organic Plus compost microbial communities from Emeryville, California, USA - eDNA 5th pass 30_C Kraft OP (version 2) (version 2) ... | reverse complement strand
ATCAGGCCGCCGACCACGGCGATGCCGAGCGGCTGGCGCAATTCGGCGCTGGCGCCGGCGCCGACCGCGATCGGCAGCGTGCCCATCAGCGCCGCCAGCGTCGTCATCAGGATCGGCCGGAAGCGCATCACGCAGGCCTTGTGGATCGCTTCCTGCGCCGTCATGCCCTCGCGCCGGAGCACGAGCGCCACGTCGATCATCATGATCGCGTTCTTCTTGACGATGCCGATCAGCATCAGCAGGCCGATGATGGCGATGACCGAAAGGTCGAGGTTGAACAGCCTGAGCGCGCCGAGCGCGCCGATCGCCGCCGATGGCAGGCCGGTCAGGATGGTCAGCGGGTGGATGAAGCTCTCGTAGAGGATGCCGAGGACGATATAGATCGTCAGGATCGCGCCCGCGATCAGCAGCCCCTGGTTCGCCAGCGAATCCTGGAAGACCTTGGCCGTGCCGGCGAGCGTCGTCGAGAGCGACTTCGGCAGGTTGATCTGCTCCTTGATGGCCTCGATGCGGTTGACGCTGTCGCCCAGCGCGATGCCCGCCGGCAGGTTGTAGGAGATGGTCACCGCCGGGAGCTGGCCGAGCTGGTTGACCGTGAGCTGGCCCGCGGTGCGCTCGATCCTGGCGAAGGCGCCTAGCGGCACCAGCGTGCCGAACTTGGTGCGCACGCGGATGGCGTTCAGCCGCTCCGGCGTCCACTGGTCGTCGGGATTGAACTCGACCACCACCTCGTAGCTGTCGCCCGTGGTGTAGATGGTCGAGACCTGACGGACGCCGAAGCCGGAATAGAGCGTCGAGCGCAGGATGTCCGAGCCGATGCCGAGCTGGTTCGCCTTGTCGCGATCGATGATGACGGTGGCCTGCAAGGCGTTGTTCTGCAGGTCCGTGGTCACGTCGAGGAAGGTCCGGGGCTCGCGGCTCATCGCGTCGGCGAGGCGCAGCGACCAGTCGTTCATCAGCTTCTGGTCGAGGCCCTGGACGACGAGCTGGTACTGGCTCTTCGAGGAGCGCGCGCCGATGCGCAGGTTCTGCACCGGCGTCATATAGGTGTTGATGCCCGGCACCTGGGCGAGGTCGCGCCGGAGCGAGGACAGCACGACATCGAGCCTGGGCCGCTTGTCCTGCGGCTTCAGCTCCACGAAGAGCCGCCCGGCATTGAGCGCGCCGGCGCTGCCCGCGGTCGCGCCGACGCTGGAGGCGACGTGGGCGACGTAGGGCGAATGCTGGAACACGTCGGCGACCTGCCGCTGCAGCTTCTGCATGGCGTCGAAGGAGACGTCCTGCCGCGCCTCGGTCGAGACCTGGAGCTGGCCGATATCCTCCTGCGGGAAGAAGCCCTTCGGCGTCGTCTGGAGGAGCCAGACGGTGCCGGCCATGGTCAGGAAGAAGGCGAGCAGCATCAGAGGCTGGAAGCGCAGGCAGACGGCGAGACCGCGGTCATAGCCGCGGACGATGGCGTCGAAGCCCTTCTCGAGCCAGCGGCCGACCGCATTCTCCTGATGATGCGCGCCATAGCCCGAAAGCAGGCGCGAGCAGAGCATCGGCGTCAGCGTCAGCGAGACGAAGGCCGAGGCCAGGATCGAGACGGTCACCACCACAGCGAACTCGTTGAAGATGCGGCCGATGACGCCCCCCATCAGCAGCACGGGGATGAAGACCGCGACCAGCGAGAGCGAGATCGAGATGATGGTGAAGCCGATCTCGCCGGCGCCCTTCAGCGCCGCGTCGAAGGCGTTGAGCCCATCCTCCTCCATGTGGCGGACGATATTCTCCAGCATGACGATGGCGTCGTCGACGACGAGGCCGACGGAGAGGGTCAGTCCCAGGAGCGAGATGTTGTCGATCGAGAAGCCGAAGAGATACATCGCCGCCAGCGTGGCGATGACCGAGATCGGCACCGCCACCGCCGGGATGAATGTCGCGGCGAGCCGGCGCAGGAAGACGAAGATCACCATCACCACGAGCGCGACGGTGAGCAGCAGCGTGAACTGCACGTCGTCCACCGCCTGGCGGATCGAGGTCGAGCGGTCGTTCAGCAGCGAGAGCGAGGCGGCGGCCGGCAACTGCTCCTCGAAGGCCGGGATCATCGCCTTGACGCGGTCGACCACCTCGACGGTGTTGGCGTCGGGCTGGCGCTGCACGGCGAGCACGATGGCGGGGATGCCGTCGTACTGGCTGCGGGTCTGGGTGTTCTCGACCGAGTCGATCACCTTGGCGACGTCGCCGAGGCGCACCGGCTTGCCCGAGCGCGTGGTGATGATGACGTTGGCGAACTGCGCCGCGTTGGCGAGCTGGGTATGCGCCTCGATGGTGAGCTGCTGGGAGCTGTTCTGGATGGTGCCGACCGGCGTGTTGGCGTTGGTCGCGGTGATGGCCGCCTGCAATTCGTCGAGGCCGATGCCGCGCGCGGCGAGCGCGGTCGGGTCGATCTGGATGCGCACCGCATATTTCTGGCTGCCGAAGATCAGCACCTGGGCGACGCCGTCGACCGTCGAGAGCGCCGGCGAGATCACCTGCTGCGCGAAGGCGTCGAGCTGCGAGAGCGGGATCACCTCGCTCTTCAGCGCCATCAGGATGATCGGGGCGTCGGCCGGGTTCACCTTGCGGTAGCTCGGCGGCGTCGTCATCTCGATGGGGAGCTGCTTCTGCGTGCGGGTGATCGCCGCCTGGACGTCGGCCGCGGCCGCGTCGATGTCGCGGTTCAGCACGAACTGGATCGCGATCGAGGTCGCGCCCTGCGAATTGACGGTCGAGATCGAATCGATGCCGGCGATCGTCGCGAACTGCTTGATCAGCGGGGTCGCGACCGAGGTCGCCATGGTGTCGGGCGAGGCGCCGGGCAACTGGGCCGAGACGTTGACGACCGGGAACTCGGCGCGCGGCAGCGCCGCGACGGGCAGGAAGCGGTAGGCGAACGTCCCGGCCAGCACCAGCGCGACCGACATCAGGATGGTCGCGACCGGGTGCCTGATGCAGAAGGACGAGACGTTCACGAGCGTGCCCCCTCCGCGACCGGCGTGCCCTGCGGCGGCTTCTCGCCGGCGGCCTCGCGCTCGCGCACCCTGGTGCCCTGCTTCAGGCGCATCTGGCCGTCGGTGACGACCCGCTCGCCCGGCGCCACGCCTTCCGTCACCGCCGTCTTGCCGCCATCGCTGAGCGCGACCTTGATCTGGCGCAGGTCGACCGTCGAATCCGCCTTGGCGACGAAGACATAGGGGCCCTTCTGGCCGGTCTGCACCGCGACCGTCGGGATCACGGTAACGCCCCGCAGCGTATCGGGGATGAACTCGACATCGACATACTGGCCCGGCCAGAGGCGCAGATCGTCATTGGCGAAGGCCGCCTTGGCCGTGATCGTGCCGGAGGTGATGTCGACATTGGAATCGACGAAGTTGAGCTTGCCCTCGGCGGGCTGGTCCGGGGACTGGGGAACCCGCGCCCTGACCACGGCCGAATCGGCGGAATGGAGCGCGGCCTGGAGGGTCGGCAGCTCGCTTTCGGGCATGGCGAAGGAGACGCGCAGCGGCTTCATCTGCGTGATCGTCAGCAGGCCGGTATTGCCGCTGTTGCTGCTGTTGGCGCTGACGAGATTGCCCGGAGTCACCGTCACCGCGCCGATTCGGCCGTCGATGGGGGCCAGGATGCGGGTATAGCTCAGCTTCAGCCGGTCGGCGTCGAGGGTCGCATGGTCGGCCTGGATCGAGGCGGCCGAGCTGCGCTCGTCGGCCGTCGCCTGGTCGACCTGCGCCTGCGTTCCCGCGTTGCGGGCGAAAAGCTGCTTGTAACGATCGAGATCGGCGACGTTGCGGGTATGGGTCGCCTCGTCCTTGGCCAGCATCGCCTCGTCCTTGGCGATCTGGGCCTTGATGTCGCGGTCGTCGAGGGTGAAGAGCAGGTCGCCGGACTTGACGAACTGGCCGTCGCTGACGTGCTGGCCGACGATCTGGCTGTCGATGCGCGATTTCACCACCACGCTGGCGGGCGTCTCGACGAAGCCGATCGCATGCTTGCGGACCGGGAAATCGGCCTGCTCCGCCACGGCCGTGGTCACGGAGACGGCGCCGCCGCCTCGCAAGGCGCGCGCGCCTTGCGAGGCACCCTCCCCTCGCGAATGCCAGTACCAGACGCCCGCCGCCGCGGCGACCAAGACGACGCCGACAAGGAATCCTGAACGCTTCATGCTGGTTCCACCCGTTCAGGCCATGCGATCGGCCGCGAGCGGCGGCCGGGATCTGTCCTCGCCCCGCTGGGGCCGGATCCGCTCGCGGATCGTGCCGAGCGTCTCCAGCGCCGACAGCACCGCCTCGTCCCCGACCTCGCCGAGCAATTCATGGGCGATGGCGCCGCGAACGTCGTCGAGATCGTCGACCAGCCGCCGGCCGGCCGGGGTCAGATAGAGCAGATAGGCGCGCCGGTCGGCCGGGTTTTCCCGGCGCTCGATCAGATTCTGGCCCTGCAGCCGGTCGAGCAGGCGCGCCAGCGAGATCGGCTGGAGGTCCATCTGCTCGGCCAGGGCGGCCTGATTCAGCCCCTCCTGCCGGCGCAGGCGCGCGAGCACGCCCCATTGCGCCCGCGTCGTGCCGTGCTCGCGCGCGCGCTGGTCGACATAGGTCCGCATCAGACGCGAGGTTTCGACAAGCTGAAACATCAGCTCCCTCCGCAGGGGGCGCTTCATCAACGGACCTCCAATCGTAAGCCTGCTTATGGTAAGTCAGATTGCGGCGGTTTTATAGTGCCGATCTCGCAACTGCGAAAAAATTCCGGCGCTAGATCATCGCGCGTCCTTTCGGACGCGGTAACAATGATCTATCTCATTGCTGGTGCATCGGATTCTTCCGAAAAGTGGATTCCACTTTTCGGTCCGAGCTCTAGCTTCGCGCCTCCTGCTCCATCGAGCTGCCGCGCAGGCCGCCCGGCACGCACAGGCGCGGATAGAGCCGCGACATCTCGCGGATGAGGAACTTCGCCGGCACGTCGAAGAAGCTGCCATGGTCGACGATATAACTCATGAAGCTGCGACCCTGCTCGTCATAGGGCTGGAGCAGCGCGTCGCTCTCGCCGTCGAAAGGCAGGACCGCCACGCCGAGCCGCTGGCAGAGCGAGACGTTGAAGGTCGGCGAAGCCTTGAGCCAGCCGCGGCCGAGATCGATCTCGGTATAGCCGTGATAGGCGAAGACGTCGGTTCCGACCGCCTCCAGCAGGCGCGGCGTCGCCAGGTGGTTGCGGACGTCGGCGAGGCCGATGCGGGCCGGGATGCCGACGGCCCGGCACAGCGCCGCATAGAGCGCGGCCTTGCCGACGCAGTAGCCGATCCCGGCCGCGAGCACGGCGCTGGCGCGATAGGTGCCGGGGTCGAGGAAGTCGCGATAGGGATCGTAGCGGATGGCGTCGCGGACGTGATCGTGGAGCAGGCGTGCGCGGGCGGCCGGATCGGCGGCGCCCGCGGTGAGCCGCCGCGCCTCTGCGATCACCCTCTCATGGTCGCTGTCGATGAACTCGGCAGGGCTGGTGAAGAGCGTGCGGTGGCTGTCCTGCATGGCTTCCCTCCCGTTCCGGATCAGCGGCCGGCGAAGTGCGCCGGGCGCTTCTCGAGGAAAGCCGCCACGCCCTCGCGGAAATCGGCCGTGCCGGTGGTCTCGCGGAAGGCCTGCCGCTCGGCCTCGAGATGGCCCGCCAGATCGTTGACGGCCGCGCTCGCCAGCAGGCGGCGCGTGCGGCCATAGGCCTGCGTCGGCCCCTCGCCGAGGCGCTGCGCCAGCGCCAGAGCCTCCTGCTCCGCCTGCCCGTCCGGGGCGACGCGGTTGACGAGGCCGAGCCGCAGCGCCTGCGCCGCATCGAAGGGTTCGCCGAGCAGCGCGATCTCCTTCGCCTTGCGCAGGCCGACCAGCCGCGACAGGTGGAAGGAGCCGGCGAGGTCTGGCGTCGCGCCGATGCGCGCATAGGCCATGGAGAAGCGCGCGGTTTCAGCCGCGACCGCGAAGTCGCAAGCCAAAGCGAGGCTGAAGCCGCCGCCCGCCACCGCTCCGTGCAGGCAGGCCACGGAAGGCTGCGGCAGATCGTCGAGCAGGACGAGCGCCGCGTGCAGGGGCTCCATGATCGCGGCGATGGAATCGGCCGGATCGCCGCCGGCGAGGAACCGAGCGACGTCGCCGCCGGCGCAGAACCCTTTCCCCGCCCCCTTGAGCAGGATGGCGCGGATGTCGTCCCGCGCCGCGATCGCCTCGATCCGCTCCAGAAACAGCTCCGCCATCGGCGCGTCGAGCGCGTTGAGCCGTGCCGGGCGATTCAGGGTCAGCACGGCGATGTTGCCGATGCGTTCGAGCAGAACCGATTCCGGGCGATCCGACATGGGGCAGGCTCCGTGACCAGGGCAATCGGCGGAAGGCTAACATCTCGCCGCACCAGGGCGCGATGCGTTCCTGCACTGTCCGGGGAGCGCGTTTGCGTGAACGGCTCTAGCCGCTCGCGGCCTTCGCCTCCTACAGTGCCGGCGACCCGACCCTACCCAGAGCCTCCCGCCCCATGAGTCAGCTTTTCAGCCCCTATCAGCTCGGCAACCTTTCGCTTGCCAACCGCATCGTGATCGCGCCGATGTGCCAGTATTCGGCCGAGAACGGCAATGCCAGCGACTGGCACACCGTCCATCTCGGCAACCTCGCCCTGTCGGGGGCGGCCCTGCTCATCATCGAGGCGACGGCGGTGGAGCCGGAAGGGCGAATCAGCCCCTTCGATGTCGGCCTGTGGTCGGACGAGAACGAGGCGGCGCTGGCGAAGGTGCTGGACACGGCGCGGCGCTGGTCGGACATGCCGATCGGCATCCAGCTCGCCCATGCCGGCCGCAAGGCCTCGGTCGCCCAGCCCTGGCACGGCGGCGCCCAGCTCGGCCCGGAGCAAGGCGGCTGGACCGTCTCCGCACCGTCCGCGATCGGCTTCGAATCCTATCCCCGGCCGCCGCGGCCGCTCGGCCGTGACGACATCGCCCGCCTCGTCGAGGCCTTCGCTGCGGCGGCGAGACGCTCGGTGCGGCTCGGCCTCGCCGCGATCGAGCTCCATGGCGCGCATGGCTATCTGATGCACCAGTTCCTCTCGCCGCTCTCCAACAGGCGCGAGGACGAGTATGGCGGCTCGCTCGAGAACCGGATGCGCTTCCCGCTCGAGGTCTACGAGGCGGTGCGCGCGACGGTGCCGTCCGGCTATCCGGTCGGCTTCCGCATTTCCGGGACCGACTGGGTCGAAGGCGGCTGGGACATCGAGCAGAGCATCGCCTTCGCCAGGGCCATCCAGGCGCGCGGCGCCGATTTCATCCATGTCTCGAGCGGCGGGCTGTCCGCGGCGCAGAAAATCCCGCTCGGCCCGAGCTACCAGGTGCCGCTGGCGCGCGCGATCAAGCAGGCGACGGGCCTGCCGACCATCGCCGTCGGCCTGATCACCGAGCCCGAGCAGGCGGAGGCCATCGTCGGCACCGGCGAGGCCGACCTCGTCGGGCTGGCACGCGGCATCCTCTACGATCCGCGCTGGCCCTGGCATGCGGCGGCGGCGCTCGGCGCCAGCGTCAAGGCGCCCGAGCAGTATCTGCGCTCCCAGCCGCGGCAGTATCCCAAGCTGTTCGCCTGAGCCCGCCAACCCGCCAGCCGAGACCGTCCATGACCGCCTATTCCGAGCTCGCCGGCCATTTCGGCCGCATCGCCGCCCTCTCCAACGCCGTCGGCATCCTGCAATGGGATTCCGACGTGATGATGCCGAAGGGCGCCGCCGAAACCCGGGCCGAGAGCATGGCGCTGCTGCATGTGCTGCGTCACGGCATGGTCACGGAGCCGCGCATCGGCGACTGGCTGGCGCGGGCGGAGGACGACGCGACGCTGGGCGCCTGGGAACAGGCCAATCTGCGCGAGATCCGGCGGATCTGGACGGTCGAGACGGCCTTGCCGGCCGCTCTCGTCGAGGCTTCCAGCAAGGCGGTCTCGGCCTGCGAGATGCGCTGGCGGCAGGCGCGGGCGGATTCCGACTTCGCCGGGCTGCTGCCCTTTCTCTCGGAAGTGCTGAACCTGCAGCGGCAGATCGGCCAGGCGAAGGGCGAAAAGCTCGGCCTGCCGGCCTATGACGCCCTGCTCAACGACTACGAGCCGGGCGGCAGCGCCGCCCGCATCGACGCGCTGTTCGACGACCTCGCCGCCTTCCTGCCCGGCTTCACCCGGGAGGTGATGGAGGTGCAGGCGCGCCGGCCGGCACTCGAACCGCTCGAAGGCCCCTTCCCGGCCGAGACGCAGCGGGCGCTCGGCCTCAGGCTGATGGCGGCGCTGGGCTATGATTTCGAGCGCGGCCGGCTCGACATCTCGACGCATCCCTTCTGCGGCGGCGCCGACAACGACGTGCGCATCACCACGCGCTACGACGAGGACGACTTCACCAAGGCGCTGATGGGCGTTCTCCACGAGACCGGCCACGCGCTCTACGAGCAGGGCCGGCCGCAGGCCTATCTGAACCAGCCGGTCGGCGCCGCGCGCGGCATGAGCGTCCATGAGAGCCAGTCCCTGCTGATGGAGATGCAGGCCTGCCGCTCGCGCGCCTTCCTCGCCTTCGCCACCCCGCTGATGCGCGACGCCTTCGCAGGATCGGGGCCGGCCTGGGACAGCGAGGCGATGTGGCGCCGCTACACCCGCGTCGAGCCCGGCTTCATCCGCGTCGATGCCGACGAGGTGACCTATCCGGCGCATATCATCCTGCGCTACCGGCTGGAGAAGGCGCTGATCGCCGATGCGATGCCGCTCGCGGAATTGCCCGCCGCCTGGAACGAGGGCATGGCCGGCCTGCTCGGCGTCGCGGTGCCGAACGACCGGCTGGGCTGCCTGCAGGATATCCACTGGCCCTCCGGCGGCTGGGGCTATTTCCCGACCTATTCGCTCGGCGCGATGACGGCCGCCCAGCTCTTCGACGCCGCCTGCCGGGCCGAGCCCGGCATCCTGCCCGGCATCGGCCGGGGCGATTTCGCCCCGCTCGTCGGCTGGCTGCGTGCGAACATCCACGGCAAGGGCTCGCTGCTCTCCACCGACGCGCTGCTGACGGAAGCGACCGGCCGGCCGCTCGACGCCTCGGTCTTCAAGGCGCATCTGCGCCGCCGCTATCTCGAAGAGACCTGAATCCTTACATTCAAATTATTGAAAATAAATACATAATCAGAATTCTGACGCCGGGCCGCCATGCCGCTTTCGGGCTTGCATCCCGGCGCCGAAAACCCGATTTCGGCAATGACGCCTCCTGCATGGTGACCGATCATGACCGAAACCCGCCCCGCTCCGCGCATCGCCATCACCTATTGCTCGATGTGCAACTGGATGCTGCGTTCCGCCTGGCTCGGCCAGGAACTGCTCTCGACCTTCGGCCAGGACCTGGGCGAGGTCGCGCTGATCCCGCGCACCGGCGGCATCTTCCAGATCCATTATGACGGCGAGCTGATCTGGGACCGCAAGGCCGATGGCGGCTTCCCCGACTCGAAGGCGCTGAAGCAGCGCGTGCGCGACCGGCTCGATCCCGAGCGCAGCCTCGGCCATGTCGACGGGCATACGATGAGTGCCGAAGCCGAGAGCTGAAGCCGCCGCAGCACGGCTTAGATCATCGCGCGTCCTTTCGGACGCGGTAACGATGATCTATCTCATTGTTAGTGCATCGGATTCTTCCGAAAAGTGGATTCCACTTTTCGGAAGAATCCGATGCACTAGCCGTCATTGCGAGGAGCGAAGCGACGAAGCGATCCCGAGGGACCGGGTGCAAACGGTTCGCCCCGCCCCCTGGATTGCTTCGCTGCGCCCGCAACGACGGTGTGGAGCTAGGGCAGGCTTCGAGGTTTTCCAGAACGCCTTTCAGGCAGCATGCTCGCGCGTCGCCGCCACCCATCGCTTCAGCCGGCCCTCGGGATCGGCGTTCAGCGTGATGTCGGTCACCGCCGCGACGATGTCGGCGCCGGCCGCGAAGACGCCCGGCGCGCGCTCCAGCGAAATCCCGCCGATGCCGACCAGCGGCAGGTCGCCGATGCGCCGCTTCCATTCGCCCAGCCGCTCCAGCCCCTGCGGGCCGAAGCGCATCTGCTTCAGGATCGTCGGATAGACCGGGCCGAGCGCGACGTAGTCCGGCTGCGTCGCCAATGCCCGCTCCAGTTCCGCCTCGTCATGGCTGCTGACGCCGAGCTTCAGGCCCGCCTTGCGGATCGCGCCGAGATCGGCAGTGTCGAGATCCTCCTGGCCGAGATGCAGCCAGTCGCAGCCCTCGGCGATGGCGAGCTTCCAGTAGTCGTTGACGACAAGCACGCATCCGGCCTCGGCGCAGAGCGTCCGGGCACGAGCGATCTCGCGCCCGATTTCGGCCTCCGGCCGGTCCTTCACGCGCAACTGCACCAGCTTCATGCCGAGCGGCAGCATGCGCGCGATCCAGTCGGCGCTGTCGAAGATCGGATAGAACGGGTCGAGCCTCATGCCGGAACGCCTCATGCCAGGAACGCCTTGCCCATGACGGGGGTGGAGGGAGCCGCCATGTCGCGCGCCTCGATCGGCTGGGCGGCGAAGGCGAGCCGGCCGGCCCGGATCGCGAGCGCGAAGGCCTCGGCCATCGCCGCCGGATCGCCGGCCTTCGCGACGGCGGTGTTGAGCAGGATGCCGTCATAGCCCAGCTCCATCGCCTGCGCGGCATGGGACGGCAGCCCGATGCCGGCATCGACGACCAGCGGAATCTCCGGGAAATGCTGGCGCATGGTGCGCAGGCCATAGGGGTTGTTGAGCCCGCGGCCGGAGCCGATCGGCGCGCCCCAGGGCATCAGCACCTCGCAGCCGGCGTCGAGCAGGCGCCCGCCGACGACGATGTCCTCCGTGGTATAGGGAAAGACCTTGAAGCCGTCGTCGGACAGGATGCGCGCCGCCTCGACCAGCGCGATCACATCCGGTTGGAGCGTGTCGTCCTCGCCGATCACCTCGAGCTTGATCCAGTCGGTGCCGAAGACCTCGCGCGCCATCTGCGCGGTGGTGACCGCCTCCTTGACCGTATGGCAGCCGGCGGTGTTGGGCAGGACCTTGACGCCGAGCTCGCGGATCAGGCTCCAGAAGGCCTGCCCCGCGCCGCTGCCGGCTGATTCCCGACGCAGCGAGACGGTGACGACCTCGGCGCCGGAGCGCCGGACCGCCTCGGCCAGGATCGCCGGCGAGGGATATTGCGCCGTGCCGAGGAAGAGGGGGTTGTCCGGCGCGAAGCCGTAGAAGGCCGCCATCTCAGCCCCCCTGCATCGGCGCGACGACCTCGATGCGATCGCCGTCTTTCAAGGTCACCTCGGCGCGCCTGCGGGCCGGCACGAAATCGCCGTTGACGGCGGTCGCGACGATCCTGCCGGCATAGCCGAGCTCGGCCAGCGCCGCGGCCAGGGTCCGGGCCGCGATCTCCTGCGGGGCTCCGTTAAGCAGCAAGGTCATGCAGCATCTCCGGTCTTGAGTGCGGGTCGAGCACGGCATCCGCCGCCATCCGCGCCATGGCGGGGCTGAGCAGGAAGCCGTGGCGGTAGAGGCCGTTGACATGGATCACCCGGCCCCGGCGCGTCAGCCGCGGCAGGTTGTCGGGAAAGGCCGGGCGGGCGTCGGTGCCGATCTCGACGATCTCCGCCTCGGCGAAGACCGGATGCAGCGCATAGGCGGCGCCGAGCAGTTCGAGCATCGAGCGGGCCGAGATGCGCCGCCGCGCGCCGCTCTCGATCATGGTCGCGCCGACCATGAAATGCCCCGCGGCGCGCGGCACGATGTAGAGCGGAATCCGCGGATGCAGCAGCCGGACCGGGCGCGACAGCGCGATCTCGTCGCTCTTCAGGATCAGCATCTCGCCCTTGACGCCGCGCAGCTCGGGCAGGACGTCGCGCGCCGCGAGGCCGCGGCAGTCGAGCACGACCTCGGCGTCAAGCGCCGCCGGCTCGACTTCGCTGCCGAAACGGATCGTCCCGCCCTGCGCGAGAACCCGCTCCGCCAGCGCCGCGATCGCCCGGCGCGGATCGAGATGGGCCTCCTCCGCGAAGAACAGGCCGCGCGAGAAGCGCCCGGCGAGATCGGGCTCGAGCCCGGCGATGGCCGCGCCGTCGACATCCTCGAAACGGCTGGTGCGCTCCCCGAAGCGGCGCAGCTCCGCGCGGTCGCGGCTCGGCGCGACGACGAGGGTTCCCCTGCGCACCACGCCTCCGGCGTGACGCTCCCACCAGGCGGCCGCCTCCTGGCCGAGGCGGACCACCGGCTCCTCGGCGCTCTCGCCCTCGCACCAGGGCGCGAGCATGCCGCCGGCATACCAGGAACAGGCCTCCGCGCCGACATGGGCGCCGCGCTCATGGACGGTGACCCGCGCACCGCGGGCCAGCAACGCGACGGCGCAGGCGAGGCCGACGACTCCAGCGCCGACCACGGCGACATCCAGTTCGTGAGAGGGGCGTGAAGCCGTCATGCTTTCCTGCTCCCGGGAAGGCAGCGGCCAAGGGCGAGCAACTGATCTGCGAGCCGTGGACCGTTCCCTTCGCCGGCATTACCCGGATCAGGTACGATGGGTTGGCGCGAACCGCGCCTCTCAGCCTTCCGGCACCCCAACGGACCATCTCAATCTAGTGGCGCGCGCCGCGCAGGGCAAGCCGAGCCGGCATGCGCGAGCCCCGGCCCCACCCTGCCCGCCGAGCACTTCCCCGGTCGAGGGAACGCCTCGGCTGGCCTGCTGCCTGACAGCGCTCGCGCCCTGCAGCCGCCTCCGCTCCTCCGGAACATCGCGCCCTCGCTATCCCCGTTCGCAGGACCCTCACCATGCCAGCCCTCGTGAAAGGCAGCGCCGGCGCGAGGCGCGGCTCGCCGATCCGCCGCCTTGCGGAATTATCCATGGTGCAAAGTGATCGGCGAGGCTTGTCAAAGGGCTTCACGATCGGGCATAGAGCCTTTCGCCGGAGACGTGGCCGAGAGGCTGAAGGCACTCGTTTGCTAAATGAGCATACCCCACAAGGGTATCGAGGGTTCGAATCCCTCCGTCTCCGCCACTTCCCTTGTAATCATTGAGTTTTTTGCCCTCATGGGCAAAATGCCATAACTTGGATGGCGCCCGCCACCTTGCGGCGACCGGCATTCGCGGCTCGGTGACTCGTGATCGGCGGCGCCTTGCGATGCCTGCCATCCTGTCCGATGATCAATCGCCGCCTTTTGCGAGAGGGGTGGCGGACGCCGGGCCGTTGCAAGCCCCCCAGCCCCCACGGCCCGGCGTCTTCACGCTGCTAGTGTTTCGTCGTCGAACAGGTACTGCTTGATGACGTTTTCCAGTTCACCCGTGTCCTTGCGAGCCTTGATGCCCATCTTCACGCGGAACGCCTTGAAGTGCAGCTCCTCGCTATCTTCCGGCGCGAGCACGCCTGTTGCGCGGCGCAGGCCCGCGAAGTCACGCTGGCCGATCTCCTGCGCGGTCTCGTTCTGATTCTCCAGATTGTAGTTGATGTAGAACGGGCGACCGTCGAACTCACCGCCAACGACCTGCGCCTTGGTCTTCAAGACCATGCCGTTGCCGGACTTGGTCGCGGCATACTCAGACTCCACGATCTCAAGCGTGTAGTCACCCGCCGGCATCGGCGTAAAGCCGCCACTCGGTTCGGCGTCGGGATTGTAGCTTCCACCGATGGAGCCACTACGCCATGGCGTCGCTGACCTTGCGCTGCACGCAAGCGTCTCCGTTTGCGCTGAAAGCGCAGTATTCATATCTGACATTTCGTAATACTCCCCAGCCGCCCCTTGCGACTTGGGCTAACGATTCCTCGATTCAGCGGAAGAGTCAACGTCTAAATTCGAGTCGCCGGGAGCGAATGTTTGACGTCAAAAGTCAACACGATCTGCATCGGTTACTTTTGGTTGACAACCATTATAGCGCTTTCCAGCTAATACTAATTTGGATCGGCAGTTATTACGCCAGAATTCGACAAATGCTTGCTACGCGTAGCAGACTTGACTCTCACTCGGCATGTTCTCATTTTGTTCTAATGCCACTCAAGTTTCCTCTCCAGGTCCAGCGCTTCCGGGGCGTTCGTGGCACGGTCGACGCGTACATCATCCGCGCCGCCCTCGAAGCCGCAGGGGTTCAATTCGTCGAGCCGGGGGTGGATCCGCTTGGCCCGGGAGTTGCGCTGCGTCCTTGACTGTACGATGCCGTTACGTGACGCTCGGGAAAATTGTGGGGGGATAGATGGCCAAACTGATCAGGAAGAGTAAGCCTGCGCCCAAGCGGAAGGCTCTCGCGAGCGCAGCAATTGTCGGGTCAACCATCCGGCCGGGTGCGTATCCAACCCAAATCTCGCGACCCCGAGCCGGATCGCGGATGGGATGAGGACGAGGACGACACCGCCCCTTGACCGCGCCCCTGCTGGTGGGTGACGCTGCGGAAAATGGGGAGGTGGGGATGACGGAAGAATCCAAAGAAGGCGAAAGGCCTAAGCGGAAACGCAGAAGATCGAAGGGGCCGAAAAAGCCGAAAACCGAAGCCGTTATGATCTCGGACGAACAAGCAGTGGAGATAATCAACAAGCTCGTCCGCGGGATCCGCAAGGGCATCCGGGATGCGGTGAAGGGCAAGAAGCACCTCAAGGTGAAATGACTGATCGACCTTGACCGCGCCCGTGCCGCCATCCCCCGATTGGGAGCCGACGAAGTGGCTGCCGCTGCTCTGGCAGACGGTAACGACCGCTATCGCGATCGTGGCATTCTTCAGAACATGGAAGTCGCCGCTGCCCTTGGCGTGGGTTGAGCAGCGAACGCGCACTTCTGCAGGTGCCGGGCTGACGCTCAAGGTACACAACACAACGGACAAGCCCGTTCGGCTCAATCATTTGCGCGCAAAGAATTCGAAACTTGGCCCCGCGCCCAACGAAATGGGGATAATGTTTGATCAGTTGCCGATTGAGCAGGAAGTAGCCCCCGACGGTACATTCGAACTAAAGTTTTCGATCCCCTTAGCTGAAAGCAACTCGCCTACCAAGGAGCGCATTATACTTTCTGTCTCTACGATGCGTTGGATCGCAAGAAACAGAACGATGACCATGCCGATCATTATTCCAGCGTACAGAGACAAGAGCAAATCTGACATCGTCGCGTCCATATCTAAATTCAGCCGCATGAAATAACCGGCCCGCCCTGTACATCCGAGGTACGGGCCGGTTTGCGCTACCCGCGGAACCTGCGATTGCTATTGATCGCCTGCGTCGCCGCCGACATAGGCCCGCGCCCGCGGATCATGTTGTCAGCGATTCGGCCCTCGACCGCGGCGATAATCACTGAGATATCGCCGTTGCTGTCTTGCGACGTCTGAACCTGCGCGCCGGTTTGGTTCGTCACGTTCACGTTGACCTGCGGCTTGCCGCCGCTGCCACCCAACCCAGACGGGATAGACGGCATGGGCATCCCGACCGGACCGCCGCCCGCATAGCCCTTCGCAAGATTCTGCAGGTTGCCCAGCCCGAGCTTTTCGACCTGGGCCTTCGTGAAGACGTACTCGCCTTTGTGGACCACGCCAGCCGGTGTATTCTTGCCGCCTGCGCCGGTGTAACCGCCGGAGTCGTACAATCCGCCAGAGCCAGCCGTTAGGCCCGTGCCGCCCTTGAACAGATTGCCGATCAACCCGAACACGCCGCCCGCACTGCCGTTCGTGCCGCTAGTGCCGAAGATGCCGGCAAGCGGCCCGGAGCCCATGAGTGCGGCTTGCAGGGCAGCGCGGGCGAGTTGCTTCACAAGGTTTTTCATGACATCGGTGGCTTTCTCACCGTCGATAATCATGTCGGCTAGGCTATCTGTAATAGCTTCCCCGAAGAACTTAGCCGCTTCGTTCGCGTCTTTCTGGGCCTTTTTTACCTTCTCAATCGACTCGCGCAAGGCTTCATTGGCCTTGACGATATCTTCGATCTTCTGCCGCTGGCCGTCATCTTCAACGGCACCAATTCGAGCCAGTTCGATCGCGGCAGCACGTTCGGCTTTGCTTTTGCCGAGTGTCGCCTGTTCGGCCTCGAGGACCCGGTTTACCTTTTCCAGGCTCTCAATATACCGCTGGACCTGATCGTAGCGGGTTTCTTCGTCGGACTTGCCGCCGCCACCGCTGCCAGAGGATTTCGACGGGATCTTGGTTGCGTCGCTGCCGAGATAGCCCCGCCCCGGGCGGCTCGGCGGATATGGCGCGGTAGTCGGCGTCCCGTCCGGGCGCGCTGGCGGCGTCGGGGCAGTGACGGGCTGACCGCCGGCTGCCATGGCCGCGATCTGACGTCCCAGCGCCCCGCCGGCCTCTCGCGCCGCAGTCATGCGCTTCTGGAAATCGTCGGCCTGTTTAATCAGGTTGGCGAGCCCGGCTGCGGCATTGACGGTTGCCGCCTTCGCCGCGCTGGTGAAAGCATTCCAGCCGCCCGACCATGCATCATCAAACTGCTTCGCCTTGGCGATCACATCGTCGGACAAGGCCGCGCCGGCATCGCGGGCGTTCTGTGCAAGCTTGTCGAGCGCCGCACTGCCACCCTCGAGCAGCGGCACGAAATCGGCCGGAATCCCGAACTTGCTGGCGATGTCGATCTTGTCGGCTTCGCTGCTGGCGCGGGCGATCAGGTCCGCCGCGACGCCGAGCGCCTCGTTGGTGCTGATGACCTGGCCGTTGCGGTCCTTGTATTTGACGTTGTTCGCGTCGAGGAGCTTGGCGAGGTCGCCTTCGCCATCCTTGGCGTCGTTCAGGGCCTTAGCTAGCCCGGTCAGGCCAGTATCGAATTCCTTGCCGGAGATGCCTTTGGAGCCCGCGGCGTACCGCAACTCCTGAAACCTCTGAAGCTCAATACCGGCTTGCCGGCTGGTCTGGGCAAAGCTCGCAATCTCGCGGTTGGCCTCGAGCACGCCGCGGGCAATACGCTCTAAGCCCACAGCCGCAACAGCCGCGCCCAGCCCCTTCAGCGCGCCGGTAAGTGCGCTGGTCGAGATAGACGGGTTGACCCTTTCAAACCTGCGTTCGATCTCGCTGGCGGCGTCCTCGGCAACGCGGCCGGCCTTTTTCATAGCCGCCTCAAAGTCGCGGACGTTGCCGCCTACCGCGAAAGTTAGGCTGTTTGAATCAGCCATTCGTGGCGACCTCCGCCTCCTGCGGCGGGGCGCCCATCAGGGCGGCGCTCATCACAGCTGCAGCCACCGGCGCGGATTCGGCGATCGGACGTTGCACCACGTATCGCTGCGCATGGCTATATGCTTCGGCCGGCGTCTTGCCCGCGCCGATCATGCCCAGCCGGACGATCTCATACACGCTCTGCGGCGACCAATCGCCGGATTCGAACTTCATCAGGGTTCGCAGCGGCCCCTCCTCAAGCTTTTCCTGTAGTTCGATCAACTCATCGTACTTGATGCGGAAGTCGTGCCGCCCGTCGCCGTGGAAAAGGTTGATAAGAGCGGTGCGGCGGGGTTCGGTAGTGTCAGTCATAATGACTCCTAATCTGAAAGGCGTTTCGCCGCGGCGAGTGCTGCGGCCTCTAGGTCTTTTTTAATCTGTGGTTTGCGGTGGTTGATGGTCGGCCAGAACCATTTGCGGGCCGGCTGGTCCTTGCGGGAATACTCGGTTGGGATCGAGTAATCGAACTGCGCCGACTGGCCGTTGCGGACGGGCTTGGTCGTTGCCTGCCCGCCGGCACGCACTAGGAAGTGGTCCGGCGAACGCGCCGATTCTAAGCGCACGCTGCCAGCCAACCGGCCGGACTCTTTCGGCGAGCTACCTTTCAGTGCGACCACAAGCGTCGCCGCCGAGAGCAGGGCTTGAGCAGCCGTGGCGGCTCTGACTTCGACCGGGATGCGGGCCAGCCGGCGCTTGAACCGAGCCACGCTGGCGGCGCTCTTAGCCATCGAGCAAGGCCTCGAACCGCACCACCGCCTGGCTCACCAAGCCGTCTTCGACACTGTAAATCGTATCCTGCCAGCGGACTTCGCCGCCGTCAGGCTCGAGCCGGTGGAGCGCATCTTTTACGCCCCCCGCGATCTGGCCGACTTCCTGCCGTCCCGGCTTGTCGGAATAGCAGAGCACCGACATAGATACGGCAGAGGCATCGCCGCAATCGGTGTCGTCGTTGCGAACAACCCACGACGCCATCGCTACATATGGCTGCGGCTGATTGTCGGGGACGCGGTCATAGATGCGCCCCGCCACTAACGGCGCGAGCGCCGGCGAGCCGCGCAGGGCCGCGACAATCGCGACCTGAAGCGGCAATGAACTATCAGGCATAGATGCTTTTCCAATCGTCGGTGTCATACATCGAGCCGGCATAGGCCTCGCCGCCAAGGCTGGCCCGGTATGCGGCCATGCACGCGCTGACCGCGCCGTCGATCGACAGCCATTTCTTTGATTTCGTCAGGCGAACCTTGTGCCCATAGGAGTTCGTTTCGACTTCGCAGTTGGCCATACAGAAGCGCAGGACAGGGTTGCCGCCATGCTTGACGCGCCCGGCTATGACCTGGCGCTCCAACTCGGCTATGGCGGGCATCATCGATAAAGCACCCTGTCGGAACTCGATGGCGGGGAGGCCATCGTCCTGCAAATTGCTCAGCAAGTTGCGGGCAAGCGCTGGATCACATGCGATCTCGCGGACGTCATAACGGTCGCACAAATCCCTGATGTGCTGCTCGACGGCGCGGAAATCGATGACGTTGCCGGGTGTCGCCGTCACGTAACCGGCCTTCACCCAGTCGCCATAGGGCGCGCCGGTAGCGTCCTGCCGCTGGCGGAGGTTATCCTTCGGCACGAAGAACTGCGGGACCAATACAGTGTCGTCGCCGTCTCGGAAGGCGGCTACCACGACGGACAAGTCGACCGACGAGCTAAGATCGACGCCCAGCCAGCACGGCTCGCCGTCTTCGATATCGGGCATGTCGGCGCCCTTGTCCCATTGCTCCATCGCCACAAACGGCGAGGCGCTATGATCCGGCCAGAAATTCAAATGGTACTGCTTGAACGCATCCTGATCAGACGGACGGGACTCGGCCTCGCGAGCCATGGCGCGCAGCCCCTTCAGGTCCGGATACCCCAGCGCCAGACCGGGGTTGACGTCATGCCACAGGGCCTCGTCGCGCCAGTCCGCCCCGGGGTTCGGCTCGAATAGGACAGGCAAAAAGCTAGGGTCGTCGACATCGCCGGATGCAACGCGCCGGGCATATGATACCAGGTCGAACGCCAGGTTGTCCTGACCGCGGCCCGCCGTCGTCGTGATGACGTGCAAGCTCTCCGCGGTCTTCGCCAGCGAGGTTTTCAGCGCCTCCCACAGGTCACGCTTTTTCCAGGCGTGGACTTCGTCCGAGAGCAGGAAGTTGACCGTCCTGCCATGCTGCGTGGCGCCGTCCGAACTGATAGACTCATACGTGGCGCCCTTTTTCGGGTGACGGATCTTATGCGTGCCGACGCGGATTTGCAGCTTGCCGGCGACTTCCGGCATGGCATGGATGATGCCCAGCGCCTCGTCATACGCAATCTGAGCCTGCTTGGAATCCGCCGCAGCCGAGACGACCTGACCGTTAGGAACGCGCTCCGAGCCGAAGGTGTGAAGCGCGATAAGCGCAGCGCCGACGCTGGTCTTGCGGGCGCCTCGGGGGATCATGGCAAAGACGGTGCGGACCTGCCGCTGTCCGTCAGCATCGCGCGGGCCGTAGATGCGGCGGACAAGGCGCTCAACCCAAGGATCTAATTGGAAGGCGCGCCCAGGCAGCTTGGATTTCGGATGGCGAAGGGCGCGAAGGAAATCAACGGCCCGCTGGCCATAGCCGAGGGGGTCCGGTATCGGGCTCTCGTCGAAGAGCCAAGCGGGTCTGCTCATAGGTCTAGCGGATTATCCTCATCATCTTCGTGAGTGCCTGCACGGCTGCGAGCGGACGGCGTCAGGCCCAGCTCGGCAGCCCAGCGACGGGCTTCTGCTGTGGCTTCGCGAAGGGTGGCGAAGGCGGGATGGCGCTTCAGTTCGTCCAGCCGATTTGTGACGTAGGCGCCGTCCTTGGCGATGGCCGCGCGCGCAATCTTGATATCGCCGGAGGCTTCGCAGAAGCGCTCAACGGCATGCAGGTCTGCTTTGGACAGAACGCGCCGTTCGACCAGGACTGGGACGCAGCGGCGCCATTCAGCCTTCGCCTCGGGGCTCATGTCCTTGGGCGGCGACGGCGGCTTCCTGATCGGATCATCCACCGGCACGGGCTCGGCCTTGCGGCCTGCTGTATGCTTCACGTCGCGACTCCCTTCTCTGCGAGGATTTCCAGCCATGCGCGCTTGCCATTCGGATCGGTGATGGCGCGGATGTTCCAAGCCTGATCATCGCGGTCGAGGATTCGCCAGGCGGTATTGATCCGCGAACTGACGTCGCTGAAGCGCACGGTGATGATCGCAGGCTGCCGGCCTGCGAGCCGGCCCGCCATGACTTCCTCGCCGCCGCGGAGGAACTTGAACGCGGCGAAGCAGGTGAATTTCGTTGCCCAGTCGCCTACGGTGTTACCGTACTCATCGGAAACCTCCTCGCGCTCTTGCAGGCGGATCTGATAGCGCAAGGCTCCGGCGTTCATCGGCCAAAGCTCCACGACTTGTGATTGACCAGCACCGCAGCCGCGTTCAGCGGAATATCGTGCAGGCTCTCGACGCCGGCCGTTTCGCGCCGCTCCCACCAGTGGGCCGCGATCTGAAGCGTCGCGAGTTTGACGTCAGCCGGCGGCTCGTAGTCCTCGGCGGGATCGATCAGGCCGGTGACATAATCGTTGGCCGCGCCGACAATAGCTTCGGCGGAAGCGTCCTCCGCATCGTCCGTCACGCGGACATGCCCGTAAAATTCGCTTAGTGTTACAATGTCCATATAACTAAAACTTATCTGAAATTCGCCATTCATCAGTTTAAGGAATGGCCCAATATGGCTGTGTCGCGAGCGATGGGGGCGGCGTGGTCCCTAGCGCCCTACCGGCGTCGCGACCCACCCCCGCCCCAAAATGGCACATGTTGCCCGTTTGCAACACGTTTCACGCAACTTTATTGCTGTTTCACGCAATATTATTGCGCTCGTCGCGGGTTGCCGAATCCGCCTTCGGACTGGGCTGCTTTGCGCGAGTTGCACGCGACATTCATCGCGCGCCAGTTCGATCGATCCCAGAACAGGGCCTGAGACCCTTTATGAGCGCGGATGTGGTCGACCACGTTGGCAGGCTTGCCGCACCCACAGGCGCAGCGCTCGTTGCCTGGCAGGGCAAGGAAGGCCTTCGATGCCTTCCGCCAACTGGAGTCGTACCCACGTGCCGATGCTGACGGCCTAGCAGTCTGTACGGCCTCGGCTCGGGCCTTGGCGCACGGGCAGGGCTGACGCGCGGGCACAATGTAACGGCCGCACGTGCAATAGCGCGGTGCTGCTGATGGCATTGGGATAGGGGCGCCCGAAGGCGCCCCACTCATTGTCAGCCCCACTTCACGCCGGACAGAACCTGCACGGCCTCGGGACGACGCTTGGCCCAGTTAATCGTGCGCTCGGCCAAGAAGCCCACCAGGTTGTTTTGCCAGAGCGAAACAAGCACGGTGGATGCAGTCGACGGGTTGTCCGGCGCGTCGTCCATCTGCAGGGACGCCTCACGGGAGAAATCAACCTCAAAGCCGCCTTCGTCACCCAGGTAAACGTCGCCCGCGTTGATGAGGACCACGGTCGCGCCGTTGGTCGGATCGTTAGGCACGTATTCCGACACAATCACCGGCAGTCCAAACAACGTGCCGCCGTTCATACCGATGCCGGGGAACTCGGCGCTACCCAGCGGATTCTGCATGAGCGAGAGAGCCAGAGCGACCGTCGCCGGCATAACCCACACGCCTGTCTGCGGGGCGTTGTTGGCGGCGATGAAGGCGCCGAAGACAGCCTGCATATCAGCCCGAACGTGATCGGCGGTCGTGCCGCTCGACGGGATCGGCGTGACGCCGTAGGTGATCGACGCGGGCGAGATACCGGCCGACGCTGCCTTGGTCGGGTCAATGAAGTCGATGTCCAGGCGCTCGCGCAGGGCGGCCACGAGGCTATCGCGAATGATGCCGTCAGCCGACGGGCTCGAGTCGCGAAGAACTTCCTTCGAAGCCACCGCGATGTTGGCAACCTTCAGCGGCTCCAGAGTGGTGCGGCTGAAGTCGAATTTGGTGAGCGGCTTGGCCTTGCCCTCGCCGACCCAGTAGCCGGAGCCGCCAGAAGTCTGGCCGATCAGCGGCATACGGAAGCCGACATTACGAAGAGACGGAATGCCGCCCTGTCCGAACTTGCCGAGGATGGTCTGGGGGCGCAGGTACTCGACGAAGTCAGCGAACACTGAAGTTTCATCGCCGACAAGATTGCCGGCCCAGCTGGCGTCGCTGGTCAGTGCGGGGGCGACCGCAGCCTTCGCAAAGTAGCCGTAGGTATCGGAATCCTCGCCGTACAGCTCGGCGGCCTTTTCGCGGGCCATCGAAGACGTCATGGCCGCCAGCGCCTTCACGCGGGCGATGCGCGCCACTGCGATGCCCGGCGCGAGCTTGTCCTGGCGCTTGGTTTCAACGGTCGGACGATTGAGCCTCGCTTCCAGGACGTCGAGACGCTTGGCGATGTCGGCGACGGGGGCGAGCTTGGCAGTGACGTCGGCGGTCAGGCCGTCGAGCGCAGTCTTGACTTCAGTAATGGCGTCATCCGACTTGGTTTCCAGGTCGGACGGAAGGGTATCAATAAACAATGGTTAGTCCTTGAATTTAGCGCGGGCCGCGTTGATTGCTTCGACCAGAGCGCGGAAAGATTTATTGGTGGATTTGACGCCTGTAATTGTGGCGTCTTCGTTCATCGGGAAGGTAACTAAACTGATTTCCCGAAGCTCTACTTCATGCAGACGGCGGACGCCTGACTTGCGGTCGACCTCGTCACGGATCGTCTTGAAGCCGATCGACAAGCCGTCGAGCGCGCCGGCTTTCATGAGGGCGTAAGCCTCACGGCCGCGGTTTGTGTCCAGCAGAAGCTGGCCTTCGGCCCGGAGGCCGTGAGCGTCCTCAGTTAGGGACTTCCACACACCAACCGGCTCGGAAGTGTCGTGCTGCCACAAGAGCTTCACCTTGCCAGCAGGGTACTTCTCGAGGCTGTTCTTAAAAGCCCCGGCCATCACGACGTCATTGCCACGGTCGGTATTGCCGAAGGTGCTGGCGTAACCCCAAAACGAACCATCGGCGGCGACTGATTTGACGTCGAGGTCAATCGTGTCGCCATGTGTGTATTTATTCATGCGTCGTTTGCTGTCCCGTGCTAGTATAGGGGTTATCCAAAGTATCGCCGCCTTCAAGCGTCGGCAGGTTTTCGAGCCTGCGGACTTCATTACTGGTCATGACGCCCATCGATCGGAACTTGGCATAGGCCTCGGCACGGGTTGCGGTGTCTGCTCGAAGCAGGTCGTCCACCGTGAATTCGAAGCTGTAGTCTGCGCGTTCTTCCTTGGTCAGGAGAGTGCGCCGGTAGGCGTCCGTCCAGGCGCGAAGCCATGGAAGCAAGCAGAGCTGCAAAAATTGCAAAGCTTGCTGCTCGCTATTAGCGTACGTTCCGCCTGACAATTCCTGCAACATCGTAACCGGAACGCGGGTGAGCCTGGCAATCTCCGCGATGGCGAAGTTGCGCTGCTCCAGTTGCTGTGAGTCGACGCTGTTGAACGCCGCACTGGTGTAGCGCGCGTCGTTATCGACGATAGCCACTGATCCGACGTTATCGCCGCCATTCGTCGCATTCCACATTTCAAGAATGTGTTTTGCGGCGGCAGGCTTCAGGTTACCCTTGATTGAAAGCAATCCGCCGGGCCGGCTGTTATTGCGGAAGAGGCGCGCCGAAGTGCGCTCCAGCAGGATCGCGAGCCCGATTGCGTCACGGCCGGAGCGGAGCAGGCCAAGGCCGGTTTTGCCGTCCAGGCTCGGCGCCTGAATATGGATGATACTGTCGGGCCGGTAATGCTGGTCGCTCACGCGGTAACGCGGCTCGCCGCTATCCAGATACTCAACTGTAACCTTGTGCCGAGGCAAGTACAGGATTTCGACGGGACGGTCAGACACCTTGTTCACGAAGGCAAAGCCGTCACCATGAAGCAGGGCGTCGGTCGTGACTAGTTCACGAACCTTGCCGGCCGACTGCCAGTCATTGGCGTCCTTGTGGGCCAGGAAGGCCGCTGTTGCGTCAGGAGCGGGCTCTTTACCTTCGCGGGTAGTCCGATACAACTTGCACGGCAATGTGCCCACAGCGCCCGTTATGAGGCTTACGGCGGCATTAACCGGCGCGCATGCCATAGCCGTGCTAGCGGTGACGAGCACGCCGCTCGGCGTCGGCAGGATGCTTGACGCGATGCTGGACCAGGGCGACATGGACGGATCGTTGAGATCGGCTTTTGCCTCGGGAGGAGGCGCTTCCTTCTTTGAAAACGGCCACATCAGGCAGCATCCCTCCAGCGCTGTTCCATCGTCTCGACAACGGCGTCGAGATCAGCCTGAAGGGTTGCAGGGCCGATGTTCGTGACGTCTTCGGGGCGCTGGCCGTAGGGAATGCGGAGGATCTGGGCTTTCGGGCCGTCGACGACGAGCCAGGTGCGAACGTGCGGCTGAAGCTGCCCGCCGGCATCGCGGAAGAACAGTTCTGCATGTTTCATGGCGAGCCGCGGGGCGAGGCCACAGGCATGCAGCACGACGGCGATCGACAGAAGGATGACGGCGTTTTTTTCAAACTGGTGGGGAATGCCCGGTTGCCCCAGCCGGGTTGGCTCGATGACGCGCCGGTCAATCCATCGCGCAAGTTCTTCATACGTGGTGCCGGCAGCCGCAGCCGCCTCGGCGGTCGGCAGAGTGTGCATGGTTGTTTCCTTAGTAATGGGGAAAGTAGGTTTAAATAAAAAGGCGAGCGCGCCGATGGCCATTGCCAACCACCGGCGCGCTCAAGGCCACGCCGCCGCCGAAATCCAAGTCGACGACAGCGTTAACCAGCAGCAGGATCGTGCGGAACCGCTGCCGGAACTCTGACTATTGAATCTATTAAAGCATATTGGGTGCACTGAGGTGCACCGTGAAGGCGCCCGTGGTCTGGGCGCGAATTTCAACTATGGGAATCAGTATAGCATGCGGGCAATTGCGAGCAATTGCGTGGCCTATGATGCTCGCTTTAGAGACAACCCATAGTGAAACGCCAACAGGATCCCTACCCAACTCCGGACAACTCGACGAAAAGCGGCACTCAGGCCGAAGACTTTCTGGCGCCCTTCTACCCTACTCCGGATAGAAATAAGGCAAAACGGCCACAATTGAGCCTTAATTAAGCCTAAGCGATTGAAACGTAACAATAAGATTGTGGCGAGGACAAATTGTCGCAGTTAGAAGAAAGCTGCGGGCCGGTGGGCCGGTTTCGGTACTGCAGCAGCGCTGTGAACTGCTTGGCGAGCGGTTTGGTGGTGGTCAAGATCTCGTCCTCCCAGACGTGTGGCTTTTTGTTTGGAATTCACTCGGATCAGCTTCGGACGGAACGGAACCCCTATAGGGGGGTTCCGAATCCGTCCGTGTGGTTAGCTCGTCGGATTTTTCGGATTTCCGTCGGATTTCCGAGTCTTCCGAGTCGGCCGGAAATAGCCAATGCCCGTCGTTTTTGACGGTTTCCGAGGCAATTAGGCTGTCTTTCGCCTTCTTCCAGCGGCGATAGACGGTGTCCGGCTTCTCATCCGCGAAGCGTTCTTGATAGTTCCGACGCCAGCTTTCCGCGGATGCCCTTCCGGTATCGCCGCACGCCTCGCTTAAGGCGCTAAGCACGTCCGATTCCGTCCTCGACAGGGAGGTCTTGAACGACGTCGCAATCCGCTCCGTTGCTTCTCCGACACCCACCGCCATGACAGTCGGAACAAGCCTGCCCTTGCTGTCGACCATCCCCGGCACGGTGACTGTCTGAAGCTCGAAATAGAGGGGAGAAAAGTCCGGCCCGCGGTGTTTGACTTGCCAATGGAGTTTGGCCAATCCGCGGTCGCGGGTTAGCACAAGGTTCCCATCTACCTCGGCAATGAACGCACCACCGCCACGCGGCTGGAGGTTCTGCTGGTCGGCGTTCTTGACGGGATGACACGGCACGATGACGCACGGCTTGCCCGGCAATGTGGTTAGGAGCCGCAAGTCCTTGGCGTGCTTGCCGAGGGCGGTGTTGCCGTTCTCGTCGTCGCCCGTGAAATACGCGGCGCTGGTATCGACGACGATAAGGTCCGCGCCGCCCAGCTTTTCGACGTCAAGCCGGATGCGCTCAATCGCGGCAGGGATGCTGAACGTGCCGGCGATGAAGTGGACGTCAACCGATGTCGGGTCGAAGCCAGCATGGTGTGCCATTGCCATCCATCGCATGCGAACGTCGTCCGGATTTTCGCCTGCGAAGTAGACGACGCGTCCCTTCCGTACCTCCCGCCCGCATATGGCTGTGCCAAGCGCTGTAGATGCCGTCAGGGCGATAGACACGGCGGTCTTGCCGGTGCCCGTGCCGGCCGTCAGCGCGTATAGAAAGCCAGCCTGTGCGATGCCGTCGAGATGATAGTCAGGCGGCGTGAAACCGGCCAGAAAGTCGGCGCTAGAGACGATGCCCGGATACGGGCTGTTGTCGTTCGCGGGCTTCGGCGCGGCCTGACGTAGAGCCAGAGGCGACTTCAGACCCATGATGCCGGCGACGGCGGCGAGGTCGCCCTTCAGGACGGCATCCGCCGCGGAGGCACGATGCTTCGCGGTGGCTATACGGGCTCGCGACTTCCGACCTTCGGCCAGGGCCTCATAGAAGCCGGCCTCGAGTTTCTCAACGGCACGCTCTTCATCCGCCATTCGGTCGGCGAGGTCGTGCTCCTCCGCGGATAGGGCATCGTCGGGATTCGGGATACCCGGCTGGTACGGGCTCGGTAGGAAGTCGTCTTCAGGCTGCGCTGCGGTCAAAGGCTTTAGCCCCCATATCGGAATAAGCAATTGCCGCCATGCGCGTGAGTTCGCGGGCGGTCGGAAGGTCGAAGGTTGCGGCGCGTTTGCCGTGAGCGTTGGGCGCGATCACCCGCTTCTCACCATTCGGAAGTTCACGGTAGGCGATATTGTAGATCCTGATGCCGCCCGTTACCTCCAAATCAAATAACGCTAGTGTCTTTGAGCCGTTAGCCGTTCGATAGCCGTCCGGCCTTATATCAAGTATACGCATTAATGCTCCGTGCTAATTATAGACCTATTGTTACGTAACGCGTTTCTTGGTCTTGAATTTCGAAAGAGTTGGATCGGCGTGATATTCCGAGACAAGGCGCAGCGTTCCCAGCCCACCCTTGGCTCGGTCACATACGTCCTTGCCGTGCTCGGCAACTATTCTGGCGACCACGGCATTGTGCTCGTCTCGAAGCTCCCGCATTCGCTGCTCTTGGCTTTCCCTCTCCCGCGCCCAGCCCTCCCATGCGCTGCGCAACCCGAGCGCGGTTGCCAGTTCGATAGGTGCCGACGCCCACTCGTGACAGTTCCATCCGAGGAACGTCGGAAGCCCTTCAGCCTCATCGGGAACCGGCAACAATGTTGAAGCCCCGACCAAGTCGCGTTGTCTGACTTGGTCGGGTGATAGGGTGAGCGTCGCGGTTCGGCTTTCCGTTACATAACGGGGCGTTGTAGCCGCCTGCGCCTCCGCAAGTTTTTGCTTCTGCCGTTCGCGCCAGCGTGCCTGGCGCTCTGCGTTCGTGAGTCCCATCGCCATCCCCGTTACGTAACGAGCGCGAGATATAGGCCGTTACGTAACGAATGCAACATCATGCAGCCCTCCCGGCGCGCGCGGCGATGCGGTCGTTAACCCAGGCAGCAACCTCGGCACGGACGTAGGCCTGCCGGCGCTCCCCTAGCTGGACCGGCAGTGGGAAGTGGCCCTCCCGCGACATCAGCGTGAGTAGCTGCCGTGACAGGCTCGTCTCTGCGGCGGCCTCCTTCGGGCTCATGAGCACGGGCCGGTTATCGTTCGCTGCAATCATTTTGGCTCCCCTCGAAAATAATGCTTGACAGGTGTTTGGCTCTTCCCTAATATGAGCACATACGCCATTCCGCTTAGCGGTCGCGTATTAGCCCTGAAAAAAATTGCAAAGTCAAGCGAAATCGGCTCTTACGGGCCGGATTTGCAGTATTTCGCCCAATCCTCCATCAGACTGCGGCGTTTTTGCAACGCATCTGAGCGGCGATAGGCGGCCTCCGTCTTGTCTTCGATGGCATGGGCAAGTGCCGATTCGATGATCTCGCGGGGGTAATGTGATTCGTCGCCCGCCCAGTCGCGGAACGAGCTGCGCATTCCATGCAGGGTCGCCTCGCCCCCGCCGGAAGCGCGCATGATCTTCGTCATCGCCGTGTTGCTGATGGGAACCCCGGCCCGCCCGCCTTCGAAGACGATGTCGCTTGTCGTCATCTCGCGCTGCTTGCGCAGGATATCGACGGCACGCGGCGGGAGGGGAACTCGGTGTTCGCGGCCAGCCTTCATTCTATCGGCGGGGATAACCCAGAGCGCATTGTCCAAGTCGAACTCGCCCCACGTCGCGCCGCGCACTTCTCCAGAGCGGCCTGCCGTTAGCGCCAGGAATTCCACAGCCCGTGCCGACACGGCCTCGGAGGCTCGCACGCGGGCAAGGACTGCCGGAAGCTCCTTGTAGCCGACAGCCGCATGGTGACCGCGAGTAAGCTTGCTGCGCGCCGGGAGTAGCTCCTTGAGGCCGCCTCGCCAGTCGGCGGGGTTGTTCCCGACGTACAGTCCGCGTGCCTTCGCATGGTCGATCACTGCCGCGATCCGCATGCGGGTGCGGTCGGCGGTTTCGGGTATCGCGGTCCAGATTGGTTTCAGCGTCTCGACCACGTCGTCGCGCGTGATGTCCGCAATCGGTTTTTTATGTAGCGGCGCGGCATAAGTGTCGAGCGTCATCCGCCACTGTGCGGAGTGCTTGGCGTTCCGGAAACTCGCCTCCTTGACCTTCAGCACGTCCTCCATGATCTCTCCGAAGGTCTTCCGGCTGTGAAGCTCTTCCCCCCGCGCCAGACGATCGCGGATGGCCTGCGCCTTCTCGCGTGCCAGTGCTAGAGAGGTTGGAGCCGTTCCCTGACCATGCCCGCCGAGGCCGATCTCGGTGCGTTGCTTCTCGCGCTTGAAGATGAAGACGAACTGCTTGGACCCACCTGAGCGAACCCGGAGATACAGGCCGTCGCCGTCGCTATAGATTCCGGGCTCGTTCATGGTTCGAATCCGAGTCTCAGTCAGCTTGTTGCGAGCCATTTGCAGTACCCTAAGCCATAACTTGGGTACTGAATTTGGCGGCTAATGCGGCAAATGGCAAGCCAACGCATGTTATTTATCAGTATGTTAGGCGGAAGGGCGGACTCCGTCTCCGCCACTTCTGTCCGCCTGTTTCCAACCCCTCTTCCCTTGCCCGCAATCTCCAAGCGGCTCCGTAGCGGCGACCACAAGCGCGTTCTGCAGCCTGGCTGGCATATCAGCCAGGCATTTCCATCATCGCGATCTTCTGTCCGGCAAGCGCGCCCGTCGGCGATGCCATCGCCGGATGCTTGTGCCGCAAAGGCGCAACCATGCCGAGCGGCGCGTTCCTGCCGGAATTGCCTTGCGCGGGTCGACGCTCGACGCAACTGCCTTCGGCAATCGACCTCCGACCGGCCATGGAGGCCGGAGGGAAAGCCCCCGATTCTGGAAGCGCGGCGCGATAGCTGCCAGGATCGGCGGAGCGCTTGCGGAGACGCAGCTCGAAGAGGTTCCATGCCCCAGACCGCCATCCATTCGAGCCTGCTCGCCGTCGCCTTTGCCGGCACCGTCGCGGGGCTTGCCGCCGGTCTCTTCGCCTGGCCGGTCCCGGCGAACCTGATCTGGAGCGCCGCCACTCTTCCCGTCGCCGCGGCGCTCGCCGTCTCGATGCTTCGCGACCTGCTGATCGGCCGCCTCGGTGTCGACGCCATCGCGCTCGTGGCCATGGTCGCGTCGGTCGCCATGGGCGAGCCGCTTGCGGGAACCGTGGTCGCCATGATGTATTCGGGCGGGAACCTGCTGGAGGACTACGCGCGCGGGAAAGCGGAGCGGGAACTCCGCTCTCTGCGGGACCGCACGCCGCGGATCGCCCACCGCCGCGAAGCGAAGGGGCTCGTCGACATCGCCGCGGAGGAAGTCCTGCCCGGCGACGAGCTCCTGGTTCGCGCCGGCGAGCTGCTCCCGGTCGACGGCGAGCTGCTCGATGCCCGGGCCAAACTGGACGAATCGGCCGTGACCGGCGAGCCGCTGCCGGAAACCAGAGCGCAGGGCGACATGCTGCGCAGCGGCACCGTGAACGCGGGCGAGGCCTTTCGCTACCGTGCCGCCGCCGCGGCTCGCGAGAGCACCTATGCCGGCATCGTCCGGATGGTCGAAGCGGCGCAGACCGCGAAAGCCCCCTTCATCCGCATGGCCGACCGGTTCGCTCTGCTCCTGCTGCCGGCGACCCTGCTCGTCGCCGGGCTGGCCTGGTGGCTGTCGGGCGATCCCATCCGCGCGCTGGCCGTGCTCGTCGTCGCCACGCCCTGCCCACTCATCCTGGCGGCCCCGGTAGCCTTCATCGGCGGGGTCTCGCGCGCCGCCCGCGCGGGCATCCTGATCAAGGGCAGTTCCGCCATCGAAGCGCTCGGGCGCACCCGCACGGCGATCTTCGACAAGACCGGGACACTGACCGAGGGCGGCGCCCGGCTGATCGCCCTGCACACCGCCCCTGGCGTCGATGCGGACGAAATCCTGCGTCTCGTCGCCTCGCTCGAGCAGGCCTCGCACCACGTTCTGGCCGAGACGCTGGTCGGGCTGGCACACCGGAAGAACCTCCCCCTCTCCCATCCTTGCGGGATTCGCGAATATCGCGGCTCGGGGCTCGAAGGGCTTGTGGACGGCCGCCATCTCCGGGCCGGCTCGCGCAGCCTCGCCCTCGGAGAGGCCCCGCTTCCGGACTGGATTCCGCCGCCCGCTGCCGGCGATGGCGGCGATGGCGGCCCGGCCGCCCTCACGATCTTCGTGGCCGTCGAGGAAAGAACTGTCGCCTTGCTGGTCATGGCGGACGCCATACGCCCCGATGCCGACGGAACGCTGCGGCGCCTGCGCGAGATCGGTCTCGACCGGCTTCTCATGGTCACCGGCGACGATGCCGACACGGCCGCCGCGGTCGCGGCGCGACTGCCCATCGATGGGGTACGGGCGAATTGCAGCCCCGCCGAGAAGGTCGCGGCCATCGAGATCGAAAAGGCCCGGCAGCCGACGATGATGGTGGGGGACGGACTCAACGACGCCCCAGCTCTCGCCGCAGCCGATATCGGCGTGGCCATGGGGGCGAGAGGGGCGACCGCTTCCTCCGAGGCGGCCGATGTGGTGATCCTCGTCGACAGGATCGGGCGGGTCGCCGAGGCCGTCGCCATCGCGCGGAGGACGCGCGACATCGCCCGCCAGAGCATCGTCGTGGGGCTCGGCCTGTCCGGCATCGCCATGGTCTTCGCCGGCTTCGGCCTGATTCCTCCGGTAGCGGGCGCGCTTCTCCAGCAAGGCATTGATGTCGCGGTCATCCTCAACGCGCTGCGGACGCTCGTTGGCGAGCAGGACTCCCTCGCCTCCCGGGAAGAGGTGAAGGATTCGCGGCCGGCCGCGGCCGCGCAGGCACCGGATTCCGCGGCGGCGGCGTCGGTGCCGCCCGGGGCTGCCGGGCGATAGCGCTGGGGACGCAACCGGCCGATTCCACCGAAGTCGGCACGTTTTGATTTCTCTCAAAGCGGGAGACGCCGAAGCGTGTTTGGATCGCGCGTCGGCCCGGCCGGCCGCTAGATCATCGCGCGTCCTTTCGGACGCGGTAACGATGATCTACATCATTAATGGTGCATCGGATTTTTCCGAAAAATGGATTCCACTTTTCGGTCCGATGCTCTAGCCGCCCGCCGGAGCCCGACCGAGCAGCGCCGCACGCCGACCCGTACAGACGCCGCCCGCCATCCTCTCACAGGAGGCCGTCATGGCAGAAGCATCGACCAAGCTTCCCATCAAGAGCGAAACGCGCACGCCCTCGTCGTCTCTGGCCACCCCGGCCGGATTCGAGCGCTTCTGGAACGAGATCGAAGGGCTTTTCGAGAATTTTGGGATGCGCCCCGGCCGGCGCGGCTTCCCGGCTCCTCTGTCCTTCGACCTGTCCCTGCCCCGCTTCGAACGCTGGGGCAGCGTCCCCGCCGTCGACGTCGCCAGGACGGACAAGGCCTATGAGATCACGGCGGAGCTGCCGAGCATGGCGCCGTCCGAGGTGCAGGTCAAACTCGCGGACGGGCTCCTGACCATCGGCGGGGAGAAGAAGAGCGAGAAGGAGCGCAAGGACGAAGACGCCTATGTCTCCGAGCGGCGTTACGGCTCGTTCGTCCGCTCGTTCCGGCTGCCGGACGACATCGTCGCGGACAAGATCGAGGCGCGCTTCACCAACGGCGTGCTGAGCATCGCCATCCCGCGCCAGAGCAAGGCTCGGCCGAAGGAGGAGGTCATTCCCGTCAAGGCGGCCTGACCTGAAGCCGCGGGCCGGTGCGGCGGCATTCGCCTGGCCCCCTCCGCCCGCAGCGCCGATCCCGCCCCAGCCCTGCCGCATGGCGTGAAACACAGCTTCGAAAGGCTCGTTGCGATGATTTCCGGTCCGACCACGCGCAATTTCGCCAGCATCATGGTCTGCGTGGGACTGTCGAGCGGCGCCGAAAACCGGGTCGCGCTGGCGGCATCGCTCGCGGCCCGGTTCGGCAGCCGCCTGATCGGCATCGCGGCCGAGGAGGCGGCGTTGCCTTATCTCGAGGACGGGCTGACGATCGCGCGCCCCATCCTCGTCGAGAATGCGCGGAACGCGGCCCTGGAGGACCTGGCGCAGGCCGAGACGAATTTCCGGCGCGGCGCCGGCCATCTGCCCGATATCGAATGGCGCTGCGACATCCAGGAGCCCGCCGCCTTCATCGCCCGGCAGGCGCGCGCCGCCGACCTCGTCGTCGTGGCGAGATCGGCCTCCCCCTCCTCCCACCGGCTGATGACGATCGACCCCGGCGACGCCGTGATGCAGATCGGCCGCCCCGTACTCGTCGCCCCGCACGACTGCCGGGAGACTCTGGCCCGAAGCGTCGTCGTCGCCTGGAAGGACACGCGGGAGGCACGGCGCGCCGTGCTCGACGCCCTGCCCTTCCTTCAGCGCGCCGAAACGGTGACCGTCCTGTCCGTGGGGGACGATGCGAGCGGGCAGAATCCCGAGGATGTCTGCGCCTATCTCGCCCGCCACGGCATCGCCAGCCGGCATCTGATCCGAGCGCCGCTGTCGGGCTCCCATGCCGATTCCATCATCGACGCCGCCCTGGAAGAGGGGAGCGACCTGATCGTGTCGGGCGCCTATGGGCACAACCGCATGCGGGAATGGATCTTCGGAGGCGTCACGGGCGATCTTCTCGCAGCCTCGCCGGTCCCCTGCTTGATGTCTCACTGACAATTTTTGCTGAGATCGCCATCAATTCCAGTACGCCCAGGCCGGTGACATCAAGCAGCGGATCAAGGACGCGTTGAAACGCAACGCGGAAGTCGAGGCGAACCAGATCCGCGTGGTCGTGTCGGGCGGGCGGCTGACGCTCGAAGGCAAGATGAAAGCCTGGCACGAGCGCGTGCTCGCCGAGCACGTCGCCTGGGCCGCCGCCCGCATCAACCTGGTCGAGGAGCATCTCGCCGTGGCCTGAGGCGCTTCCGGGGAGGTGGCGGGCCGACCGAGGCGATCCGTCCCGGCCGGCCTGCCGCATCGGGCCCGTTCCGCCATCTCACGCCGGATCGGTCGAAGGTCGCCGGGGCGCCATCGTCAAGCCGCTCGCTTCGAGACGCTCGAGAAAGGCGCCCTGCCCTGCCAGGATGCGCTGCCGCGCCTCGGGGAGCGGGAACCATGCCGCGCGGTCGATCTCGGGAAAGCGGAGGATCCGGCCGCTGCCGCGCGGCCATTCGAGCTCGACGATGCTGCTGCAGCGATGGTTTTCCGCGTCGAGATCACCTTCGAGCGCGAAGGCGTCGACGGTCTTGCCCGCCCGCTGCCGGATCTGCCCGAGCGGAACGAGCGGCCCTTCGGGCACGCTTCCCAACTCCTCGGCGAACTCCCGCCGCGCGGTGTCCTCGGCGGCTTCGCCCGCAAGCGGCTCGCCCTTCGGAATCGACCAGGAACCAAGATCCCGTTGCCGCCAGAACGGGCCGCCCGGATGCACGAGCAGGACTTCGGCTCCGTCCCGGCCGAGGCGATACAGCAGGATGCCGACACTGCGAGGAACCATAAAAAAACTCCGCGGGCCTCCTAATTTGCGTTGTGTCAAGGACCGGACGGCGCGGGCCGGGGAAACTCGCATCGCCGCAGTCAGGCGGCTGAGACAATTCAGGAGGTTCTCATGCCTACGACGAAACCTGTCTCCGACTCTCTCGCCACGGACCAGATCGGAACCACCGCCATGGTCGACGAAGGCATGCAGATCGTCAAAGCGCAGCTCGCCTCGGCGGCCGTGCTGCCGCAGCAGATCTGGGAGACCCAGTTCGCCATCACCGCCGAAATCCTGGCCTTCATGGGGCGCCGGATGCAGGCTCAGGCGGAATTCTGCGCCCGGCTCGGCCGTTGCAAGGAAATCGGCCAGGCGGTCGACGTCCAGCAGGATTTCGCCAAGGGCGTCAGCGGCGCCTACGCGGACGAGGCCGAGAGGCTGTCGACGCTCGCCCGCAGGAACATGGATGCCTGGACCGGGGTCGGCGCCGAATATGTGTCGGGCTGGACGGGAAACCAGAAGGCCGCAGCCTAGGCCACCGCGCGTCCGGGAGGACGCGATCACGGTGACCTGTCTCATTGTCATTGCATCGGATCTTTCCGAAAAGCGGTCCCCGCTTTTCGGTCCGGTGCCATAGATGCCCGGCCGGAAGCCCGTCTGAGCCGGCATGCGCCCGGCTCGGACGGCTCGCCCGGCGGCTTTCCCGTGTTGCGCAGACGAAACGGGCCCAGGCGCCTGACGCGCGCCGGGGTTTTTCGCTGTCGAGCTTCCCGGCCGAAAGTGCCGGGGCCGGAAACGCCGAGGACACCGCTTCGGCGACGGAAGCGGCCCGCTCAGGCCAGCGCCGTCAGGGGCTGGCGATGGGCGGCGACGAGCTTCGCCAGAGCGGCCGAGGCGATCCGCGTCTTCAGGGAATCGGCCCGGCTCGTCAGGATGATCGGCACGCGGGCGCCGAGCACCAGCCCGGCGGCGTCGGCATTGGCGAAATAGATGAGCTGCTTGGCCAGCATGTTGCCCGCTTCCAGATCGGGGACGAGCAGGATGTCGGCCTGCCCCGCGACCGGGGAGACGATGCCCTTGGTCCGTGCCGCCTCCGGGCTGATCGCATTGTCGAAGGCGAGCGGGCCGTCGACCTTGGCCCCGGTGATCTGGCCGCGCGCCGCCATCACGGTGAGCGCGGCGGCGTCGAGCGTCGAGGGCATCCGGTCGCTGACGGTCTCGACCGCGGCGAGGACGGCGACCAGCGGCTCCTCCAGGCCGAGCGCGTGCAGCATGTCGATCGCGTTCTGGCAGATGTCGCGCTTCTGCATCAGCGTCGGCTGGATGTTGACCGCGGCATCCGTCACGATCAGCGGCTTGGGATAGGCCGGCAGGCTCATCGCATAGACATGGCTGATGCGCCGCTCGGTCTTGAGCCCGGAGCCCGGGGCGACGACGGCGCCGAGCAATTCGTCGGTGTGGAGGCTGCCCTTCATGAGCGCCGCCACCCGGCCGGCGACGGCGAGCTCGACGGCGCACGCGGCC
>Ga0180223_1000709_pt1 | contig 35943 bp, 35 predicted proteins | sample eDN5th30CKraftOP_FD_151337 | JGI IMG/M metagenome (GOLD analysis project Ga0180223, IMG submission 151337) | Enriched Organic Plus compost microbial communities from Emeryville, California, USA - eDNA 5th pass 30_C Kraft OP (version 2) (version 2) ... | reverse complement strand
CCGTCGACACCGCCGGCATTTCGGTGGCGGGCCTGCGCTATGCTGCGGTCGCGATCTGCGGCCTGCTCTGCGGCCTCGGCGGCACCTATCTCGCCGTGGCGCAATCGGCCGGCTTCCTGCCGCAGATGACGGCGGGGCGCGGCTTCATCGCGCTCGCCGCCGTGATCTTCGCCAATTGGCGACCCTTGCGGGCACTGGGCGCCTGCCTGCTCTTCGGCCTGCTGGATGCCGTCGCCATCCGGCTCCAGGGCGTCAGCCTGCCGGGCATCGGCCTCGTGCCGGTGGAAGCGATCCAGGCCTTGCCCTATCTGATGACGATCGTGCTGCTCGCCGGCTTCATCGGCAAGGCGACGCCGCCGAAGGCTTCCGGAATCCCCTATGTCAAGCAACGCTGATTTGGCCGCTCCCGATTTCGATGCGCTGTTCGCAGCGGCCTCGCGCGTCCAGCGCCGGGCCTATGCGCCCTATTCGCGCTTCAGGGTCGGTGCGGCGCTGCTCGCCGATGACGGCGCGATCTATGCGGGCTGCAACGTCGAGAACGCCGCCTATCCCGTCGGGGCCTGCGCCGAGGCCGGCGCCATCTCCGCCATGGTCGCGGGCGGGGCCGAGGCGATCCGCGCGATCCTGGTCTTCGGCGAGGGCGCGGAACCGGTGACGCCCTGCGGCGCCTGCCGCCAGCGCATCCGCGAATTCGCCGGGCCGGAGACGCCGGTCGCGATCGCCGGGCCGGACGGCATCCGCGCCCGTTTCACGCTGGAAGAGCTGTTGCCAGCGTCCTTCGGACCGGCCAACCTGCCGCGGTGATTTGCGGCGGCCGCGAGGATGGCCGGAAGGAGTTGGCATGGCGGCCGATCCGGCCTTCGACGCGGCGGCGTCAGCGCTGATCGACCAGGGCGTCGACGGTCCGATCGAATGCGCGCTGGTGCTCGGCACCGGGCTCGGCGCGGTGGTCGACGACATGCAGGATCCGGTGCGGATCGCCTACGCCGCTATCCCCGGCTTTCCGCAGGGCGAGGTCTCCGGCCATGCCCGGAACCTCTGCTACGGCACGCTCTTCGGCCGCAAGGTGCTGATCTATCAGGGCCGCGCCCATTACTACGAAGACGGCGATCCGGCGGTGATGCGCGTGCCGCTCGGCCTGCTCACAGCCTTCGGCTCGCCGCCGCTGATCCTGACCAACGCGGCGGGCTCGCTCCGGCCGGAGATGGGGCCGGGCAGCCTCGCGCTGATCTCCGACCACATCAACCTCAACGGCCCCAATCCGCTGGTCGGCGATCGCGGCGACGGCCGCTTCGTGCCGATGGTCGACGCCTATGATCCGCTGCTGCGCGGGCGCCTGAAGCGGGCGGCCGCGAACGCCGCGGTGCCGCTCGGCGAGGGCGTCTATATGTGGTTCTCCGGCCCGAGCTTCGAGACGCCGGCCGAGATCCGCATGGCGAAGACGCTCGGCGCCGATCTCGTCGGCATGTCGACCGTGCCGGAGGTCATCCTGGCGCGACGCCACGACATCCGCGTCGCCGCCCTCTCCATCGTCACCAATATGGGCGCCGGCCTCCATGGCGGCGCCCCGCATCACAGCGAGACGCGCGACGTCGCCGCCATGGCCGCGCGTTCCCTGCGGCGCCTGCTGCGCGCCTTCCTTTCGGAGCTCTGAGATGTCGGACGAAGCCCGTGCCAACAGCATCCTGGCCCGGCGGGCGCTGGCGCTGCTCGACCTGACCGACCTCGCCGGGGACGCCACGGCGGAGGGCGCCCGCGCGCTCTGCCGCCGCGCCGTTTGCGGCCCCGTGCCGGTGGCGGCGGTCTGCCTCTGGCCGCGCTTCGTCACGGTGGCACGGGAGGCTTTGGGCGACGGCCCGGTCAGGATCGCGACGGTCGTCAATTTCCCGGATGGCGACAGCCCGGTTGCCGCGGTCATCGGCGAGACCGAGGCGGCGCTGGCGGCCGGCGCCGACGAGATCGACCTCGTCCTGCCCTGGCGGGCGGTGCTCGCCGGCGACACGGCGGCGGCGAGCGCGATGGTGCGGGACGTCAAGGCGCGCTGCGGCGACAGGCTGCTCAAGGTCATTCTCGAGACCGGCGAATATCCCGATCTCGACAGCGTGACGGTCGCCGCCGGTCTCGCCATCGCCGCGGGCGCCGACTTCATCAAGACCTCGACCGGCAAGACCGCTCATTCGGCCAGCCTGCCGGCAGCGCGGGCGATGCTCGGCGTCATCGCCGGGGCCGGCCGTCCGGTCGGACTGAAGCCCTCGGGCGGCATCCGCACGCTGGCCGATGCGAAGGCCTATCTCGACCTCGCCGACGCGATCATGGGGCCGGACTGGGCGACGCCGCGAAGCTTCCGCTTCGGCGCGAGCGGGCTTTACGGCGCCCTGATCGGCGCGATGGACGGCGGGCCGGCCGGCCAAGCGACGACGGGATCCTATTGATGCGGCTGACGCAGGAGATCATCGCGTCGAAGCGCGACGGGCGGGAGCTGCCGGAGGACGATATCCGCCAGCTCATCGCCGGTTTGACCGACGGTTCGGTCAGCGAGGGACAGGCGGCGGCCTTCGCCATGGCGGTCTATTTCAACGACATGACCGCGAAGGAGCGCGTGGCGCTGACGCTGGCCATGCGCGATTCCGGCACGGTGCTGAACTGGGACGATCTGCCCGGCCCCGCCCTCGACAAGCACTCGACCGGCGGCGTCGGCGACACGGTGAGCCTGCCGCTCGCCGCGGCTGTCGCGGCCTGCGGCGGCTATGTGCCGATGATCTCCGGCCGCGGCCTCGGCCATACCGGCGGCACGCTCGACAAGCTCGATGCCGTGCCGGGCTATGTCACCCAGCCGGACACCGCGCTGTTCCGCAAGGTGGTGCGCGAGGCCGGCTGCGCCATCATCGGCCAGACCGCCGATCTGGCGCCTGCCGACAAGCGCCTCTACGCCATCCGCGACGTCACCGCGACGGTGGAATCGCTGCCGCTGATCACCGCTTCGATCCTGTCGAAGAAGCTCGCTGCCGGGCTGCACGGCCTCGCCATGGATGTGAAGTTCGGCTCCGGCGCCTTCCTGCCCAAGCCGGCCGAGGCGCGCGCCCTGGCGCAGGCGCTGGTGGGCGTCGCCAACGGCGCCGGCCTGCCGACCACGGCGCTCCTCACGGATATGGACGAGCCGCTGGCCAGCGCCGCCGGCAATGCGCTCGAGGTCGCCTATGCGCTCGACCATCTGACCGGCCGCCGGCGCGAGCCGCGCTTCCATGAGGTCACCGTCGCGCTCGGGGCCGAGATGCTGCTGCTCGGCGGTCTGGCCGCCGGCCCCGAAGAGGCGCGCGGCCGGATCGAGCGGGCCTTCGCCTCCGGCGCCGCGGCGGAGCGTTTCGCCAGGATGGTGGTTGCGCTCGGCGGCCCTGCCGACCTGCTCGAGGCGCCGGCGCGGCACCTTCCCGCGGCGCCCGTCGCGCGGCCGGTCTTCGCCGTGGCGGCGGGCCGGGTCGCGGGCATCGACACGCGCGCTGTCGGCCTCGCGGTGGTCGCGCTCGGCGGCGGAAGGGTGCGGCCGCAGGACGGTATCGATCCGGCCGTCGGCCTGACGGAGCTCGCCGGCATCGGCGAGCAGGTCGGGCCGGAGCGGCCGCTCGCCATCGTCCATGCCCGCAGCGAGGAGGCCGCCGTGGCGGCGGCCGAGCGCTTGCGCAAGGCCTATCGGATCGGAGAGGGTGCGGCACGGGGCGAGCTGATCGCCGCAAGGATCACGGAGAGAGCACGGGCATGAGTTTGCTTCTGGCCATGACGGGCTGGCATGTCGAGGATTGGCGGGCGCGCTTCCAGGCGCTGCTGCCGGAGATGCCGGTCGTGGTGCTGGGCGAGCCCTTCGACCGCCGCGCCGTGCATTACGTCGCGAGCTGGAAGCATCCGGCCGGCAGCCTGACCGGCCTGCCCAATCTCGCCGCGATCTTCTCGCTCGGCGCCGGGGTCGATTTCCTCTTCGCAGACGACAAGCTGCCGGAGGTGCCGATCGCGCGCGTCGTCGACCCGGACCTGACGGCGCGGATGAGCGAATATGTCGTGCTGCACTGCCTGATGTATCTGCGCCAGCAGCACCGCTACATGCGCCAGCAGCAGGCGAGGCTGTGGGAGGACGACCGCAGCCAGCCGGCGGCGCGCGCCGTGCGCGTCGGCATCATGGGGCTGGGCGAGCTCGGCCTCGACGTCGCCGCCAAGCTTAGGGTCATCGGCTTCGACGTGGCTGGCTGGAGCCGCTCGCCGAAGACCGTCGAGGGCTTGCGGGCCTTCGCCGGCGAGGAGGGGCTGAAGGCGTTCCTGGCGCGCACCGACATCCTGGTCAGCCTGGTCCCGCTGACGCCGGAGACGCGCGGCATCCTCGATGCCGAATTGCTGGCCGGGCTGGCGCAGGACGGCCGGCTCGGCGGACCCTTCCTGATCAATCCCGGCCGCGGCGGGCTTCAGGTTGCAGACGACATCGTCGCGGCGCTGGATGCCGGCACGCTCAAGGGCGCGACGCTCGACGTCTTCGAGACCGAGCCGCTGCCGGTGGAATCGCCGCTCTGGAGCCATCCGGGCGTCACCATCACCCCGCACAACGCGGCGATGTCGGAGCCGGAGGCGATCGCCGCCGTGGTCGCGGCCCAGATCAGGCGGCTGGAGGCCGGCGAGCCGCTGCTGCACGCCGTCGACCCGGCGCGCGGATACTGAGGGCGAAACGGCTTCATCGAACCGTCGTCCGGCCGTTTTCGGGCTGCAATCCGGGTGTGCGAAGCGGGCTGAGCTTTTTCCAGCCCGGAGGGTTTCATGCGTGCCCCGCTCGCCGTCGTCCTGCTTTTGTCGTCCACCATGCTCGCCGGGGCCGAGGCGCCCCAGAAGGAGTTTCCGTCGAAGCTCGTCGGCCACGCCCTGCTGCCGGCCGAGACGATCATTCCCGCCCCGGACGATGCGCCCACCGACCTCAAGGTCTCCGGCAAGTTCGTCAATCCGGGCAGGCGCGTCGAGGCGGTCGGCACGGTGATGGGCACCTCGGGCGGGCGCCCGACCGGCCTCTCGACGCCCTTCGCCGGGCAGCCGGTGCAGGGCTTCTCCGGCATCCGTTCGCTCGGCAACGGCGAATTCCTCGTCCTGACCGACAACGGCTTCGGCGCCAAGGCGAACTCGCCCGATGCGATGCTGTTCTTCCACCGCCTCAAGGCCGATTTCGGCAAGGGCGCGATCGAGCGCCTCTCGACCACCTTCCTGCACGACCCGGACAAGAAGGTGCCCTTCCGCATCGTCCATGAGGGCACCGAGAAGCGCTACCTGACCGGCGCGGATTTCGACCCCGAATCGATCCAGCCGATCGGCGGCAAGTTCTGGATCGGCGAGGAATTCGGCCCCTATCTCATCCGTGTCGACGCGACCGGCAAGGTCGAGGCCGTGTTCGAGACGCTGGTCGACGGCAAGCCGGCCCGCTCGCCCGATCATTATGCGGTGACGACGCCGGGCGCACCGAACCAGTCGGTCGCCTTCAATGTCCGCCGCTCCAAGGGCTTCGAGGGCATGGCGCAGTCGCCGGACGGCCGCTTCCTCTACCCGCTGCTCGAAGGCCCGCTCTGGAACGCCGAGAAGGCCGGCTTCGAGGAGATCGACGGCAAGGCCGTGCTGCGCATCCTCGAATTCGACGTCCGGAACGAGAAATGGACCGGCCGCTCCTGGTTCTATCCGCTGGAGGCCAAGGGCAACGCCATCGGCGACTTCAACATGATCGACGCCACGACCGCTCTGATCATCGAGCGCGACGACGGCGAGGGCACCGCCGACAAGGCCTGCCCCGCCGGCCAGAAGGGGCCGGACTGCTTCCACGACATCGCCAGGTTCAAGCGCATCGTGAAGATCGAGATGACCGACGCCAATGCCGGCAAGCCGGTGCGCAAGATCGGCTTCGTCGACCTGCTCAAGATCGCCGATCCGGACGGGCAGGCGAAGAAGGGCGCCATCGACGGCATCCTGCCTTTCCCCTTCTTCACCATCGAGAACGTCGACGTGGTCGATCGCGGGGCTGGCATCATCGTCGTCGGCAACGACAACAACCTGCCCTTCTCCTCCTCGCGCGATCCCGGGAAGGCCGATGACGACGAGTTGGTGCTCCTGTCGGTCAAGGACCTGCTCGACGCGAAGTAAGGGGCGCCCGCGGCCTCAGGCGATCCGCTTGTCCGGGGAATCGCAGAGGTCGTTCTGGATGCAGCGCAGGCATTCGGGGCGCAGAGCCTTGCAGGTGTAGCGTCCGTGCAGGATGAGCCAGTGATGGGCGTGCCGTCCGAATTCGGGCGGCACCGCCTTCTCCAGCCCGAGCTCGACCTGCATCACGTTCCGGCCCGGCGCGATCCGCAGCCGATTCGAGACGCGGAAGACATGGGTGTCGACCGCATGGGTGATCTCGCCGAAGGCGATGTTGAGCACGACGTTCGCGGTCTTGCGGCCGACGCCGGGCAGGCTCTCCAGCGCCTCGCGCGTCGACGGCACCTCGCTGCCGAACTCGGCGATCAGCTTCTCGCAGAGCGCGATCACGTTCTTCGCCTTGGTGCGGTAGAGCCCGATCGTCTTGATGTAGCCGCGCAGGGTCTCTTCGCCGAGGGCGAGCATCTTCTCGGGCGTGTCGGCCACGGCGAAGAGCGCGCGCGTCGCCTTGTTGACGCCGGCATCGGTCGCCTGCGCCGACAGGACGACGGCGACGAGCAGCGTGAAGGCGTTGATGTGCTCGAGCTCGCCCTTGGGCTCGGGATTGGCGGCCTGGAAACGGCGGAAGATCTCGCGGATCTCCGCCGGCTTGCGGGCGCGCGGCAACGTGATGCGTTTTGCCGGCACCGCGGCGCGAGGGGGCCTATTCCGCTGATCCATGACGGCGTTATAATCGCCGGATGACCATCGGCAAGAGCCCTGGCTGCGAGATTGCGGACGCGTCACAGCGGCCGGTCTTCGACGCCACGATCACGCCGCATCGCTCGCTCGGCCAGAACGGCTTCCGCATCGTGATGACGCTGGTCTGCCTGGCGAGCGTGATCTCCTCGATCCCTTTCGTCGTGCTCGGCGCCTGGCCGGTCGCAGGCTTCTTCGGGCTCGATGTCATCGCGCTCTTCGTCGCCTTCCACGTCAATTTCCGGCATGCGCGCTCCTTCGAGCGCATCGTGGTGACGCCGCTGGAGGTTTTTCTGCGCAAGGTCTCGCACCATGGCCGCGAGGCGGTCTGGCGCTTCAATCCGAGCTGGACCCGGCTCGAACGCCAGACCGACGAGGATTACGGCCTGCTCGGATTGAAGCTGGTCTCGCGCGGGCAGAGCGTCGCGGTTGCCTCCGCGCTCTCTCCGCATGAACGCGCCGGCTTCGCCGATGCGCTGGGTTCGGCCCTGTCGAGTGCTCGCCGCGGTCCGGACTACAGCGCATCCTGAAGCGCTTCAGCCGTGTTGGGCGAGCCAGATCGTATGGCCGCCGCAGCTCGGGTCCTCGACGGTATGGTCGATGACTGAAAAGCCGTTCTCCGCCAGCAGCGCCCGGTACTCCTGCGGGTCGAGGCTGCCGTGATAGAGCGCCTCGCCCGCGAAGCTGCCGATCGCCTCGCCGTGAGCCGGGCCGCTGGTGAAGAGCAGCGCGGCGCCCGGCGCTGCATGGTTCGCGAAAACCTTGAACATGGCGCGCTGATCCTCCGGCGTCAGATGGAAGAACGAGTCCCAAGCGATCAATCCACCGAAGCGGCGGCCGAGCGCGAGGCGCCGCATGTCGGCGACCTGCCAGTCACCCTCCGGAAAGCGCGTCCGGCACAGCGCGATCATCGCCGGGGCGGAATCGACCCCGGTCACGGCATGGCCCTGTTCGTTGAGATGGCGGGCGATCGGCTGGCCGGTGCCGCAGCCGATATCGAGGATGGTGGCATCGGGCGCGAGCAGGGCCCGGAAACGGGCGAGCCAGGGGCCTTCCATCAGCAGCTTGCCGCGCAGGCCGTCATAGGTCGCGGCATGGCGCTGGTAGAGGTCGATGACGGCGTCGGCGGGAGAGGTCATGCATTCGCCTTTCGATCTGTCCCTGACGATGAAGCGTGGCGTTCGGCAGGAACATCGCCGTCATTCCGGACAAGCTGCGTCAGCGGCGCCGATCCGGAATCCATCATGGAGCTCAGCGCCCTTCGATGGATTGCGGGGCAAGCGCGGAATGACGACGCATTTCCATGATAAGGCACCATGTCCCAAAGGTCCGGCCGCCACTGCGCAAGCCCGCCCTTGCCAGCTTTCGGGTGGGAACGGCATGGTGGGCGCCCTAGATTCGCATCATGACGAATGATGCGAGGTTCCCATGAACGCTCATGCTTCCATGAAAACGGCGATGACCCCGACGCGCTTCTCCAATGCGGTGCTGGCGCGCGCTGCCGAGGCGATGCCGAGCGAGGCCGATTTCCCGGCCGTCGCGCCCGGCTCGGACTACGACACCGTCCGGCGCATCCTCTCCTTCATCACCCATAACTGGCGCGAGCAGCCGACGATCGAGGCGATCGCGGAAGCGGCCGGCGCGACGCCGACCGATGTCCACCATCTCTTCCGGCGCTGGTGCGGCCTGACTCCGAAGGCCTTCCTGCAGGCGATCACGCTCGACCATGCCAAGGGGCTGCTGTCGTCCTCCGCCAGCATCCTCGACACGGCGCTGGAAGTCGGTCTCTCCGGCCCCGGCCGCCTGCATGATCTCTTCGTGACCCATGAGGCGATGTCCCCGGGCGAGTGGAAGACCGGCGGCGAAGGCCTGAAGCTCTCCTACGGCTTCCACGCGTCGCCCTTCGGGGAGGCGCTGATCGTGGTGACCGAGCGCGGCCTCGCCGGGCTCGGCTGGGTCTCGACCGGCGCCGACGGCGGCAAGGTCGTCGGCGGCCGGGCCGAGGCGCTGGCCGACATGATGCGGCGCTGGCCCCATGCCGATTATCACTACGATCCAGTGCTGACCGCACCCTATGCCGGCCGCATCTTCGAGCCGAAGGCCTGGTCGCCCGAGACCCCGTTGCGCGTCGTGCTGATCGGCACCGATTTCGAGGTCCGGGTCTGGGAGACGCTGCTGCGCATCCCCGTCGGTTGCGCCACCACCTATGGCGAGGTCGCCAACCATATCGGCAAGCCGAGTGCGGCACGCGCGGTCGGCATGGCGGTCGGCAAGAATCCGATCTCCTTCGTGGTGCCCTGCCACCGCGTCATCGGCAAATCCGGCGCGCTGACCGGCTATCACTGGGGCCTGACGCGCAAGCGCGCCATCCTCGGCTGGGAAGCCGGGCAGACGGCGGCCGGCTGAGCCCGCCGGCTATTTCCGCAGATACATGTCCCAGCAGGGCGCCAGCGCGATGCGGTCGCGCCCTGCGAGCGCGCCGGCGAAATGCTGGCGGATGGCCTCGCGCGGGCCCGTCACCGGGCATTTCGGCGCCAGGATCGCGTCGACCTGGCGCAGGCGCGACAAGGTGTCGGGCTCGAGATCGGGCATGCTGCGGCCGGGGTCGACGCCGACCGGTACGGCGGCCGGCGGGCTGCGCTCGAGCAGCAGGTTCATCGGATCGACGAAATCGAGCGTGAAGACCTCGTTGAGCTGGCGCTTGTTCGCCGTTTCCCAGGCGCGGAGCGCCGCGATGCCCTGCTGGATCTCGAGCAGCCAGCTCGCCTGGTAGTCGATCTCCGAATAGAAGATGTAGGACGGCAGCAAGTCGCGCCGGGCGAGGTCGCGATAGCCCTCGGGGAAGGCGGCGTAGTGCTCCAGCATCGCGGCGGCGCGCGCGGCGATCTCCGGCTTCACGCTGACGCGGCCGAGCGGCCCGAGATCGGGCAGGTCGAGCGCCGCATAGCCGGGTGCGCTCATCACGGCGCGCATGCCGCGCTCCAGGCAGATCACGGCCGAGGGCAGCGCCGTCGCCAGCACCAGCACGAGGATCGCCGGGCGCAGCCGGCTGTCCTGCTGCTGCCAGGCGCCGAGCAGGAGCGGCAGCAGGATCGGCCACAGGCCGATGAATTCGAGCGAGCCCGTGTTCTGCGTCTCGAAGAAGGCGAGCGCGGCGAAGCCCGCGGCCATCCAGCCGAGCGGGGCGTCGGCGAGCGCGCGCCAGCCCGCGAGCCTGCGCGGCAGCCCGTCGCGCCAGGCGGCATGGGCGAGCAGCCCCATCAGGGCGAGGGCCGGGCCGATGACGTTGAACTTGACAGAGGCGACGGTCAGGAAGCGCGGCAGCAGCGTGTCGGTGTTGAGCCCGAGCAGCGTCAGGATATCGGCGAGATAGGCGGAGGTGAGCCCGGTCGCGGCTTCGAGCAGGCCGAGCGCCGCGAGCACCGCCGCGGCCGCCGCGACGCCGTCGCGCAGGCGCATCCGCCCGCTGAGCATGGCGTAGCCGACCAGCAGCGTACCGGAGACGGCGCCGGTGACCTTGGTCAGGAACAGCGTCAGCATCAGCACGGCGACGAGGCCGGTCTGCAGGCCGCGATGCCGCGCGAAGAGCAGTGTCGCGATCAGCAGATAGAGCAGCAGCGCTCCGTGGCGGTTGTAGAAGCCGTAGCCGTCGAAGCCGGGCGAGGGGTAGAGGGAATGCAGGTTGATCGGCAGCGCCGCGAACAGAAGGAAAGGCAGGACGAGCGCCAGCGCCTGCCCGCGCGACCGCCGCGCGACATGGCCGGCCAGCAGCGCCAGCACCGGCAGCATGATCGGCAGCAGCGCCCAGTTGACCAGCAGCATCGGCTGCGCATGAGGGAAGAGATCGCGCAAGCCCGCGGTCAGGTAGAAGCCGAGCGGCCCGACAGGGGCGAAGAAGTCGATGCTCGGCACCTGGCCGAGCGTGATCCGCCAGGCGGCGTCGAGATAGACGACCGTGTCCCAGGCGTTCGGGCCGAGCGGCAGGCGCAGCGGCAGCAGCAGGGCGAGGACCGCCAGGGCGGCGAAGGCGGCGATCCATGCGCCGGGCGACAGCAGCAGCCCCGCGATTCTCCGGCCGCTCCGTGTCGGAGAATGTCTCCCGATGTCGCTCATCGCCACGCCGAACCCTCCTGGTCCGGCGTGGCTTATGACAGCAAAACCTTACCAGCAGCCTGACGCGGTCGCAAAAACCGGCCGGGCCGCCTCAGAGCAGCCCGCGTTTCGCCAGATGGCGCATCAGATGCGAGGCGCCATAGGTCCAGGGCTCGCATGCGTCGGTGCGCTTCATCCGGTTGACCAAGCTGCCGAGCTCGGGCGCGGCGATGGTGACGATGTCTCCGTATTTGTGGGTGAAGCCGCCCCCGGCGGAGTCGCGGTCCTTGATCGGCGCGAACATGGTGCCGAGATAGAGCGCCGCCCCGTCCGGGTACTGGTGGTGCGGGCCGATCATCTGCGCGGCGAGGTCGGCCGGGTCGCGGCTGATCCTGGCGATCGAGGAGGAGCCGTCGAGCCGGAAGCCGTCCTCGCCCTCCACTGTCAGCGTCACCGTCGTCCGGCGGATATGGTCGAGGGTGAAGCCGTCGTCGAAGAAGCGGATGAAGGGGCCGACCGCCGCCGCGGCGTTGTTGTCCTTGGCCTTGCCGAGCAGCAGGGCCGAGCGGCCCTCGACGTCGCGCAGGTTGACGTCGTTGCCGAGCGTCGCGCCGACGATGCGCCCGTCCGAGGCGACGATCAGCACGATCTCGGGCTCCGGGTTGTTCCAGCTCGAGGCCGGGTGCAGCCCGGCATCGGCGCCGCTGCCCACGGTCGACATCGGCGGGGCCTTGGTGAAGATCTCGGCGTCGGGGCCGATGCCGACCTCGAGATACTGGCTCCAGGCGCCCTGCTTGATCAGCACCTCCTTGAGATGCATCGCCTCGGGCGATCCGGGCTTGAGCTTCGAGAGGTCGTCGCCGATCAGCTTGCCGATCTCGGCGCGGATCGTCGCGGCGGCGGCCGGGTTGCCGCGCGCCTTCTCCTCGATCACGCGCTCCAGCATCGAGACCGCGAAGGTGACGCCGGCCGCCTTCACCGCCTGCAGGTCGAGCGGCGAGAGCAGCCAGGGCCTGCTGCGGTCGCGCCGGTCGACCGGCGTGTTGGCCAGCACCTCGGCGAGAGGGGCGAGCGGCTCGCCCTCGACGGCGCGCAGCGCCTTGGCCGGGTCGGTCGATTCGCACAGGTCGCGGCTGGTCGGGAAATGCGCCGTGACGTCGATCACCTGCCCGTCGCGGATGGTGACCACCGCCGGCCCGCCCCGGTCGGGGCGCCAGACGCGGCCGGCCAGCACGGCGGCGGCGGCATCCTGCGGGAGGGCGTTGGCGACGGAGAGGGAGAAATCGGGCATGTCGTTCGTCCGCGAGAGAATTCGTCGAAGCCGGAGAACAGCCGCTTATGCGCAAATGCGCAAGCCGGTTCGCGACCATAGGCGGATTGCTTCGGACGTCATCGATTTGTCATTGAACTGTCGCCCGCGCTTCATGCTAGCTTGCGCACCAACGACAAGAACCGCGGCGGGGAGCCGCCCGCGGAAGGGAGACACTCCATGACCATGAAATCGCGTATCCTGATGTCGGTCGCGGCTTTCGCGCTCGCCGGTGCTTCGCCGGCTTTCGCCCAGGCCGAGATCCAGTGGTGGCATGCGATGACCGGCGCCAACAACGACGTCATCGTCAAGCTCGCCAACGACTTCAACGCCGCCCAGAAGGACTACAAGGTCGTCCCGGTCTACAAGGGCTCCTATCCCGACACGCTGAATGCCGGCATCGCCGCCTTCCGGGCCGGCCAGGCTCCGCACATCCTCCAGGTCTTCGAGGTCGGCACCGGCACGATGATGTCGGCCAAGGGCGCGATCAAGCCGGTCTACGAGCTGATGAAGGACGCCGGCGAGGCGTTCGATCCGAAGGCCTATCTCCCGGCGATCACCGGCTACTACTCGACGGCGAAGGGCGAGATGCTCTCCTTCCCCTTCAACTCGTCGTCGATGGTGATGTGGTACAACAAGGACGCCTTCAAGAAGGCCGGCCTCGACCCCGCCAAGCCGCCCAAGACCTGGCCGGAGGTGTTCGAGGACGCCAAGAAGCTCAAGGCCGCCGGCTACGACAAATGCGGCTTCTCGAACGCCTGGGCGACCTGGGCCAATATCGAGCAGTTCGGCGCCTGGCACAACGTTCCGCTCTCGACCAAGGTCAACGGCATGGCCGGCACCGATGCGGTGATGACCTTCAACCAGAGCCCGCTCTTCCTGAAGCACTGGACCAATCTGGTCGAGCTGCAGAAGGACAAGACCTACGACTATTCCGGCCGCACCAACAATGGCGAAGGCCGCTTCACCTCGGGCGAGTGCCCGATCTTCCTGACCTCCTCCGGCTTCTTCGGCAACGTCCAGGCGAACGCCAAGTTCGACTGGGGCAACGCCCCGATGCCCTATTACCCGGACGTGCAGGGCGCGCCGCAGAACTCGATCATCGGCGGCGCCTCGCTCTGGGTGATGGGCGGCAAGCCGGCTAACGAGTACAAGGGCGTGGCCAAGTTCTTCACCTTCCTCTCCGACGTCGACCGGCAGGTGAAGCTGCACACCGACTCCGGCTACCTGCCGATCACCAAGGCGGCCTACGAGAAGGTCAAGGCCTCCGGCTTCTACAAGGACAAGCCCTTCCTCGAGACTCCGCTGCTCGAGCTGACCAACAAGGAGCCGACCGACAACTCCAAGGGCCTGCGCTACGGCAGCCTCGTCCAGATCCGCGACGTCTGGTCGGAGGAGCTGGAGGCGGCGCTGAACGGCCAGAAGAGCCCGAAGGCGGCCCTCGACGCGGCCGTCGAGCGCGGCAACCAGATGCTGCGCCAGTTCGAGCGGACCGCGTCGAAGTGAGCGTGGTTCGCGCTGTTGCTGCGTCATCCCGGGCGTAGCCAAGCGTAGATCCGGGATCCATGCCGGAACGGTTGAGGCATGGATCCCGGATCTCCCGGAGCCTGCCCTTGGGCCGATCGAGGATCGGACCGAGGGGCGCCCGGAATGACCTCCTCGGACAAGGCCGCGCATGCAGAAGAACGCCTATTTCAAGGGGCTGACGATTCCCTTCCTGCTGCTCCTGCCGCAGCTCGCGATCACCGTCGTGTTCTTCTACTGGCCGGCGACCCAGGCCGTCTGGCAGAGCTTCCTGCTCGAGGACGCCTTCGGCACATCGACGCAATTCGTCTGGTTCGAGAACTACCAGGCGCTCTTCGCCGATCCCGGCTATCTCAAGGCCTTCATCAACACCGCGGTGTTCTCGACCTTCGTCTGCGTGCTGTCGCTCTCGATCGCGCTGCTCTTCGCGGTGATGGCCGACCGCCAGATCCGGGGCGCCGAGATCTACAAGACCCTGCTGATCTGGCCCTATGCGGTCGCGCCCGCCATCGCCGGCGTGCTCTGGCTGTTCATGTTCGACCCCTCGCTGGGCATGCTCGGGCGCGGATTGCAGTCGCTCGGCGTGCCCTGGAACCCGCGCCTCGACGGCAACCACGCCATGCTGCTGGTCATCCTGGCCGCGACCTGGAAGCAGATCAGCTACAATTTCCTGTTCTTCCTCGCCGGGCTGCAGGCGATCCCGAAGAGCGTGATCGAGGCGGCGGTGATCGACGGCGCCCGGCCGATGCGGCGCTTCTGGACCATCGTCTTCCCGCTGCTCTCGCCGACGACCTTCTTCCTGCTCGTCGTCAACATCGTCTACGTCTTCTTCGACACCTTCGGCATCATCGACGCGGTGACCGGCGGCGGTCCCTCGGGCGCGACCGAGACGCTGGTCTACAAGGTCTTCTCGGACGGCAAGGGCGGCTCCGACCTCGGCGGCTCGGCGGCGCAGTCGGTGGTGCTGCTGGTCATGGTGATCGCGCTGACAGCGATCCAGTTCCGCTTCATCGAGCGCAAGGTGAGCTATTGATGACCTCCGTGCTCTGGCAGGATCTCACCGCCGAGGAACTGCGCGCCCGGGCGGCCCGGGACGCCGTCGTCGTGCTGCCGGTCGCCTCGATCGAGCAGCACGGGCCGCATCTGCCGGTCGGGGTCGACACGGTGCTGTGCGGCGGCGTCTGCAAGGCGGCGGCCGAGCGTGCCGCCGATGTCGACGTCGTCGTCGCGCCGACCTTGTGGTGCGGCATGGCCGAGCATCACATGGCCTTCGGCGGCACCTTCACCTTCGACATCCAGACCTATCGCGCCGTGCTGCTCGCGCTGCTGAAGAGCATCGAGCGCCATGGCTTCCACCGGGTGCTGATCGTCAACGGCCATGGCGGCAACATCGCCGCGCTCACCGCCTTCCTGCCCGATTTCGCCCGCGAGACCCGGCTGCATGTCGAGGCCACCACCTATTTCCTGCTGGCCGAGTCGGCGCTCGGGCCGCTGCTGGAGGACCAGGCCGGCGTCCAGCACGCCTGCGAGGTCGAGACCTCGATGATGATGGCGCTGGCGCCGGGCGCGCTGCGCGAACCCCGTCTCGGCGAGGCCTTCGGCGCGCGCGAGGGACTGCCCGGCCGGGCGAACGTCTCCCGCCACCGCTCCTTCCGCGAGATGACCGAGACCGGCGTGGTCGGCGATGCGCGCCGCGCCAGCGTCGAAAAGGGGCGCGCCTGCCTCGATGCCTGCGCCGAGGCGCTGGCCGGGCTGCTGCGCGAGATGGGGAGGGCCTGATGGTCGAGGACCGGCGCCTGGGCGACGCGATCGCCTATGTCATCCTGACGATCGGCGTGCTGATCGTCGCCTTCCCGGTCTGGCTGACCTTCGTCGCCTCGACCTGGGACGCCGCCACCGTGATCAACGGCCAGATGCCGCTCTGGCCCGGCCCGTATTTCCTCGAGAACTACAACCGCATCCTGTTCGTCGGCACTTCGAGCACCACGCGCGAGCCGGTGATCAACATGATGCTGAACTCCTTCATCATGGCGATGGCGATCGCGCTGGGGAAGATCTTCATCTCGGTGCTCTCGGCCTATGCCGTGGTCTATTACCGCTTTCCCTTCCGGATGACGGCGTTCTGGATCATCTTCGTGACGCTGATGCTGCCGGTCGAGGTCCGCATCTTCCCGACCTTCAAGATCGTCTCGGATCTGCGGATGCTCGACACCTATCAGGGCCTCGCCGTCCCGCTGATCGCCTCGGCCACCGGCACGCTGCTGTTCCGGCAGTTCTTCATGACGATCCCCGACGAACTGCTCGAAGCGTCCAAGATCGACGGCGCCGGCCCGTTCAAGTTCTTCAAGGACACGCTGATCCCGCTCTCGATCACCACGATCGCGGCGCTGTTCGTCATCCAGTTCATCTATGGCTGGAACCAGTATCTCTGGCCGCTGCTGGTGACGACGAAGGACTCGATGCAGACCATCGTCATCGCCATCAAGAAGATGATCGTCACCGCCGACGCCCTGACCGAATGGCAGCTCGCCATGGCCACCGCCATGCTGGCGATGCTGCCGCCGGTCCTCGTCGTCATCGCCATGCAGAGGCTCTTCGTGAAGGGCCTGGTGGAGACGGAGAAGTGATTTTCGGCAGTCGGCAATCGGCAGTAGGCAGTCGATTGGTGCAGCGCCGTCTCGACACTACTGCCTACTGCCCACTGCCCACTGCCGAGGATTGAATGGCCCAGGTCACTCTCAGCAACGTCAAGAAGGTCTATGCCGGCGGCGTCGAGGCCGTGAAAGGCGTCTCCTTCGACATCCCCGACGGCGGCTTCTGCGTGCTCGTCGGGCCTTCCGGCTGCGGCAAGTCCACGCTGCTGCGCATGGTCGCCGGGCTGGAGACGATCACCTCCGGCGAGGTCGCGATCGGCGATCGGGTCGTCAACCAGGTCGAGCCGGCCGACCGCGACATCGCCATGGTGTTCCAGAACTATGCGCTCTACCCGCATATGAACATCTACGACAACATGGCCTATGGCCTGCGCAACCGCGGCACGCCCAAGGACGAGATCGACCGGCGCGTGAAGGAGGCGGCCCGCATCCTCGCGATCGAGCCCTATCTGGAGCGTCGGCCGCGCCAGCTCTCCGGCGGCCAGCGCCAGCGCGTCGCCATGGGCCGCGCCATCGTGCGCAAGCCGCAGGTCTTCCTCTTCGACGAGCCGCTTTCCAACCTCGACGCCAAGCTGCGCGTCCAGATGCGCGTCGAGATCAAGAAATTGCAGCGTTCGCTCGGCGTCACCGCGATCTACGTCACCCACGACCAGGTCGAGGCGATGACGCTCTCGGACAAGCTCGTGGTGATGAATGCCGGGCAGGTCGAGCAGATCGGCCTGCCGGCCGAGGTCTACCGCAAGCCGGCGAGCAAATTCGTCGCGACCTTCATCGGCTCGCCGCCGATGAACATCCTGCCCGGCGTGGTCGACGGCCACGGCATCGTCGCGCTCGGCGATACGGTGCTGCAGGCGCACGACCTGCGTGACGATCTCCCGGCGCAGACGCCGGTGGAGGTCGGCCTGCGGCCGGAGGATGTCGAGATCGTCTCCGACGACGACGCCGGCTCGCTGCCCTTCGACGTCGAGTTCGTCGAGGAATTGGGCGCGACGCAGCTCTTCCACGGCAAGCTCGCCGGCCAGCCATTCGTCATGCAGGCGGCGACCGGCGACGTCGCCGCGCAGGAGGGCCGGCTCTGGATCACGGTCGATCCCGACAAGGTCCATGTGTTTCACCCCGAGACCGGGGCGCGGCTGGGCAAGGACTGAGACCCGGACCCTCTTCCACCGTCATTCCGGGCTCATCGCTGCGCGATGCCCCGAAATGACGGTGAAGCAGACGGCGCCTCAGGCCGCGAGATCCGCCACCAGTGCGTCGAGCAGCAGCGCGCCCTCCGGCGTCGCCGCGAGCCGGCCGCCCTGCCGGCGCATCAGCAGTTTCTCGTCGATCAGGCCGGCGACGCGCCTGGCGTCGAGCGCGCGGCCGGACAGCGCCCTGAACACGGCCGGGTCGATGCCCTCGACCAGGCGAAGCCCCATCAGCAGGTATTCGTCGCCCTGCGCCTCCTCGCTCAGCCTATCGTCCTCGACGAGGGCATGGCCTTCCGCCTCGACCCGTTCGAGCCAGACTTCCGGCCGCTTCTCGGTCGAATGTGCCATACGGCCTTGCGCCGTCACCAGCCGGCCATGGGCGCCGGGGCCGATCCCGGCATATTCGCCATAATGCCAGTAGACGAGGTTGTGCCGGCATTCCGCGCCGGGCCGCGCATGGTTCGAGATCTCGTAGACCAGCAGGCCGTGCTTCGCCGTGATCTCCTGCGTCGTCTCGTAGAGCGCCGCGCCGGTGTCGTGGTCGGGAATGGCGAGCTTGCCGGCGCGGAACAGCCGGTCGAAGGCGGTGCCGGGCTCGATGGTGAGCTGGTAGAGCGAGAGATGCTCGGCGGCGTGACTGATCGCCAGCTCCAGCTCGGCGCGCCACAGCGCCGGCGTCTGCGCCGGCGAGCGGGCATAGATCAGGTCGAAGGAGTAACGCTCGAAATAGCGGCGCGCGATCGCGACGGCGGCCAGCGCCTCCTCGGCCGAATGCATCCGGCCGAGCGCCTTCAGGTCGGCGTCGTTGAGCGCCTGCACGCCGAGCGAGACGCGGTTGACCCCGGCGGCGCGGAAATCGCGGAAGCGCCCGGCCTCGACGCTGGTCGGATTGGCCTCGAGGGAGACTTCGCAGTTCGGATCGACCGCCCAGTGCGCGCCGATGGCGTCGAGGATGGCGCCGACCGTGCGGCCTTCCATCAGCGAGGGCGTGCCGCCGCCGAAGAAGATCGAGGAGACGGTCCGTCCCGGCACCAGAGCGGCACGATGCGCGATCTCGCGGCGGAAGGCGGCGATGTAGCGCTGCTGGTCGGGCGGTTGCAGCCGCACATGCGAGTTGAAGTCGCAATAGGGGCATTTGGCCAGGCAGAACGGCCAGTGCACATAGACGGCGAAGCCCGCATCCGCGGTCGGATGCAGGATGCGCGGCCGCTCGGAAAGGGCGGCCGGGGCGCTCATGCCGGTTTTCTCAGGCAGGCGGCGGCGAGGGCGTGGAAGGCGCGGGCGCGATGCGACAGGCCGGGCGAGCCGTCGGCCGGGATGCCGTGCTTCTCGTCCGGGCTCATCTCGCCGAAGGTCTTGTCGTGGCCGTCCGGCAGGAAAACGGGATCGTAGCCGAAGCCGCTTGTGCCGCGCGCCTGCTCGGTCACCGTGCCGAAGACGCGGCCCTCGAACAGCTCCTGATGGCCGTCCGGCCAGGCGATCACCAGCGCCGAGACGAAATGCGCCCTGCGCTGCGCCGGCGTCAGCGCGCCGCGCTTGGCCAGCTCGATCTGCACGCGCGCGATCGCCGGGGCGAAATCCTTGCCCGGCCCGGCCCAGTTGGCCGAGAACAGGCCGGGCGCGCCGTCGAGCGCGTCGATGCAGATGCCGGAATCGTCGGAAAGCGCCGGCAGCCCGCTCGCCCGGGTCGCGGCGACCGCCTTGATCGCCGCGTTCTCGGAGAACATGAAGCCGTCCTCCACCGGCTCGGGCAGGCCGAGCTCCCCGGCCGAGACCAGGGCGATGCCGTAGGGCGCCAGCAATTCGCGCATCTCGCGCAATTTGCCGGGGTTGTGGGTCGCGATCACGACCTTGCCGGCCAGGAGGCGATGGGGCTGCGCCGTCATTCCGGGGCGCTCCGCAGGAGCGAGCCCGGAACCCATGAACACAGGCTTTCGTAGTCAGGCTGCGACATGGCGATCTCGTTTCGACATCCGGCCTTCTTCGGGGAAGGCAGTGTTCCTGGGTTCCGGGCTCTTCGCTGCGCGAAGCCCCGGAATGACAATGGTGGGGATCAGGCCACCGCGGCCTTCTGCAAGGCGACGAGCTTGGAGACGCCGCCCTTGGCGAGCTTGAGCAGCGCAAGCAGCTCCTCTTCCGAGAAGGGCGCGCCCTCGGCCGTGCCCTGCACCTCGACGAGGCCGCCCGAGCCGGTCATGACGAAATTCGCGTCGGTCTGCGCGCCGGAATCCTCGACATAGTCGAGATCGATCACGGGTTGGCCCGCGACGATGCCGCAGGAGACGGCGGCGACATGGTCCTTCAGCGGGCTGGTGCCCTTGAGCAGGTTGCGGCCTTCCATCCATTTCAGCGCGTCGTGCAGCGCCACCCAGGCGCCGGTGATCGAGGCCGTGCGCGTGCCGCCATCGGCCTGCAGCACGTCGCAGTCGACCACGATCTGGCGCTCGCCGATCGCGGTCAGGTCGACCACGGCGCGCAAGCTGCGGCCGACGAGGCGCTGGATCTCCTGGGTGCGGCCGGAGGGCTTGCCCGAGGTCACCTCGCGGCGGGTGCGCTCATGGGTGGCGCGCGGCAGCATCGAGTACTCGGCCGTGACCCAGCCCTTGCCGGTGCCGCGCAGCCAGGGCGGCCCCTTTTCCTCGACGGTTGCCGCGCAGAGCACCTTGGTCTCGCCGAAGGTCACCAGGCAGGAGCCTTCGGCATAGCGCACGACGCCGCGTTCGAGCGTGACCTTGCGCATCTCGTCGGCGGCGCGTTTGGAGGGTCGCATGAAACTGTCCTGTCTGGCGGGGAGAGGCGGCTTTTAGGCCCTCGCAGGCCGCACGGCAAGGCGCCGCGCGCGCGGGCCTCTTGATCGATGCCTGCGGCATGACGACAATAAGGACAGTGCGCGGTTTTCGCAGCCGAGGTTCATGAGCGCCCACACCTCCCGCCCCGAGACGACGAGCGGCCTGGTCGAGACCGACCAGCGCTCGCGCGAGATCTTCCGCCAGATCGTCGACGGCTACCTCACGACCGGCGAGCCGGTCGGCTCGCGCAACATCGCCCGGCTGCTGCCGATGGCGCTGTCGCCGGCGACGGTGCGCAACGTCATGACCGATCTCGAGCATGCCGGGCTGATCTATGCGCCGCACACCTCCGCGGGGCGCCTGCCCACGGAGCGGGGTCTGCGCTTCTTCGTCGATGCGATGATGGAGGTCGGCAACCTCACCTCCGAGGAGCGTGCCCGCATCGAGGCGCAGATCCGCGCCGGCGCCGGCCATCGCAATCTCGACCAGACGCTGACCGAGGCTTCCGCGCTGCTCTCCGGCCTGTCGCGCGGCGCCGGCGTCGTCGTCACCACCAAGGCCGACCCGCGGCTGAAGCACATCGAATTCGTCCGCCTCGACCCCGCCCGCGCCCTCGTCGTGCTGGTGGCGGAGGACGGCACGGTGGAGAACCGCCTGCTGGCGCTGCCGCCGGGCCTGCCAGCCTCGGCCCTGACGGAAGCCGCCAACTTCCTCAACGCCCGCATCCTCGGCAAGACGCTCGGCGAATTGCGCGGCGAGATCGCGGCGCAGCGGGCGCGGATGGAGAGCGAGCTCGACGCCCTCACCGCCCGGCTGGTCGAAAGCGGCATCGCCACCGCCTCCGGCCCGAGCGGCGACCGCCACCTGATCGTGCGCGGCCAGGCCAATCTGCTCGACGATCTTCGGGCGCAGGAGGATCTGGAGCGCATCCGCATGCTCTTCGGCGATCTCGAGACGCAGACCGACGTGATCGACCTGCTCTCCCGCGCCGAGGACGGCGACGGCGTGCGCATCTTCATCGGCTCGGAGAACAAGCTGTTCTCGATGTCGGGGTCCTCGATGGTGGCGGCGCCCTTTCGCGACGCCGACCAGCGCATCGTCGGCGTCGTCGGCATCATCGGCCCGACCCGGCTGAACTATGCCCGCATCGTCCCGATGGTCGACTACACCGCCAAGGTCGTCGGCCGCCTGCTGGATGGCGGCCGGTGAAGCATCGCCTGCGAGCCCTTGTCCTTGGAGCCTGCCTGATGACGAGCCCCGCCGCGCATGCCGCTTCCGATCTCGCCGCCGCAGCCGCGGCGGGCCGGACGGCCGAGGTGAAGGCCCTGATCGCGCAGGGGGCCGATCTCGAGGCGCGCGATGGGCAGGGGCGCACCGCCCTGCTGCTCGCCGTCGCCGGCAACCATGTCGCGGTGGCCGAGGCCCTGCTCGCGGCCGGCGCGAGCCCCGATGCGCAGGCCGCCAATCGCGACACGCCCTGGCTGCTCGCCGGGGCCGCCGGCCGTGCCGAGATCGTCGCGGCGATGCTGCCGCTCAAGCCCGATCTCTCCTTGCGCAACCGCTATGGCGGCAACGCGCTGATCCCGGCTTGCGAGCGCGCCCATGTCGAGACGGTGAAGCTGCTCCTGAGCAGCGCCATCGACGTGAACCACGTCAACGATCTCGGCTGGACCTGCCTGCTGGAGATCGTGATCCTCGGCGATGGCGGGGCGCGCCATCAGGAGGTGGCGAAGCTCGTCCTCGCCGCCGGCGCCGATCCGAATCGCGCCGACCGCGACGGCGTGACGCCGCTCGCCCATGCCCGCGCGAGGGGACAGGCCGCCGTGGCGAGGCTGATCGAGCAGGCTGGCGGGCGCGTGAAGCCCTGAGTTGGCTTTGAGCCCGGAAGCGGCTATCGAGCCCATAAAGCAACCGTTTCCGCAGGTTCGAACCATGTCCGCGCAGCTTCCCGACCGCCTGTCCGTCAATCCGGACAGCCCGTTTTACGACGCCGACGTGCTCGCCCGCGATATCGGCATCCGCTTCAAGGGCGTCGAGAAGACCAATGTCGAGGAATACTGCATCTCGGAAGGTTGGGTGAAGGTCGCGGCCGGCAACGCCAAGGACCGCTTCGGCCGCCCGATGACGATCACGCTCAAGGGTCCGGTCGAGCCCTATGTGCGCGGCGAAGCCAGCGAAGACTGAGGCTCGACTGTCATTCCGGGGCGCGCCGCAGGCGCGAACCCGGAACCCACGGCCGGGTTGGACATTCCATCCCGGTTGCAACCCGCTCGCCCTGTCGTGGGTTCCGGGTTCTTCGCTGCGCGAAGCCCCGGAATGACAATGCGCGCTAAGCTACCGCAATCAAACGCCGACACGCCTTAGGCGAGGCTCTTGTAGAAGAAGGTCGAGCCGCAATCGGCGCCGTCCGGCATCAGCGCGAAGCGCGGGATGGTGCCGAGCTCGGTCCAGCCCAGCCGGTTGTAGAGCCGCCGCGCCGCGCCGTTCTCATCGGTGTCGAGCACCAGGAGGTCGCGCCCCTTGTCGCGCGCGACGGCTTCGGCCCGGCGCATCAGCGCCTCGCCGATGCCCTGCCGGCGGGCGCGCGAATGCACCAGCACCTTGGCGATCTCGGCCCGGTGCGGCTGGTTCGGCTTGGCCGCCAGGTGAAGCTGCGCCGTGCCGACGATCCCTTCCGCGTTGCGGGCCGCGAACAGGATGATCTGCCCGCTCGCGACGCCGGCCGCGACATCGCGCCAGAAGCGCTCGTAGTCGGCCGCCCCGTTCCAGTGCATGAAGCCCACGGAGGCTCCGTTGGCGACGCTGTCGCGCAGGATCTCCGCCAGGGCCGGTATCGCGGCTTCGGCGGCATCGGCATCGAGAATGCCGATGCCGATGCCGATGGCGGTGCTCGCGGCGGGGGCGTTCATGCGGCATGTCCCGGAAAGGCGCCGCTGCCTGCGGCGAGGATGACGGCGTAGCGGACGGGCGCGCTGCCCGGATTGCGGTAGATGATCGGCCCGCGCAGGTGCATCTGCAGGCAGTCGCCCGCGGCGAGATCGTGCCGGGCGCCTGCCACGGTGAGGTCGAGCCGGCCGTCGAGCACCCAGATCTGCTGGTCGAGCGCCGGCGCGCCGGATGCGCTGGCGAGATAGACCTCGGCGCCGGCCGGCAGCTCGACCTCGACGATCTCGAAGCCCGAGCCGGTGCCGCGCGGCGAGACGTTGCGGCGCAGATAGCCGCTCGCCGGATCGCGCCAGACCGGCTGGGCATCGCGCCGCGCCAACGGCCCGGCTCCCGGGCCGTCTTCCAGCAGCGCCGAGAGCGAGAGGCCGAGCCCCGAGCCGAGCCGGACCAGCAGGGGCGCGGTCGGGCTCGATTCGCCGCGCTCGATCCGCGAGATCATGGCGCGGCTGACGCCGCTGCGCTCGGCGAGGGCTTCGAGCGTCAGGCCGTGGCGCCGGCGGGCCGCCTTCAGCCGCTGGCCGAGCAGCCGGTCGATCTCGCTGTCGTGGTCGAACGCCATGGTTGGAGAATAATTCTTAGATATTGGAATTTGCAAGGTACTTTCGGAAATCGGAAGAACCTCGTGTCATCCGGACAAGCGGCGAAATCGCGACCTCCCGGAGCCTGCCATCGAGCCGAGCGCAGGCCGGCCCCGGCGGGCCGCTCGGGGTGACGGTGCGGTTCTTGGGCCCGCAAAGGGCTTTGATGCGGCTCGAACCGCGCCAACCGCTTGGCGGCACGCGGCTTCGCTGCTATGGCGCGCGCATGAGCACCCGCACCATCGACAATATCCGCAACTTCTCGATCGTGGCCCATATCGACCACGGCAAGTCGACGCTGGCCGACCGTCTGATCCAGCAGACCGGCACCGTCGCTGCCCGCGACATGAGCGACCAGATCCTCGACTCGATGGATATCGAGAAGGAGCGCGGCATCACCATCAAGGCGCAGACGGTGCGGCTGGATTACCGGGCCGAGGACGGCAAGGACTATGTCCTCAACCTGATGGACACGCCCGGCCACGTCGACTTCGCCTATGAGGTCTCGCGCTCGCTGGCGGCCTGCGAGGGCTCGCTCCTCGTCGTCGACGCCTCGCAGGGCGTCGAGGCGCAGACGCTGGCCAATGTCTACCAGGCGCTCGACGCCAATCACGAGATCGTCACCGTCCTCAACAAGATCGACCTGCCGGCGGCCGAGCCGGAGCGGATCAAGGAGCAGATCGAGGACGTGATCGGCCTCGACGCCTCCGACGCCGTGCCGATCTCGGCCAAGACCGGCCTCAACATCGAGGGCGTGCTGGAGGCGATCGTCAGGAAGCTTCCTCCCCCAAAGGGCGATCCAGAGGCGCCGCTCAAGGCGATGCTGGTCGATTCCTGGTACGACACCTATCTCGGCGTCGTCGTCCTGGTACGCGTCATCGACGGCTATCTGCGCAAGGGCATGACCATCCGCATGATGCGGGCCAAGGCCTCCTACGGCATCGACCGCGTCGGCGTGTTCAAGCCGAAGATGCTCGAGGTCAAGGAGCTCGGCCCCGGCGAGGTCGGCTTCTTCACCGCCTCGATCAAGGAGGTGGCGGACACCGCCGTCGGCGACACCATCACCGACGAGAAGAAGCCCGTCGCCGAGCCGCTGCCGGGCTTCAAGCCGGTCGTGCCGGTGGTGTTCTGCGGCATCTTCCCGGTCGACGCCGCCGATTTCGAGGATCTGCGCGGCGCCATGGCCAAGCTGCGGCTCAACGACGCCAGCTTCTCCTACGAGATGGAGACCTCGGCGGCGCTCGGCTTCGGCTTCCGCTGCGGCTTCCTCGGCCTGTTGCATCTGGAGATCATCCAGGAGCGGCTGGAGCGCGAGTTCAACCTCAACCTGATCTCGACGGCGCCCTCGGTCGTCTACCGCATGCGCCTGCGCGACGGCACGGTGCAGGAGCTGCACAACCCGGCCGACATGCCCGACGTGATGAAGATCGAGGCGATCGAGGAGCCCTGGATCCGCGCCACCATCTTCACGCCCGACGAATATCTCGGCTCGGTGCTGAAGCTCTGCCAGGACCGTCGCGGCCTGCAGATCGACCTCGGCTATGTCGGCTCGCGCGCCAAGGTGGTCTACGACCTGCCGCTCAACGAGGTGGTCTTCGACTTCTACGACCGGCTGAAGTCGATCTCGAAGGGTTACGCCTCCTTCGACTACCAGATCACCGATTATCGCGAGGGCGACCTGGTGCGCATGTCGATCCTGGTCAATGCCGAGCCGGTCGACGCGCTCTCGATGCTGGTCCACCGGACGCGGGCCGAGACGCGCGGCCGCGCCATGTGCGAGAAGCTCAAGGAGCTGATCCCGCCGCATATGTTCCAGATCCCGGTCCAGGCCGCGATCGGCGGCAAGATCGTCGCCCGCGAGACCATCCGGGCGCTGCGCAAGGACGTCACCGCCAAATGCTATGGCGGCGATGCTACCCGCAAGCGCAAGCTTCTGGAAAAGCAGAAGGAAGGCAAGAAGAAGATGCGGCAGTTCGGCAAGGTCGAAATCCCGCAGGAAGCCTTCATCGCCGCCCTCAAGATGGACGACTGACGGAAGCGGCCGGCGGTTTCCGGTCCCGGCCCGTCGGCTTCAGATCGCCTCGACGCCGAGCTTTTCGCGCCAGTGATCGAGCCGCTGCTTGAGGATGCGGTCGCGCAGATAGGCGAGGCTCTCCTCCTCCAGCCGCTCCAGCTCCTCCAGCAGGAAGGCCTCCGGCCCATGCGCGTCCCATGCGGCTTGCAGTCCGCGATGGCTGTGGCTGCGGTGGCGCAGGGTGAAGCGCAGGCGGTTCTCGATGCTGGCGAGATCCGTCGCCCGGCCGACCCAGCGCTGACCGCTCGGCGCGCAATGCAGCAGGTAGATGCCGGCTGCGGTCTTGCGTTCCCTGTAGGCGGCGAGCGCCGCCTTCCTGTCTTCCGGTCGCATCGCTTCCAATGGCTGTGGCTGTGTCGGGCAGGCTTATTATAGCCCGGGTAAAAATAGCGCAAGGGATTTTATCCGGGTCATTTTCTGCGGGCAGCGCCCTTGCCGCACCGCGCTTCGGTCCGAGGCGCGGCCCTTGATCCCTTCGCCCGGCTGGCCGAATGTTCCGGGATGAGCGAGCGCGATCCGATCCTTCTCTTCGGCGACCTGTCCGGCAAGGCCGCGCTGGTCACCGGCGCTTCCGGCGGGCTCGGCCTGCATTTCGCGCGGCTGCTCGCCCGCTACGGCGTCGCGGTGACGCTGGCGGCGCGGCGCAAGGCCGCTCTCGACGGCGCCTGCGCCGAGATCGCCGATGCCGGCGGCGAGGCACAGGGCCTTGCGCTCGACGTGACCGATGCGCGCTCCGTCCGCGAGGCGCTGGAGGGGCGCTCTTTCGACATCCTCGTCAACAATGCCGGGGTCAGCGGCGCGGCCCGCGCGGCCGACCTCTCCGAAAACGAATGGGACCAGGTGCTCGACACCAATCTCAAGGGCGTCTTCCTGGTGGCGCAGGCGGCGGCGCAGCGCATGCGCGCTTCCGGCCGGGGCGGCGCGATCGTCAACATCGCCTCGATCCTGGGGCATCGCGTCGCCGGCGGCGTCAGCGCCTATGCCGCCTCGAAGGCGGCCGTGATCCAGTTGACCAAGGCGCTGGCGCTGGAATGGGCCCGCGACGGCATCCGGGTCAACGCGCTCTGTCCCGGTTATATCGAGACCGATATCAACCGCGATTTCTTCGCGTCGGAGCCCGGCCAGCAACTGATCCGCCGCATTCCGCAGCGCCGGCTCGGCCGGCCCGAGGAGCTCGACGGGGCCTTGCTCCTGCTTGCCTCGCAGGCCGGCAGCTACATCACCGGCTCGACCATCGAGGTCGATGGCGGCCACCTCGTCTCGTCGCTCTGAGGCGTTTCAGTACTTGATCACGCCGAAGCGCCGGAAGGCGTCGTGGATGCGGTCGGCATAATGGTTGAAGCTCGGATAGTCGCCGAGATGGGCCGGGCGCGGGCGCGGCAGTTCGATCGCGATCTCGTCGACGATCCGCCCCGGCGTCGGCGACATCACCAGCACGCGGTCGGAGAGGCCGATCGCCTCCTCGATCGAATGGGTGATGAACACCACCGTCTTGGCCTGCTCCATCCAGAGCAGCTCGAGATCGTGGCGGATCTGGGTGCGGGTGATGGCGTCGAGCGCGCCGAAGGGCTCGTCCATCATCAGCACGGCCGGATTGTGGATCAGCGCCCGCGCGATCGAGACGCGCTGGCGCATGCCGCCGGAGAGCTGCTTGGGATAGCGGTCGGCCGCATGCGCGATGCCGAGCTTGTCGAAGAGCTCCAGCGCCCGCTCGCGCGCCGGTTCCAGCGGCAGGCCGCGGATCTCCGCCTGCAGCAGCACGTTCTCCATCGCCGTGCGGAACTCCAGCAGCAGATGGTCCTGGAAGACGATGCCGATATCGGTGAGCGGCGCGGTCAGGCCCTTGCCGTTGACCAGCAGCTCCCCCCGGCTGACCGGGATCAGCCCGGCCGCCATCAGCATGAAGGTGCTCTTGCCGCAGCCGGAGGGGCCGATCAGGCTGACGAACTCGCCGCCGCGGATGTTCAACGTCAGCCCGTCGACGGCGGTGAAACCGCCGAAGGTCTTGATGATGCCGCGTCCCTCGATCGAGGCGGCGGCGTGGGCGGCTGCGGCTGTCATGTTGGCGTCTCGATCAATCCAAAGTCATTCCGGGCGACCGGAGGGAAGCCCCGTGATCCATGCCTGAACCGTTCCGGCATGGATCCCGGATCTCCGCTTCGCTTCGCCCGGAGCGATGGTGGTCGGGTTGTCAGGGGCAGGCCGGGGCCGAGGCCGGCAGCAGCTCGGTCGTGTAATAGTCGCCGATCGGCTTGTCCTTGGGCAGGCCGAGATACTGGGTCAGCAGGTCGAAGCTCTTGCTCCAGTTCGCCTCGGGCACGCCGCCGAGCGCGCTCGCGCCCGGCGCGCAGAGCAGCTTGTCGACCACGTCGAACTGGGCGAGCACCTGCGCCTTCTTCACCGAGGGGAATTGCGCGACCACCGCATCGGCGGCGGCATCGGGATTCTTGCGGGCGGCGTCCCAGCCCTGCAGGCTGGCCTCGACGAACTTCCGGTAGAGCGCGGCATCGGCCTTGATCCTGTCGTCGCGGGCGATGATCGAGAGGCCGACGGTGGGCACGCCGACATCGCGGTAGAAGATGTCGCGCACCTTGAAGCCGCGCTCGCGGATCTGGATCGAATGGAAATCGGCGCCGCCCAGGATGGCGTCGACCTTCTTCTCCAGCAGCGCCCCGACGAAGGCGCCGGGGTCGATATTGATGATGTCGAGCTTGCTCTTGTCGATCCGGTTGCTGGCGAGGATGGCGTCGAGCAGGGTGGTCTGCGCCGTGCCGGGCTGGACCGCGACCTTCTTGCCGACGAGGTCCTTCGGCGATGCGATGCCGGAATCCTCCAGCGCGATGATGGCGAAGCCGTTGGTCTGCAGCACCGGCGCGATGATCTTCACCGGCGCGCCCTTGGTGCGCAGCTGCATCGCCGCCGGGGCGTCGGCGAAGCCGAGATCGCTCTGGCCGGTGGCGACCATCTGCGCCGTGGTGCCGGAACCCTTGCCCTCCTCGATGGTCAGGTCGATGCCGGCCTTCTGGTAGAGCCCCATCTGCTTGGCCAGCATGAAGCCGGCATTGGGCGCGGCGGCGAGGAAGTTGAGCGTGATCTTCATCGGCTTCCCGGCGCCCTGCGCCAGCGCGCCGGAGGCGCCGAGAGCGAGCGCCGCGACGGCGGTGATCAGCATGCGTCTGTTCATGATTATCCTCCCTTGAGCCGGTTCGTCCGGCTTATTGCGGTGTGGTCAGCCCTTGCGTTGCCAGGGCATCAGCAGAACCTCGAGGCCGTCGACGACGTAGCTGAACAGGATGCCGACGACGCTGAGCGCCACGAGGCAGGCGAAGATCAGCGGCATGTCGAGGAAGCTCGTGCCGCGCAGCAGCAGATAGCCGAGCCCCGCATTGGCGCCGACGAACTCGCCGACGATCGCGCCCGTCGCGGCGAAGACGGCCGAGACCTTGAGCCCTGAGAAGATGTAGCCCAGCGCCGCCGGCACCCGCACATAGCGGAAGGTCTGCCAGGCCGAGGCGCCCATCGAGCGGGTCAGGTAGAGCACGCGCTCGTCCAGCGCGCGGAAGCCGGTCATGCTCGCCACCAGCGTCGGGAAGAAGCAGAGCAGGAAGGTCAGCAGCACCTTCGGGAACAGGCCGAAGCCGAACCAGACGACGAAGAGCGGCGCGATCGCGATCTTCGGCACGAGCTGGAAGAAGACGATGACCGGATAGATCGCCTTTTCCAGCAGGCGCACCGAGACGATGACGTAGCCGAGCGGGATCGAGATCGCCGCCGCCATCAGGAAGCCGAGCACGACCTCGTTCGCCGTGACCAGCGTATGCTGGAAGATCTCGGCCCGGTCGGTCCAGAGCCGCTCGAAGAAGGCGCTCGGAACGGGCAGGATGTATTCCGGGATGCGCGCGAGCGGCACCAGCCACTCCCAGGCGGCGAGCAGCACGGCGAAGCTCGCAAGCGGCCAGGCGAGGGCCGAGCCCCAGTCGCGCAGCCGGCTCCGTCCGGTCGCGGCCGCCGGGAGAGCCGAGGTGGCGGCTCCGTCGCTCATGCCGATGCTCCTGTCTGCTGGATATCGCCGGCGGGCGCCGTCTTGGCCGGCTGGATCTGGCGCCGCCGCAGCGGCCAGATCCCCGTCATGGCCTCGGCCGCGCGCAGGAGCGCTTCGGCGATGGCCGGGCGCCGCTCCTCCGGCATGCGCGGCAGCGGACCGGCGACGCTGAGCGTGCCGGCGACCGGCGCGGCCGGGTCCGGGCCGGCGCGGAAGGTGGTCGCCATGGCGACGATGCCGATCTCGCCCTCCTCGACCGCGACGGCGAAGCCGCGCCGGCGCGTCTCGTCGAGATGGGCGCGCAGCGCGTCGACGTCCCCGAGCGCGTTCGGCCCGGTGCGGCCGGCGCCGTCGAAGCCATGGGCGAAGACGATGCGCAGCGCCTCCGCCTCCGGCAGCGAGGCGAGCCAGGCCTTTCCGGTCGCGGTCGCGTGCAGCACCGGCCCGGCGCCCATCGGCGGCTCGTAGCGCAGCCCCGCCGTCGCGCCCTGCGCGCGGGCGATCCAGATCAGCTCGCCGCCCTCGACCACGGCGAGCCGGCAATATTCCTGCGTCGCCGAAGCCAGCCGGTCGAGCACGATCTGCCCGGCATCGGGCAGGCCGCGGCTGTCGAGGTCGCGAAAGGCGAGCTGTGCCAGCTTCAGCGTCAGCCCATAGGCATCGGAATGCGGGTCCTGCCGGACGAAGCCGCGCTCGGCGAGCGTGCCCAGCAGGCGGTGCGTCGCGCTGAAGGGCAGGCCGAGCCGGTCGGCGAGCAGGCTGAGATCGACGCCGTCCGGCTCGCCGGCCAGCGCCTCCATCAGCTTCAGAGCCCGGTCAACCGCCGCGATCGTCACCCGTTTTCCGTCCTCGGATAATTATTGGAAATGATTTCCAATTCAGAATTGATTTCCGTATAAGGGCGAGGCGAGGCCGAGTCAACGCGGCCGCGGATGAGGAAGCGGGAGGGCGCATGAGTCTGGCGGGCGAGGGAGCGGTCGCGATCTGGCACGATATCGCGCCGGAGGGGCGTGACGAGTTTTACGCCTGGCACGGCTGGGAGCACATGCCGGAGCGGGTCGGCATTCCCGGCTTCCTGCGCGGGCGCCGCTATGTCGCCATCGAGGCCGACCTCGAATTCTTCAACCTCTACGAGGCGCTGAGCGTCGAGACTCTGAAGAGCCAGGACTACACCGCCCGCGTCAACGCGCCGACGCCCTGGACGCTGAGCGCCGTCAGGCATTTCCGGGCGGTCGCCCGCTCGATCTGCCGCGTCGCGCTCAGCACCGGCCCGGCCCAGGGCGGGCTGATCGCGACCTTGCGCTACGACGTGCCCGAGGGGCGGGACAGGGAGCATCGCGAGGCGCTGACGCGCCGCTTCGTCCCGGATCTGCTCGACAGGCCCGGCGTCGCCGGCGTGCATTGGCTCGTCGCCGATGCCGAGGCGAGCGGCGTCGCCACCGCCGAGCAGAAGGCCCGCGGCGTCGCCAACGCCGTGCCGCGCCGGGTGCTGCTGCTCGAGGGCTGGGGCGACGAGGCCGATTTCGCCGCGCTTGCCAAAGAAGCGCTGTCACCCGCCGCGCTCGACGCGATCGGCGGCGAGGGGCCTTATTCGCTCGGCCTCTACCGCCACCAGATCACCCGCACCAAGACCGCCTGGAGCGCCGGCTGATGGATGCCCGCTACGATCTCGCCGGCCGCAGGGCTATCGTCACCGGCGGCGCGGGCGGTCTCGGCCGCGGCATCGCCGCGGCGCTGCGCGACGCCGGCGCGACGGTGGAACTCTGGGATGCCAATCCCCGCGTGCTCGACGAGGCCGCATCCGCGCTGGGCGTCGGCCGGCGGCAGGTCGACATCACCGATCCCGCGGCGGTCGACGAGGCTGCCGCCGCAGCCTTCGCCGCGCATGGCCGCATCGACATCCTGGTCAACAACGCCGGCATCCTCGGCGAGGTGAAACCGGTCTGGGAGACCGATCCCCGGAATTTCGAGGCGGTGCTGCGGGTCAATCTGTTCGGCACCTATCTCGTCAGCCGCGCCCTGCTCGGCCGCATGCGGTTGCAGAAGCCGCGCCCGGGCATCGGTGGCCATCCGCTGCGTGGGCATGTCGTCAACATCGCCTCGATCCAGGGCAAGGAGGGCATGGCGCTCGCCGCCGCCTATTCCGCCTCCAAGGCCGGGGTGATCGCGCTGACCAAGAGCACGGCCAAGGAGACGGCGCGCGACGGCATCGTCGTCACGGCGGTCACGCCCGCCGCCGCCGAGACCGCGATGGCGAAGGAGATCTCCGCCGCGCGCCGCGCCGACATCCTCTCGCGCATTCCGATGGGCCGCTTCGTCGAGGTCGAGGAGGTGGCGCGGATGGTGCTCTGGCTGTCTTCGGACGAGTGCTCGTTCTCGACCGGCGGCATCTTCGACCTGTCGGGCGCCCGCGCCACCTACTGAGCGGAAGCGGTCACGGCATGCGATTCCTTGCGGCTGCGGCGCTCACGCGAAGATCACCTTGCGGAAGCGGGCGAGCGCGAAGGCGAAATAGGCCGCGCAGATCGCGGCGATCTTGGCGATCTCCGGCCAGACCACGTCGAGCCCGGCGCCGCGATAGAGCACGCCTTGCGAGAAGGCGACGAAATGCGGCGTCGGGCTGAGCGTGCGCATCGTCCATTGCAGCCAGACCGGCATGCTCTCCATCGGCGTCGTCGCGCCGGAGAGGAGCTGCGTGACCACGAAGACCGGGATCGCGAGCAGGCCGAACTGGCCCATCGTCGTCGCCAGCGTGCCGAGCAGGATGCCGAGCGCCGCGACCGTGAAGGCGTAGATCGCGGTGCCGAGCACGAAGAGCAGCAGCGAGCCGGCGATCGGCACGCCGAGCGCGCCCTCGACGACGAGGACGAGCGAGGCGACCGCGGCGATCAGGATGACCAGCGTGTTGGCCAGCATCTTGGCGAGCATGATCTCGACCGGCGTCACCGGCATCACCAGGAGATGCTCGACCGTGCCCTGCTCGCGCTCGCGGATCAGCGCCGCGCCGGTCAGGATAATGGTCAGCAGGGTGACGTTGTTGAGCACCTGCATGACCGAGCTGAACCAGCCGGAATCGAGATTGGGGTTGAAGCGCGCCCGCACCACCAGGTTGATCGGCAGGGCCGTGGCGGTCTCGCGCCCGGCCTGCAGATTGGCGATCTCCTGCGCGACGATCTGCTGGATGTAGACCGCGCCGTTGCCGGCCTGGGTCATCGCGGTCGCGTCGATATTGAGCTGCAGCGAGGTCTGCCGGCCGGCCTGCAGGTCCGCCTGGAAGTCCGGCGGCACCTCCAGCACGAAGACGAGGCGGCCGGAATCCATTTCGGAATCGATCTCGCCGGGGGCGATGCGCTTCGAGATCTTGAACAGCGGCGGGCCGAAGGCACCGAGCAGGGTGCGCGAGAATTCCGACTGGTCCTCGTCGACGATGCCGATGGTGAGGTCGCGCGCCTCCAGCTTCACGCCGGTGGCGACCGTGTAGACCGCGAAGCTGAAGGCATAGACCACCAGCAGCAGCATGACCGGATCGGCCCGGATGCTGCGCAGCTCCTTGACCACCAGCCGCAGGATGTTCTGGAGATGGATGACGAGCCTGGCCATCTCAGGCCTCCTGCTTGCGCAGGGCGAATTGCGCGACGACGAGGAAGAGCAGGAAGAAGAAGGCGAGCATGGCGAGGTTCGGCCAGAGCTCGGCCGCGCCGAGTCCCTTGGTGAAGACGCCGACGCTGACCGGCTGGTACCAGGCCGGCGGCAGGCTCATGCCGATGATCCGGCCGCCGCCCGAGAGCGAGGCGACCGGCACCATCAGCCCGGAGAAGTTGATCGCCGGGATGATCGACAGGATCGCCGTGGCGAAGACGGCCGAGACCTGCGTGCGCGTGAAGCTGGAGACGAGCTGGCCGAAGCCGGTGGTCGCGGAGACGTAGAGCAGGGTCGCCAGCGCCAGCACCCAGGCCGAGCCCTTGATCGGCACGCCGAAGACGAACAGCGCGATCAGCACCAGCATCACGAAGCTGCCCATCGCCACGGCGATATAGGGCAGTTGCTTGCCGAACAGGAATTCGAAGCGGCTGATCGGCGTCGAGCGGAAATTGGCGATCGAGCCGGTCTCCTTCTCGCGGACGACGCCGATCGCCGACATGATCGCCGGGATGACGATCAGCATCAGCATGATCACGCTCGGCACCATCGCATTGGCGCTCTTGAAGGCCTGATTGTAGCGGAAGCGGGTCTCCACCGTGACGGCGGCGGGCGCGTGGCTCGAGGCGGCGTGGCCGGCGGCGAAGCCCTGCGCGTATTGCGTCGCCAGCCCGGTGACGTAGCCGCGCGTGGTCTCGGCCCGGAACGGCATGGCGCCGTCGAGCCAGACCGACATCTCGGGCAGGCGCCCGCTCATCAGGTCGCGGCCGAAGGAGGGCGGGATCTCGAGCGCGAGCTGGAGCTCGCCGCTGCGCATCCTCTGGTCCAGCTCCCCGGCCGAGCGGATCGGCGCCTGCTCGTCGAAATAGCGCGAGCTGGAGAAGGCCTCGATCAACTGGCGGCTTTCCATCGAGTTGTCCTGGTCGAAGGCGGCGAATTTCAGCTTTTCGACGTCGAAGGAGATGCCGAAGCCGAAGGCCAGCATCAGCAGCAGGGGGCCGAGGAAGGCGAAGCTCAGCCGGATCGGGTCGCGCAGCAGCTCCATGGTCTCGCGGCGGGCGCAGGCCCAGAGCCGGCGCGGGTCGAAGCGGCGGGCCGGCGCGGCCGGCGTGGTCGCCTCGGCGGGCGCCGGGACCGGCTCCTCCGGCGTGTCCTCGATGCCGGCGGCCTCCTTGAGATAGGCGACGAAGGCGTCCTCCAGCGTGCCGCCGCGCTGCGCCGCCAGCTCCTGCGGCGTGCCGACGGCCAGCACCTTGCCGGCATGCATGAAGGAGATGCGGTCGCAGCGCTCCGCCTCGTTCATGAAATGGGTGGAGAGGAAGATGGTGACGCCGTCGTCGCGCGAGAGGTCGATCAGCGTGCGCCAGAAGGCGTCGCGGGCGATCGGGTCGACGCCGGAGGTCGGCTCGTCGAGGATCAGCATCGCCGGCCGGTGCAGCACGGCGACGGCGAGCTGCAGGCGCTGGCGGATGCCGAGCGGCAGGCTCTCCGGCCGCTCGTCGGCGACGTCCGCGAGGTCGAAGCGGCTCAGGAGCTCGGCGATCCGCCCGGGGATCTCGGCCGGCTTCAGATGGTAGAGCTCGGCATGCAGCAGGAGATTCTGCCGCACCGTCAGCTCGCTGTAGAGCGAGAAGGCCTGCGACATGTAGCCGACGTTCCGCCGCGTCTCCATGTCGTCGGCGGCGAGCGGCTGGCCGAAAAGCTTGGCCGTGCCCTCGCTCGCCGGCAGCAGGCCGGTCAGCATCTTCATCGTGGTCGACTTGCCGCAGCCGTTCGAGCCGAGGAAGCCGAAGATCTCGCCGCGCCCGATGCGGAAGCTGACATGGTCGACCGCGACGAAATCGCCGAAGCGCCGCGTCAGCCCCTCGGCCTCGATCGCCGGCGTGGCGTCGTCGCTCGCCGTCCGCGGCCGCAGCACGACCTCCCGGTGCTGGGCGCGCTTGGCTTCGGGCAGCAGCGCCACGAAGGCGGCTTCGAGCGTCGCCTGCCCGGCCTTCTCGCGCAGTTCGGCCGGCGTTCCGGTGGCGATCGCCTTGCCGTCGTCCATCGCCACCAGCCAGTCGAAGCGCTCGGCCTCCTCCATATAGGCGGTGGCGACGATGACGCTCATGCCCGGCCGGCGGGCGCGGATCGTATCGATCAGGTCCCAGAACTGGCCGCGCGACAGCGGGTCGACGCCGGTGGTCGGCTCGTCGAGGACGAGCAGGTCGGGGTCGTG
>Ga0180223_1000708_pt1 | contig 36073 bp, 29 predicted proteins | sample eDN5th30CKraftOP_FD_151337 | JGI IMG/M metagenome (GOLD analysis project Ga0180223, IMG submission 151337) | Enriched Organic Plus compost microbial communities from Emeryville, California, USA - eDNA 5th pass 30_C Kraft OP (version 2) (version 2) ... | reverse complement strand
AGGTCGCCCTGGGCGCCGCCGAGTTCGGCCTGGAGGTGCTGGCGCTGCGCCCGCGCTTCGTCACCGGCGCCGGCGACACCAGCATCTTCCCGCGGATGATCGCGGCGCAGCGCAAGGGCAAGCTGAAAATCATCGGCAAGGGCCTGAACAAGGTCGACTTCACCAGCATCCAGAACCTCAACGACGCCCTGTTCAGCGCCTTGCTGGTCACTGGCACCGCGCTGGGCCAGGCCTACAACATCAGCAACGGCCAGCCGGTGCCGCTGTGGGACGTGGTCAACTACGTGATGCGCCGCCTCGACCTGCCGCTGGTGACCGCGCACATGCCCTATCCCCTGGCCTGGTCGGTGGCGGCGCTGAACGAAGGCCTCTGCTACCTGCGCCCGGGCCGTCCCGAGCCGGTGCTGACGCGCATGGGCATGGCGGTGCTGGCCAAGGACTTCAGCCTGGATATCGGCCGCGCCCGCCAGTTCCTCGGCTACGAGCCGCGCGCCAGCCTGTGGGACGCAGTGGACGAATTCTGCGACTGGTGGAAAGCCAGCGGGCTCTGAAGAGCCCTTCGCGGCTTTCGTAGGATGGGTAGAGCGCAGCGAAACCCATCGCCCGGGGTCTTGCTGCACCCGACCCCGCCGTCACCCGCGCAACGGCCCCGAGTAATGCCGCTGCCCGGACTCGCTGGGCAGGAAGCTCGGCTCCTGTATCACCCGCGGCAGGCGCACGCCGCTCAGCTCGCTGAGGCGCTGGCCCAGTTCGCGGGTGTCGTCCCGGCTGGAGCCCTCGCAGGCGCGCAGCATGAGTGCGATGGCGTCGGCTTGCTGGAACCGGATGTCCAGCGCCTGTTCTTCGCGCAGACGGCGGCGCAGTTCGCGCATGCAGTCCAGGATGGCCTTGTTGAATTCGATCACCCAACTCCCTCCCCCGCAGTGGGCGCCAGGGCGGCGCCGGTGCGGAGGCGGAGCAAGGCATATGCCATACTGTCGCCTTGCCACTATTTCCGCGGCCTGGCGGGAACCCCGGCCGCGCCGGCGTGGTCTCTGCCAGGGCCCGTGCGCGCCGCCGCGGTGCGCCGCGCCCCCCGATGGCGCGCTGTCCAAGCCGCCGGCGCGAACGGATATACTGCGCCCTGCGCAGGCGCCATGCCGCTTTCCCCCCACAGGTTTCCTTCATGCGTAACGACAGTTTCGACGACTTCGACGATGTGCCCAGCCTGACCACCGACGCCGCCGACCGCGACGAGTTCGGCCACCATCCGCGCCGCGTCTACGAGCCCGACGGCAAGCGCCTGGCGCCCCAGCCCAAGGCCCAGGGCGGCAGCACCGGCCCGCTGTGGGCGCTGGTGGCGGCCATGGCCATCGCCCTCGGCGGCCTGGCCTGGTGGAGCCACCAGCAGCTGACGCTGATGGAGCAGCAACTGATCGCCACCCAGGAAAGCTTCGCCAAGATCAGCGAGGAAGCCGCCGGCCGCCTCGACGACATCCGCGGCAAGTTCGTCCAGAACGAGTCCTCGGTGACCAGCGAGCGCGAGCAGCTCAAGCTGCAGGTCAAGCAGTTGCAGGGCCGGCTCGCCGACCAGGCGCGCCAGCAGCAGGACTCGCTGTCGCAGATCGACGGCCAGCAGGCCAAGCGCCTCGACCAACTGAGCAACGAACTCAAGGCCCAGCAGGACAGCGCCGCGCAGCTGATCGCCCAGCTCGACGGCAAGATCAAGTCGCTGGCCGACGAACAGGCCAAGGTGAAGAGCCTGCAGGGCGACCTGGCCACCGCCAACGCGCAGATCCAGAACCTGAGCGCCGACATCGCGGCGCTGAAGAAGCGCGGCGACCAAAGCCAGTCGATCAAGAGCATCCAGGACGACCTGCTGATCCTGCGCAGCGAAGTCGAAGGCAAGCAGGGCCAGCAGGGCGGCAGCACCGCCGAATTCGACGCCTTCCGCGCCCAGGTCACGCGCAACATCAACGCGCTGCAGGCGCAGGTGCAGAACCTCCAGCAGCAGCTGACCAACCGTTGAGCGCCCGTGTAGGAGCGGGCCCTGCCCGCGATTCGCGCGCAGGGCGCGCTCCTATATGGCTTTCGTGCTTTGGGTTGGCTCCGTTCCCTCTCCCTGAAGGGAGAGGGGACCGTTCGGAGCGCTTGGATGGAGTCAGCCGGCTAGCCCAGAGACTGCCGGTTAAAGCCAGGCCCCCTCTCGGCACGGACAAGCCCCCTCTCCCTTCAGGGAGAGGGTTGGGGAGAGGGGCTCTAGGCTCTTAACCCTCAACCGAAGCGATACCCCATCACCCACCACCGCATGGGTTTCGCAGGCTCAACCCCTCCTACGAAAAGCGCGCCGGCGCAGTTGGCAACATATCCGCCGCAAACGAAAAGGGCGCCTCCAGGAGGCGCCCTTTTCTTCATGCCCTGTCCTTACAGCCGCGGGTAGTCCAGATAGCCGACCGGCCCCTTGGCGTAGAAGGTCTCCGGATGCGCTTCGTTCAGCGGCGCGTCCTTGGCCAGGCGCTCCACCAGGTCCGGGTTGGCGATGAAGGGGATGCCGAAGGCCACCGCGTCCGCCTTGCCGCTGGCCAGCCAGGCGTTGGCGCTGGCCTTGGTGAAGCGCTCGTTGGCGATGTAGGGGCCGCCGAAGATTTCCTTCAGTTTCGGGCCGATGCTGTCGGGGCCTTCCTTCTCGCGGGTGCAGATGAAGGCGATGCCGCGCTTGCCCAGTTCGCGGGCCACGTAGCCGAAGGTCGCCAGCGGGTCGGCGTCGCCCATGTCGTGGGAGTCCATGCGCGGTGCCAGGTGCACGCCGACGCGGCCGGCGCCCCACACCTCGATGGCGGCGTCGGTGACTTCCAGCAGCAGGCGCGCGCGGTTCTCGATCGGGCCGCCGTACTGGTCGGTGCGCTGGTTGGTGCTGCTCTGCAGGAACTGGTCGAGCAGGTAGCCGTTGGCGCCGTGGATCTCCACGCCGTCGAAGCCGGCGGCCTTGGCGTTCTCCGCGCCCTGGCGGTAGGCCTCGACGATGTCGGCGATTTCCTCGGTCTCCAGGGCGCGCGGGGTGACGAACTCCTTGATCGGGCGCACCAGGCTGACGTGCCCGGCCGGCTTGATGGCGCTGGGCGCCACCGGCGTTTCGCCGTTCAGGTACAGCGGGTCGGAAATACGGCCGACGTGCCACAGCTGCAGCATGATGCGCCCGCCGTTGGCATGCACGGCCTTGGTCACGTTGCTCCAGCCGCGCACCTGGTCGTCGGACCAGATGCCGGGGGTGTCGGGGTAGCCGACGCCCATGGGCGTCACCGAGGTGGCTTCGCTGAGGATCAGGCCGGCGCCGGCGCGCTGGGTGTAGTACTCGGCCATCAGCGCGTTGGGCACGCGGCCCTCGTCGGCGCGGCAGCGGGTCAGCGGGGCCATGATGATGCGGTTCGGCAGTTGCAGGTCGCCGAGGGTGATCGGGTCGAAGAGCGTGGTCATTGCTGCGGTGCTCCGTTACGGGATGTTCGGTGGATGTTCGGTAGATGCACGGTGGGTTCAGTCCAGGACGGGTTGGGCCTGGTTGGGCTTGCCGCTGAAGGCGATCATCACCGCGATCAGCGCCAGTACTGCGAGCAGGGCGCCGGCCAGGGGCACGCGGGTCAGCCCCAGGCCATGGTCGATGACGCTGCCGCCGACCCAGGCGCCGATGGCGTTGCCGACGTTGAAGGCGCCGATGTTCAGGGTGGCGACGAGGTTGGGCGCGCTCTGGCCGACGCGCACCACGTTGACCTGCAAGGCCGGCACGGCGGCGAAGGCGGCCGCGGCCCAGACGAACAGAGTGATCTCGGCCGGCAGCAGCGCGTGGCTGGTCCAGCTCAGCGCCGCGGAAACCACGGCCATGGTGGCGAACACTCCGGCCAGGGTGGTGCCCAGGCGCCAGTCGGCGAGGCGGCCGCCGAGGATGTTGCCGAAGGTCAGGCCCAGGCCGATCAGCACCAGGGTCCAGGTCACGCCGCGCGGCGACACCTGGGTGACCTCGCCGAGCAGCGGCGCAACGTAGGTGAACAGGGCGAACACCGCGGCGGAGAACAGCACGGTGGTGGCCAGCGCCAGCCACAGCTGGCCGCTGCGCAGGGCCGCGGCTTCCTGGCGCAGGTCCACGGCCTCTTCGTCGTGCCCGGCGGGCAGGATGCGCCACAGGCCGATGAGTGCGAACACGCCGATCACCGTCACCACCCAGAAGGTCGAGCGCCAGCCGGCGACCTGGCCCAGCGCGGTGCCCAGGGGCACGCCGAGCACGTTGGCGAGGGTCAGCCCGGTGAACATCAGCGCTACGGCGGAAGCCCGGCGGTTGGCCGGCACCAGGCCGGCGGCGACCACCGAACCGATGCCGAAGAAGGCGCCGTGGCACAGCGCGGTGACGATCCGCGCCAGCATCAGCATGCCGTAGCTGGCGGCGACGGCGCAGAGGAAGTTGCCGAGGATGAAGATGCCCATGAGCATCAGCAGCGCGCGCTTGCGCGGCAGCTTGGCGGTCAGCAGCGCCATGATGGGCGCGCCGATGGCCACGCCGAAGGCATAGCCGCTGACCAGCCAGCCGGCGCTGGGGATGGACACCGCGAGGTCGCCAGCCACGTCCGGCAGCAGCCCCATGATGACGAATTCCGTGGTGCCGATGGCGAACGCGGACAAAGCAAGGACGAGAAGCGGAAGGGGCATGCGCCTGCTCCTGAAAAAAGTGGGACGTTCTAGGCAGTTCGCTGCGACTACAGCGCTTCGCTCAAGTGGCGAACAAAGGCCGCGATGGTGTCTTCATTGCGTTTGAAGAAGTGCCACTGGCCGATTTTCCGACTGGTCACCAGCCCGGCGCGCTGGAGGGTGGCCAGATGCGCCGACACGGTGGATTGCGACAACCCGGTGCGCTGGTCGAACTTCCCGGCGCAGACGCCGATGGCGAAAGGCTGGTGCTCCTGCTCGTCGAAATAGCGCTCCGGCTCCTTCAGCCAGCGCAGCATGTCGCGCCGCACGGGGTGGGCCAGGGCCTTGAAGATCTCGTCGAGGTTCAGTGCTTCGCTCATCGCTGCCTTTGTGTGTATCGCTTGGGAACGAACTATATATCGGTGAAAAACGATATGAATTCGTTTGGGTCGATGATGATGATCGATGGGGTTGATAGTAGGCGGGTGGTGGGGAGGGGCGACCAGCGTTGAAGTTTATGTTTGCCGAGAAGGCGAAGAGCCTCTAGTGTTCTGTCTCAAAAATAAATATTTCATTTGAGCTACGCCTCCATAGTCAGCCGGGATGTGGGGTGAAGCTATGAACTCTCAAGACATCGTGCTCAGTGATGATGAGCAGATTGAGCTGAACCGGCGGGTTCGCTCGGCCACCATCAGCCAACGCGACGGTCGCCGTGCACGCGTAATTCTGCTGGCTGCTCAAGGTCATTCACGTAGAGAAATCGCTGAACTGACAGGGCTCTCCCTGGTTTCCGTTACTCGCTGGTGCAAGCGTTTTCAAACCCTGCGCCTGCAAGGCTTGGTGGATCTGCCGGGGCGAGGTCGTAAGCCATCACTGCCTGCTGAAGCCTTGAAACGCACGCTTGAGCAAGTCACTCAACCGCGTATCGGCCAACCACGCTGGAGCTGTCGTAGCATGGCGCGTGTCGCCGGTATTTCGCCGGCCAGCGTTCAGCGGATCTGGGCTGCAAATGACATCAAGCCGCACCTGACCCGCACCTTCAAACTGTCCAATGATCCTGACTTCGAAGAGAAATTCTGGGACGTCATCGGATTGTATCTGGCGCCACCGGACAAGGCGCTGGTGCTCTGCTGCGATGAAAAGAGCCAGGTTCAAGCCTTGCAACGCACGCAGCCCGGCTTGCCATTGGGCATCGGCCATATCCGTACGCAAAGCCATGACTATGTGCGTCACGGCACCCTCACGCTGTTCGCTGCCATGGACTATCTGCAAGGCCGGCTGATCAGCAGCATCGAAACACAGCACCGACATCAGGAGTGGCTGGCCTTCCTGAAGAAGATCAACAGGGAAACGCCGAAAACGCTGCAACTGCATTTGATCGTGGATAACTACGCCACCCACAAGCACCCTGTCCTCAAGGAATGGCTCAAGTGGCATCCGCGCTTCCACATGCATTTCACCCCGACCTCAAGCTCCTGGATGAACATGGTTGAGCGCTTCTTCCGGGATATCACCGTTTACCTACGTGACGGCAGCTTCAGCTCCACGCGCGAACTGGCAAGCTCCATCACGACGTTTTTAGCGCTGCATAACGCTCAACCCTGTCGGTATGTCTGGAGCGCAAAGGGTGAGGACATATTGCGCAAGATCCAGCGTGCCAAGGAGGCGATTAAAGAGAACGATTTATCTGAGACAGAACACTAGTAAGTGTAATGTCATTGCTAAAATCAGTTGCGCTGAAGGGTAGATTTGGGAGTCTTAAGATATTTTTTTTGCATTGGTTTTGTCTATGAACTTCTATGTGAGTGTTATGGCTATTTGGAGATTTTTATATGGCTGCAAAGAATCCAACCTGTAGTGCTTTTGTTTTTTTTATCCATATACATGGAGTTACACCAGTTGGCTTGCTTTTCTGATACGTATACGTAGTCGCCGGGTATAATATAGGAGTTCTTCTGTTCTGTTATTATGGGCTCTCTGTGAAAATATGTTTTTTCAGTGACGATTGCTTTCCATGTCTCATGATGGCTTGCTTTTTTGAATTCTTCAGATATGAGCTCTTCTTCAATGGATTTTTGTGTTTTATAGGGGAAGGAATATATTTTCCTCATTTTGGTACTGTCGAGAATGTCTGCTCCATAACCAAAGTATTTGGTCAGTTGTTTGTCCAGAAAAGTATTGTCTTTATTGGGGGTGTATACTCGGATCGTATAGTAATCGCTGGAGTATGGGGTTCCAGTGTCTGAAATTATTTCGGCTCTGTGTATTACAAATAGTTTTTGTTCTTTTAGGGTTGCTGGAAATATTGAGACAATCTTGCCCGTGTCAGAAAGATAAGGCATTGAGTCAATCTTTCTGGTGTCATTGGAGACGCAATTTTTTGCCATTAAATCCAATTGGTACACGGGCTCTCCACCAGTCTCATTCGATTCTGGTATTGTGTGATTTTCGAAGTAGAAAATCGTATTCCCAATAGTGGATTGGGGAGATGATGTGTCGACTTTTGTACAAGAGGCTTGGCTGTTTAAAGCGAGTGCTGGTAATAGTAATGATAGAGTGATTTTTATAGCGTTTCCCATTATAAGCAGACTCCTATCTTTGATTGTATATATTCTTTTATTTCTGCTGTGAAGTCTCTTCTTTCAATTAACCCAACTTCTCCGGAATTTATGATTGAGTTGTTTCTCTGGCCCGGAATGATTTTCTAAGGCGGCTTCTATGTTATGTTGAAATCTAATTTGTTTTCATCCTGTTGTGCTTGTTTGGTTGTCCGGTTCCGGATTGAAGTAAATTTTCTCCTGCTTTGCTTTCTAGATTAAAAAGTTCAAGTGAATTAGAAACTGTCTGATTTACTACTGCTTTTCCTTTATTCGCTGTTCCACTCTTTCTGGTATAAGGTTTTTCTTGTTCTTTTCTATCATGAGTAGCTTGTATTTTTTGTAGTACTCCCTAGCCTTTTCCTTATCGCTAGGCCAATATGCATCAGCAATGTTTAGGTATAGAGGGAGTCTCTGGGGCGAAATCTTTTCTATTGGTAATAAAATGTATAATGCTTGTTTGTTTTTATTTGCCTCAACAAGAACATATCCAATGTCATTGTAGGTTTGAACGTTATTTTTTGTGAGGGGGTACTTTTCAGTCAAATGGCTTATAAGTTCATCTGATAAATATTTTCCTGCCGCTTCGGCAGAGTCCTTTCTTAGTGTTTGGATGGCGATTTTTTGTGCGATTTCAATTGAGTCTAGTTTTTCGTTTTCTGATATAAGTTTTAGTTTCTCAGAGAAAGCCTCATGGTCTTTGTAGAAATAGTAGGAGGTTTCTCCACTTTCAAGTTGCCCTTCATATCCGGAGAGCAATTCTTCTAATGATGTTAATTCTTTGAGGGCTTTGCCTGTTTTCTGGTAAATTTTTGTTTGATATAGAGTTCCATTGAGGCCAATGCCGCTATGGTTTATTTTATATATGCAAGTTGTTGCTAGTATATCTCCGTATGAGATGCTTTTGGAGGTGGTAGCTACATTGCCTATAGTGGCATCGCCACCCTCTGGCTCGCATATGTTTTCAATTCGAATATTTTCGGTTGACCCCGTTGCAGTCAGGATTGCTGATATTGATCGGTCTCCCGACGGAAAATCTGAATAACTGAAGTCTATATTATTTAGTCCCTCAAATGGAGGGGCTAGCATTATTGGCTCGGCCATTGCTTGAACGCTGAGTAATATCGCTGCTGAGATTATTGCTGTGTTGAGTTTCATTTGACCATCTCTCTAATTTTATTGAAGAGTTGAACCCTCTCATTCAGTCCCACGGAGCCGCCATTTACCTTTTCAGATACTTCTTTTACATGTTCAGCTATTTCTGACTCGCCATGGATGGTGTAAGAGTTTTGGATGAATTCATTCATGCTGTTCATCTTCCACCATGCAAAGGCTGATTCAATTCCGTAATCAATGTTTTCTGTTATTAGGTCTGGGGTTGCGGTGAAGTCTTGAGGGTCGCCGGGGTTATTTGTATTATGTATTTCGGTATATCTGGCATAATTTGTTTTGCCAGTTAGTTGAATTATTCCGCGGCCGCGGTACTTGTATCCATCCCCGCTCTCTTCACTACCATTGCCATTTCTATTTGCGTAAACATAACTTCCCAATCGCTCGGGGTTGTGGGCATAATTTGACTCTTCACTCCATAGTTTTGGGCGCAGACGTGGAAGTATGATGCACTCATCTGTGCCAGGGCTGTAACCGGCTTGGTTGTTTCGGCAACCAAAAATCTCACGCATTCGTCTAGCACTATAGTTCAAATTCTCTTCTTTTATCTTAAACCCACTTTCATGTCCAGTTTGCGCCAGAAGGTGAGCTATGCGTAGCTTTGTGTTTATCTCGAATTGGTATGCGTACTTATTCAAGATTGGCAGGATGCTTTTATAATAATCATCAGAGATGCTTGGGTTGGCTAATTTTAGCATTTCCAGTGTGATTAGTTCAGCTGAGTAACTCATAAGGCATCCTGCTAACCCAATAGGATGTATGTGCCAGTTAAGCTCGGTTAGACCATTGTGCTCTTTATATATCTCATTCCACCAAATGAGAGATCGGATTCTATCCTTCTCATTCTCCCAATCTCTCTCACCTTCCTTGGTCATATAGCAATTCAACGCCTCCCACTTACTCAAACCAGGGTCGGCATACCACTCGCTCTCATATTGAACAATCAGCCGGCTAATCGACTGTGCGTACCACGGCTTACCGAGGGCACTCCTGATCTCCTCGGGGGTGAGTTTTTCATCGTTGTTGGTGTCGATGATGTCGTACAGCCGTTCCTTGATGGGGCCGCTGTCGCCTTGGTCGATCTGGGCCTGGTAGTTGGTCTTCTCGCCATCGTCCAGTACGCCATCGGTGCTGAGTTTGCACGCGTACTGGTCGCTCAGGGTGCTGGTTTCCTTGATGAAGTCGAAGCCTTCCCAGTCCCAGGGATGCAGGCGGGGGGTGATGAGTTCGTCTTCCTTCACCCAGCCGCCGATCGGTTGGCCATCCTTGCCGGGCATGTTTTCCAGCTTCCACCATCGTTCGGTGGTGGTGGCGCCGCCCGTGGTCGTGGTGAGTGTGATTTTCCTTTCCGCTGGCAGGGCTTCGAGTACGGCCAGGGGCAGGATCATGTCGTAGGCGGTGGGCTGGCCGGGATCGGAGACCTGCGGCGGGTTCTCTTGGGTGGCGTCTTCCCGGGTGATGAGCTTGGTTTCGGAGGGGATCTTCAGCAGGGTCTTCTGTTCCGGCTTGAGTTGCTTCGCCCTGGCGCGGCTCTGGGTAACGAAGGCCTCCATGTCGTCGCAGGTGAAGACTTCCAGATGCAGGAGATCCTGCGGGGCGCCTTGCGTCGCGGCCTGGTACTTGCCGAGGTGACCGATCAGCGCGCCGGCCTGGATGGGGACGGGCGGCTCGACGAGGAACACGCTGTCGTGCGCTTGTGGTTCCTTGACTGCTTCCAGGTCCTTCACCCACACGTAGCCTTCGCTTGCCAGTTGCTCCGCGCTCACCGCGGGCGTGGCGCTGCCTTGGGTGATCGCGAGGAGCTTGTGGTAGCTCTTGGTGGTGGCGGTGGGGGAGACGCGTACCTGGGTTCCCGCAGGGAGAAGGCCAAGGATGGGAGAGTTCCCGTTGGCGGCCGAGCGGATGTTCGCGCCTTTCTGAGCGGGCTCGATGGGGTCCTTGGCCTTGTGGTTGACGATATAGCGGCCTTCACCCAGTGCTTTCAGCACCGAACCGTCGGCTGGGCCCTTGTGCAGGTAGCCGGTGTTTTCCGCGAGCCCCGCCACGGCGGGGGTGGCGCGGATGAACTTCAACCAGTTCGGGTTGATGCCCGGCCCGGCGGCTTCCGCCTCGACCAGGGTGCCGCGGGGCAGCACACCCAGTACGGTGCCGTTCGGCGTTGCGCGGACCCGCAGGCCCTGGAGCTTGTCGGGAGCGCTCTGCTTGACGGTGCGGGTGTCGCCTGCCCAGAAGGCCGGCCGTTCCAGCTCGGGCTTGTCCTGGTAGCCCTGCCAGTCCATCAGGTGCATGTACAGGCTGTAGAACGTCAGGTCCGGTTCCGCGGCCGGGGGCGTCGCGGCGGGCTGGGTGCCGCCGGCAACTGGAGTGGCCGGGGCGGGAGCCGGTGGCAATTCCAGACGATGCCTCACCAGCACGAAGCCGGTGGAGTAGATCGTCTCGTGAGCGCTCGCGCCTTCGCCATAGGTGAGCGTCTTGTACTTCCCGTCGATGCGATAGGCGACCACTTCACCGTCGGCGATGCAGCGGACGGACGATTGGTCCAGCTGTGCGCCGGTGTTCTGGTCGAAGTGCACGCCACCGTGCCACAGGCCGTTGCTGGAGACCGGGTAGAAGCCGCTTCCGGCCTTCGCCAGCGCGTCGTAGTAGACCTGCGGATCGGTGATTTCGCTGCTTGCGCCGCCGTTACTGCCCTTGGCCTTGAAGGGGTAGGACCAGCGCTCGACTTTCTTCTGCTTTTCCATGGTGATGTTCCGTTTTCAGTTCCGTTGGGACGGCGCACCAGCGCGCGACCTTGCCTGGTGTTCAGAAGGAGAAGTTGACCATTCGGGGCCTGTCGATCGTCCGCTCCAGCGGTTGATTGGCCAGCGCCTCGTTCATCGGCCCGCCGGCCTTGTCCGCATCCGCGGCGCCCGGTTGCAGGGGGGACTTGAGGGCGATGCCCGAACCGCTGCCCGGCGAGCCGCCGGCGTTGATCTTCGCCAGCGGACCGAACACGGTGACGCCGCTGGAGTCGAGCTTGATGAAGCTGCCGCCGGCCTTGAGGGTCAGTTCCTGGCCGGCCTCGATCACCAGTTTCTGCCCGGCCTTGAGGTGGATTTCCCGGCCGGCGCGGGTCAGCTGGGCGTTGCCCAGGCGGATGTGTTGGTTGTTGGCTACCGCCAGGTGGTCGTCGAGCTTGGCTTCCACCTTGCGGTCGAGGTGGATGGTCTGGTGCTCCTCGGCCTTGAACTCGCTGTAGGCGTTGGCTTCCACGGTGTCGTGGCGCTTGTGGCCGACGCGGATCTTCTGGTCGTGCTCGATGTTTTCGTCCCAGTCGCGCTGGGCATGGATGAAGATCTGCTCCTGGCCCTTGCGGTCCTCGATGCGCAGTTCGTTGTAGCCGCTGCCGCCCGGCGAGCTGTTGCTCTTGAACAGGGTGCGGGTCTTGTGGGCCGGCAGTTCGTAGGGCGGCAGGTGCTCGGCGTGGTACAGGCAGCCGCTGACCAGCGGCTGGTCCGGGTCGCCTTCGAGGAAGTCCACCAGCACCTCCATGCCGACGCGCGGGATGGCCACGGCGCCCAGGGCGTTGCCGGCCCAGCCGCTGGCCACGCGCAGCCAGCAACTGGTCTTGTCGTCGGCCTGGCCCTCGCGGTCCCAGTGGAACTGCACCTTGACCCGCCCGTACTTGTCGCAGTGGATTTCCTCGCCCGCCGGGCCGGTCACCACGGCGGTCTGGGTACCCAGCACCCGCGGCTTGGGGTGGGCCAGCGGCGGGCGGTAGTGCACGTCCCAGGGCGTGGCAAGGAAGCGGTTGCGGTAGCCCTGCTGGAAGTCGTCCAGGCTGTCGGCGGTGTCGCTGGTGATGGACTCTTCCAGCACCTGCGGCTGCCTGCCTTCGTGCCGCACTTCGGTGAGCAGCCAGAGGTCGTTCCATTCGCCGCGCGGGTGCTCGGACATTTCCAGGAAGTGGCCGCTGCACAGGTTCGGCTGGTCGCTGCGGCCCTCGGCCTGGCGGTAGTCGGCGCGGTGCCTTTCCAGGCTGCGCTGGCTCAGCAGCTTGCCGCGCTCGCGGTCGGTGAAGCGGCCGGGGTAGTCGTAGTCTTCCAGGTCCGGCTGGTCCTGCTCCTGCTGCGGCCGGTAGGCCGCTTCCATGCGCAGGCGCGGCTTCTGGAAGTCGTAGTCGCGGCGGGTCACGCGGCTGGTGCGGCCTTCCAGGCGCAGGACGAAGCCCTTGATCACCGGCTCGTCGGCCACCAGGCCGGTGTCGGCGATGTAGGGCGTGGGCTGGCCCAGGCGCGGGAAGGCGGTCTGGTCGTCGCCGAACACCAGCAGGTGCCCGTCGGGGCTGTGCTCGAAGTGGTAGTGGAGGCCTTCCTCTTCGCACAGGCGCTGGACGAAGTGCAGGTCGCTCTCGTCGTACTGGGTGCAGTAGTCGCGCGGCGGGTAGACGGTGGGGCCGAGCTGGAAGCGGTAGGCGTCGGCGAGGATGCCGTGCTCCTCCAGCACCCGGGCGATGATCTGCGGCACCGTCAGCTGCTGGAAGATGCGCTGGTTGCTGCGCAGCGCGAGGCAGGCCAGCTGCGGCGCCAGGACCACCCGGTAGCGGGTCAGGCGCTGGCCGGCGTCGCCTTGCCCAGCCTGCTGGATCAGCCCATGGACGCCCGGCCCGGCGGGGCTGAAGGCGAGGAACGCGGGCTTGTGCAGCAGGGCTTCCAGGTCGAGGCCGGGGCGTTCGCTGACCAGTTCCAGCTCGAAGCGGTAGGGTTGGCTGATGGCTTCGCGACCATGGAAGCGCAGGACCTGGAAGTCGTGCTCCAGGCCGTCGAGGGTCAGGCTGAAGTGGGTCTGGTTGGCCGGGTTGAACATGCTCGGGCTCCCTGTTCGAAAGTCATCCGTTGCGCCACCGGAACCAGCGGCGCAGCCCCTGGGGTGGCAGTGTGTGGAACGCATCGCGCAGCTGCGCGACGCTGATCTGGCGGTCCGCTTCATTCAGTGCGAGTGCACAGCGCAGGGCCTGCCAGGCCGGGCGCGGCAGCTGCGCGGGAGGCGCCAGCTGTTGTTCCAGTTGCATGGCCTTGGCCTGCTTGGCGTTCAGGCGCCGGTACGGGTGGGTGCCGCACAGCAGTTCGTAGAGCACGCAGGCCACCGCGTAGAGGTCGCTGGCCGGTGACAGTGGCGCGCCTTCGAGCAGTTCGAGGGCGGCATAGCGTGGCGTCCAGGCGGCGATGCGGGCGCGGCAGAGTTTCGGCAGGCCGTCGAGCAGGCCATCGCGGGCCTGGCCCAGGCCATAGTCGAACAGGCGCAGCCCGTCTTCGCCGAGCATCACGTTGCTGGGCTTGAGGTCGCCGTGCAGCACGCCGCGCTCGTGGGAATAGGCCAGGGCGTCGAGCAGCGCGCCGGCCACTTCCCGGAACTCGTCCCAGGGCAGCCCTTGCGGGCGCTCGCTGAGCAACTGGTCGAGGGTCAGGCCGCGCATCAGTTCCAGGGTGATGAAGGCGCGCTGGCAGGCGGTGTCCACTTCGAAGCTGTGCAGGCGCACCACGTGCGGGTGGCGCAGGCGCATGGTCAGGGCGTATTCGCTGTAGAGCAGGGCGCTGGCGTCGGGGTATTCGGCGAACTCTTCGCTCAGCACCTTGAGCGCCACGTAGGGATCGGGATCGCCGAACTGCTCGCGCAGCAGGTCGCGGGCGCGGTACACGGCGCCCATGCCTCCGACGCCCAGCAGGCGTTCCAGGCGGTAGCGGCCGCCCAGCACTTCGGGGAGCGCCTGGGGGCTGAAGGTCGGCGTGGCCGGGGCCGGCGGCGGTTCGCTGCCGGCCAGCGGCACGGCGCGCTCCGGGTCGATGAAGGCGAAGTAGGTGAGGTTGCCGGCTTCGGCCTGGTCCGTGGCCATGCTCTGCTTGCTCATCGGCGGACCACCACGGCGGTGAGGTTGTCGCGGGCCATGCCCAGCAGCGCGTGGTCGAACAGGCGTTCCAGCGCGGCAGTGGGCGAGGCCAGGCTGAGGGCGTAGCCCAGGGCTTCCTGGCTGACGTACTGGTAGAGGCCGTCGCTGCACAGCAGGAAGGCGTCGTCGGGGTAGACCTGCAGCTCGAGGATGTCGAGCGTCAGGTCGTCGCTGGCGCCAATGGCGCGGGTCAGGGCGTGGGCCGAAGGGTGCTGGCGGGCGTCCTCCGGGCTCAGGCCCTGTTCGTCGATCAGCTGCTGTTGCAGCGAGTGGTCGCGGGTCAGTTGGTACAGGCGCCCGCCGCGCCACAGGTAGCAGCGGCTGTCGCCGGCCCAGACGCAGGCGGCGCGCTGGTCGTCGAGCAGCAGGGCCGCGACGGTGCTGCCCATGATGCGCGAGGGCTGGTCGGCGGTGACCGTGAGTTCCTGGCCGAAGCGGCGGTTGAGCCAGTGCAGGCACTGGCGCAACTGCTGCAGGCGAGCCTCGAAACCGCGATCGCCCGGCAGCGCGGCGATGCTTTCGACGATCAGCCGGCTGGCGCGGTCGCCGCCATGGTGGCCGCCCATGCCGTCGGCGACCACCCAGAGGCCGCGCTCCGGGCAGTCGAGGAAGGCGTCCTCGTTGCGCGCACGGACCTTGCCGGGGTCGGTGCGCGCGGCGCTGCGCCAGGGCCTGGCAGACGGCATCAGAGCGACACCGGCAGGCGGAAGCTGCGCAGGGTGCCGAGGTCGAACGGGTTCGGCGAGCGCTGCGCCAGCACCAGGTAGTTGGCGCGCAGGCCACTCAGGTCGGCCTTGAGCATCAGCACGTCGCGCCCGCTGTGGTACTCGGTGCGCATCTGGTCGAAGAGGCGGAACAGCGACCAGGGGCCGGTGTTCTTCTCCAGGCTCACGCGGCGCCCGCCGAGTTCCTCGAGGACCAGGCTGGTGCGGCCGTCGTCGGCGTCGGTGGGCCATTTGAAGGCCACCGGCACGATGGGGCCGTGGCGGTATTCCAGCTGCTGGTCGCCGAAGCGGAAGTCGGCGCGGCTCAGGCTGGAGTCGATGGAGTAGGGCTCCAGCTTGAACTGCACCTGGGGCTCGGCCGGGTTGTCGGCGAAGAAGCTGCGGCGGATCGCCTGGGCGTAGCCCATCTGCTCGAGGAAGGCGCGCGACATCGGCAGGCTGTGGCCGTCGACGCTGCGCAGCCGGTAGTTGCCCGGATCGCCGCTGACGAAGGGCTGCAGGTAGCTTTCGAAGAAGCGGTCGGCGACGCCCTGGGCCTTGAAGAACTCGCGGAAGTCGGCGATGGCCACGTCGCTGCTGCTCTGCGGGTTGAACGGATAGCGCTTGTTGATGGCCTTGAAGTAGAAGCTGTACAGCTCGCTCTGGTAGCGCTGGTTGAGATAGATGTAGGCGTCGCCCAGCACCAGCGTCCAGCTGTCCTCGGCGAGCAGGGCCAGCCAGCCGCTGACCGGCTGCGGCAGGCGCGTGGCGGCGTTGCGCAGGTTGGCCAGGGCGTCGAGCTGGCCGCCCATGCGGTTGCGCGCCAGTTCGAAGGCGGCCTGCTGCGGTTGGCTGGCGCGGGCCAGGGCGGCCAGTTGCAGTTGCAGGTCGTTGAGCGCCTGCATCACCGGCGCCAGGTCGGCGGTGGGGCCGCCGTTGTCGTCGAGCAGGCGGTGCAGTGGCTCGAAGCGCCGCTGCATGGCTTGCCGCGCGGTATCCGGCAGGTTCTTGGCGAGGGCGTCCTGGGCCTGTTCGGCGGCGGCCGCCGCCATCTTGCCGACCTTGCCCAGCTTGCCGCCGGCATCGCTGGCCGCGCCGGCCGCCGCGGCGACGTCCCCGGCGTTGTCCGCCAGGCCCGGGATGCGGGTGTTGTCGCGCACTTCCTGGAGCAGTTGCAGCAGCGGCGAGTTGGCCGCGGTGAGCCCGGCCACTTCGTCGGCGCCGCGGCCGGCGTCGACCACCGCTTGCAGGCGCACCTGGTTGACCGCTTCGCTCCAGTGGTTGGCGTAGTCGCGGAAGTACAGCTGCTGCAGTTCGACCATCAGGCGGCTGAGGTCCTGGCCGCTGAGGCTGCTGCCTTCGCCGAGCACCCAGTTGTCGCGGAGAATCTCGCGGACCATGGGCGTGCCCTGGGCGATGAAGTACTGCTGGTAGCCGTTGCGGGTATACAGGCCGGGAATCACATAGTCGGTGCCGGAGAACAGCGCGCCCTGCGGGCCCAGGTGCTGGCTGAGGCGGTACTGCGGCAGGTCGCGGGCTTGTTCGCGGAGCACGCGGTAGACCACGCTGGCCAGGGATTCGGCGCGCAGCACCTGGCGTGCCTGGGCCACCAACTGGTCGTTTAGCGGGTGGACGAAGGGCAGTTCGAGCAGGCGTGCGAAGTGGCTGCCCAGGCCGTTCTGCACCACGGCGTCGCCGCTGTAGCGCAGCGACCAGTCGGCCGCCAGCCAATCCTTGAGGAAGGCCGGGTCGCGGCGTTCCGGCAGGTTGAGCATCAGGTAGGCGCGCAGGCTGCCGAGCAGGCGCTCGCGGTCGCCGAGGTTGGCGCGGATCTGCCCTTCGAGGGTGCGGGCGACGCGCGGCAGCAGCTGGCTTTGCAGTTCGCGCCGGTAGGCCGCCTGCAGTACCGGGGTGCTTTTCTCGCCCTGGTACAGGCCGCTGCGTTCGAGCAGCGAGACATCGCCCTTGGGCGGGAACACCTGGCTGGCGGCATAGGCGCTGTCCAGCGCCTTGAGCGCGGCCCGGGCGTCGTCCTGCGGGGCCAGCGCGGCGTGCTGCTCCTGCAGTTGGCGGTCGATGTCGCGCACCTGCTCCAGGCGCCCGTGGTTGCTGGAGAAGCTGTTGGCCCAGAGCAGGCCGAACAGGCCGAGGACGACCAGGGCGGTGGCGTAGACCGCACGTTGTCCCCAGTTGATGCGGCGGCGCTCCTTGTGGTCGAGCCCGGCGAGGTCGGCTTCGGGGAAGATCACCCGGCTGAACAGGTGCTGGATGAAGCGCGAGCGGCCATTGCGCAAGGTCGGCAGGGCCTTGCTGGCGAGCCCGGCGTTGGCGCCGACCTGGGCGGTGCTGTTGTCCACCTTGGCGGTCAGGTGCGGCGCGCTGGTCAGGTAGAAGCCGCGCAACTGGGTGGCGCGCTGGTAGCGGTTGCCGGTGAAGGCGGTGTCGACGAACAGGCACAACAACTCGCCGATCTGCCCGAGCTGGTGCGGGAAGTCGAGGATGCGGCCGCGGCGCTGGGTATCGCGCTCCTGGTGCATGCGCATGATGATCTGGCTGTGCAGGCGGCGCAGCAGTTCCTCGAACTCCTGGCGCAACACAGTGATATCGGTGCCGTTCTGTTCCTTGCGGAAGCTGGTGCCGAGCACCTGGTCGCTTTCCTCGCGGGACAGCTGGTCGAAGAATTCCTCGAAGCCGGCCAGTTTGTCGGCCTTGCTCAGCACCACGTACACCGGTACCTCGACGTGCAGGCGCTGGTGGATTTCCAGCAGGCGCGCACGCACCTGGTGCGCCAGGAGGGTCAGTTCCTCCTCGTTGCCGCGCTGCAGCAGGTCCACCGGCAGGTTCACCAGCACGCCGTTGAGCGGGCGTGCGCGACGACGCTTGCGCAGCAGGTCGAGGAGAGTGTGCCAGGCGCTGCTGTCGACCTCGCTGGCCGGCTGCGTGAGGTAGCGCCCGGCGCTGTCGATCAGCACGCCGTGCTCGGCGAAGTACCAGTCGCAGTAGCGGGTGCCGCTGGTGTCGCGGGTCAGCTTGCGGTCGATACGGTTGATCGGGAACTCCAGGCCGGAGAAGTCCAGCAGGCTGGTCTTGCCGCTGCCCTGCGGGCCGAGCAGCAGGTACCAGGGCAGCTCCTGGCGCCAGCGCTCGCTGCGGCCGCGGTAGAGGCTGGAGACCTTGAGGGTGTGCAGGGCGTCCTTGAAACGGCTGCGCAGCTCGCGCTGCTCCTCGTCCATCATCTCTTCGCGGCGCAGGCGCTGCTGGCCATCTTCGCTGTCCTGCTCCTGCTTGCGCCGGCGCGTGCTGCGCCAGCTGACGAAGACCATGAACAGGCCCCAGGCCAGGAAGAGTACGGCGATGCTCAGCAGCCGCGCGCTGGCGCCGGCCCAGAACTTGTGGTCGTCCACCGCCAGCAGCGGGCCGGCGAACCACACCAGCAGGGCCAGCAGGAGCACCAGCAGCAGGCTCCAGACCCAGGTTCGGCGCAGGAAGGCGCCGGTCTTCTTGAGGAAGTTCTTCATTACACCAATCCCTGTGTTACGACGTGGGCTCGACCGCCGCCGGGTCGAGCTGCTGATAGGGTTGCAGGACGCTTTCGCGCTGTTCGCCGAGGACCCAGGCGAAGCCTGAATAGATCACTCCGAGGCAGACCAGGGTGAACAGCGCCACCAGCCACCAGGGCACGATGCGCACCAGGCCGCGGCGCTGGTCGCGCAGGCCTTCCCAGTGGGGGGACAGTTCGCGCGGCACGTCGCCGCGCAGTTGGCGGATCTGCCGGTAGAGGCTGTCGCGGATCGCCTCCAGTTCGAGCAGGCCGCGTGGCAGCACCCGGTATTTGCCCTCGAAGCCCAGCGCCAGGCACAGGTACATCAGTTCGAGCATGTGCAGGTGCTTGACCGGGTTGCGGGTCACCTGTTCGAGCAGCTGGAAGAACTTCTCGCCGCCGAAGGTCTCGTTGTGGAAGTTGCTCAGCAGGCTCATCTGCGCCCACTCGCTCTCGTTGCCCCAGGCCGTGGTGACCACCGCCTCGTCGAGCACGGTGCAGAGCACGTAGCGGGCGGCCATCACCTGGCCGTTGTCGGCGCCGTCCTGCAGGGCGAGCAGCTCGAACTGGCGAACGCCGTCGGACAGGTGCTGGTTGAGGCCCTGCAACTCCTCGCCGGCCGGGCTGTGCTTCAGCCGCACCACTTCCGACAGCAGCTCGGCGGCGGCGCTGACCAGCGGATTGAGGCCGATGTTGATGGCTTCCGCCGGGCGCAGGCGCGCGGCGTAGATCATCCGCTGCTCCAGGTGCTCGAAGCGTGGCGGCTCCTCGAGGTCGGTCAGCGGGCCGCGGGCCGGCTCCTCGGTGCGACGGTCGAGCAGGACGGTCTTGTCGTCCTGCGAATAGTCCATTTCCTTGATCATGCGCTCAGTTCCTGATGGCCCAGAACTTCAGCTCGAGTCCCGGGAATTCGTCGGTGACGTGGAAGGCGAAGCCGCCGGAGCGTTCCAGTTGCGCTTGTTCTTCCGGGCTGAGTTCGAGAACGAAGTAGGTCTTGTTGGCGTGGAACGGGATCTGCCGCGGAGCCACTGGCAGCGGCTTGATGCGGACACCCGGCAGGTGCAGGTTGACCAGTTGGCGGATGCGCTCCACCGGGCCGGCCTTGAGGTGCGCTGGCAGGCGCTGGCGCAGTGTCTCGGCGTCGCACTGGGCGCTGGCGGCGAGGACGAAGGAGGCGCTGCCGAGCAGTTTGTGGTCATGCAGCGGCGAGACCAGGATGCCGTACTGGCGCTGTTGCAGGACCAGCTCGATGGCGTGCTGTTCCAGCACCATCGACAGCACCTGGCGGATCGCTTCCATCAGCTTGCGGAAGCTGGCGCCCTGGTCGCTGTGCTGGTAGCGCCCATCCAGGCGCGGGCGCTTGCTGTCGCTGGCGAAGGTGGCCAGTTCGCCGAGCATCGCCAGCAGGGTGCGGTAGACCTCCTCGGGGTGCACCTGCTCCAGGTCCATGCAATGCCGCAGGACCAGTTCGGTGCGGTTGATGAGTTGCAGCATGAGGAAGTCGCCGACCTCGGCGCCGCCCACGGTGCCGGTGGAGCGGATGCGTTCGGCCAGGGTTTCGCCGCGGTGGCCGAGCATGCTGACCACTTCCTTCAGGCACGACAGCAGGTAGCCGCTGGCATGGAAGTGCAGGTGCGTGGGAATGAACTCGGGGTCGAGGGTGATGCCGCCTTCCAGCGAGGTGTCGAGGATGTCGCAGAGTTTCAGGCGCACGTAGGCCTGGTCGTTGCGCTGCTCGCCCAGCAGCAGCTGGAAGTCGGGGTGGGCGCAGGTGACCTGGCTGCTGCTGTCGTCACCGGCGTTGGAGTCGGCCACTTCCTGCTCGCGGCAGGTATAGCGCGCGAGGAAGTCCAGCTGTTCCGGGCGCCGTGCCTCGATGTGGTTGCCGGTGACCAGCGGCAGGGCCAGGTACACCGGGGTGTTGCTGGTGTTCGACGGAACGTCCACCGCCAGCGGTTGGGCGAGCTTGCCCAGGTCGAACAGGGTGCCGTCGGGCAGTACGCCGGAGGCGCGGTTGAGCACCAGCTTGCCGATGGCCAGGCCCTGGGTGTCCACTTCCTGTTCGAAGAAGCCCCAGCTGTAGCGGTTCAACAGGCGTGTGCGGGCCTTGAGCTGGTGATCGTAGTAGCGATCGTTCTGCTGGAAGTGCTGCGGGCGCAGGAGCATGCCTTCGCGCCAGATGACCTTGTGTGCCGTCATGCTCAGTCACCCTTCTTCGCCAGGCTGGCGCCCAGATCGTGGATGCCGTCCTGTTCCAGGCGCAGCTGGGCACGGGTCTGCCGTGTCGGGGCGAGTTGCACCACGTAGCGCCACTGGCTTTCCGGCAGGTCGCGGTAGGCAGCGAGCACGCCGACGTAGCGGCTGCCGTCGTTGACGCTGAGCTTCAGTTCGCGCTTGTCGCCGGGGCGCAGTTCCAGTTCCTCGCTCGCCACCAGGTCGGGGGCGAGGGATTCCTTGGCGCGCTCGTAGAGGCTGAAGAAGTCGGCGTTCTCGAAAGCCACGGGATGCTTGAGTTCGAACAGGCGCACCACGATCGGCGAGGGACGGCCGTTGAGATCGGGGTTGAGCTGCTCGCTGGCGCTGAGCTCGAGGTCGAGCTTGGTCAGCCGGGAATAGGGCGAAAGGCTCGAGCAGGCGCTGCACAGGAGCAGCAGGGCCAGCACGGCGAAGGGTTTCATGCGGGGCATGGAGATCATCCTTGGGAGTCGCTGTTGAGGGTGGCGATCAGCCGGACCTGTTCTTCGTAGGTCTGGGCGAAATCGCGGGCGAGCAGGCGTTCGCTCCACTCGTCGTCCTGGCGCAGGCTCTGGTGGTAGCGGCCATAGGCGCGCCAGCGGCCGGCGGCGCCGGCGAAGCGCGAGACCTGGCCGTCGCGTTCGAAGCGCAGCGCCAGCTGTTCCGGGGCGAAGTGTTCGAGGGCCTCGCGCACGGCGGCGCGGCTGGCGCTGAGCAACGCCACCTGGTGCGCCTGCAGGTCGCGGAAGGCGCGGGCCACGGCCTGTTCGGCGGGCAGTTGGCCGGGCTTGCCGGGGCGCAGCAGGGCGTTGAGCGCATCGTGGCTGTCGGCGCTGTGCTTGAGCGGGTTGTTGCCAGCGCCTTGCACGGTGGTCAGGGCCAGGCGCAATTCGTTCTTCAGCTCGGTGCGTGTGCGCAGGCTCTGTTGCAGGCCGCCCACGCACTGGCGCAGCAGGCGCGCGGCGTCCACTGCCAGGGCTTCGCGGGCATCCTGGTCGAGGTCGTCGAGGGTTACCCCCAGCGCGCCGGCGAAGCGCTGCCAGAAGCCGTCCGGCTGACGTTGCGGCTCGGCAGGCGGTTCGGCGGCCGGCGCCGGCTGCGGGGCGGGCACCAGTTCCGGCAGGGGCAGGCTTTCCATGTCGATGCGCGCATAGTCGGCCTGCTGGCGCGCCGTCTGTTGGTGGGCGCCGAGCAGGCCGAAATCGTCGCTCTGCACGTAGGCCCGCTCCTGTTGGTTGAGGGCGGTCAGCGGGTCGAGGTCGAGGAAGGCGTCGTCCGGGATGATGCTGCCGGCCGCGCTCGGGCGGCCGACCTGGTCGAGGAACTGCGCCGGGTCCTGGACCAGACGCGCGCGGATCTCGAAGTCGCCCAGGCAGTACACGCAGCCGTGCTCGATGCGCAGGGCCTCGCCCTTGCGCAGGCGGGCCCCGCTCTCCTTGAGCTGGATGCCGTTGCTGCTGGTGTCGGTCAGGTAGAAGGCGCCATCGCGGTAGCTGATTTCGGCGTGGTGGCCGGACAGGTGCCGGCGGCGATCGGGAATCACCCAATCGCAGTCCTCGGCACGGCCGATCACTCCGCCGGCCTGCTTGAAGGTCTTGTTGGTCAGTAGCCCGGGCACGAATTGCTGGGCGCTCACCATTTCGAAAACCAGTTCCATGGTCGTGGACTCCTTGCGGTCAGTTGCCGCGGTTGAGCGTCTGCGGGTCGCCCAGCGGGCGGTAGTCCTTGTCGTTGAACTTGTAGTTGCCACTGCATCCGGCCAGGCCGAGCAGAACGGCCAGGGTGAGCAGCGCGGCGCGCCAGGAAAGAGGGGACATCGGACGACCTCCGGTTGATGGCAGAGCGGTGGTGGATGGGCTCGACATGGCGGCTCAGGCCTCCGTCGAATGGATGTTCAGGCGCCCCAGGCGATACAGCAGGGTGCGTCGGGGCAGGCCCAGCTCGCGGGCGGCCAGGGTGCGGTTGCCGCCGTTCTTGCGCAGGCAGTCGAGCAGCAGGGCGCGTTCCACCTGTTCCAGGCGTTCGCGCAGGTTGAGGCTGCGGTCGGGGTCCACTGGCTCTTCGCGCAGGACGAAGTGCGAGGGTTGCAGTTCGCCGCTTTCGCAAAGCAGCACGGCGCGTTCGACCATGCCCTTGAGCTCGCGCACGTTGCCGGGGAAGGCATAGGCGGACAGGCAGTCCAGCGCGGCGTCGGACCAGTGGCAGAGGTCGCGCTGGAGAAAGGCGCAGGCCTTGTCGGCGAAGTGCCGGGCCAGGCGCGGGATGTCTTCGCCGCGCTGGCGCAGCGGCGGCAATTCGATGGGGAACTGCGCCAGCCGGTAGTAGAGGTCTTCGCGGAATTCCCCGGTGGCGACCATCGCATTCAGGTCGCGGTGGGTTGCGGCGATGATCCGCACGTCGATGCGGTGGGTGCGGGTACTGCCCAGCGGCCGCACTTCGCCCTCCTGCAGCACCCGCAGCAGCTTGGCTTGCAGCGGCAGGGGCATGTCGCCGATCTCGTCGAGGAGCAGGGTGCCGCCGTCCGCAGCGTCGAACAGGCCCCGGTGGTCGCGGTCGGCGCCGGTGAACGCCCCCTTGCGGTAGCCGAACAGCTCGCTTTCCAGCAGATGCTCCGGCAGCGCCGAGCAGTTCTGCACGATGAAGGCATTGCTGCGGCGCGGACCGCAGTCGTGGATGGCGCGTGCCACCAGTTCCTTGCCGGTGCCGGTCTCGCCCTGCAGCAGGATGGTGTAGGGGCTGTGCAGCACCTTGCCGATCATCTGGTAGGTCTGGCGCATGGCCGGGCTGTCGCCGATCAGGCCGTAGCCGCTGGCGCAGGGGCTCGCCGGGGTGGATGGCGGAGTGGCTTCGCCCCGGCGCAGGCGCAGGCGTTGCAGCAGTTGCAACTGCGAGAGGGCGAAAGTGCCCAGTTGTTCCAGCGAGGCGGCGAAGCCCCCCAGTTCATGGGCCTGGCGGCCGACGCACAGCAGCAGGCCCTGCACCGCCTGTTGGCCATTCCGCAGGGGTACGCAGAGCAGGGCACGCCACGGTTGCCCGCCGTTCGGCAGGAAGGCGGTTTCGTGCAGGCTGGGGTTGAGCTCGGCGAGGCTCAGCACACGGTTCTGGCAGAGGCTGTATTGCAGCAGTTGCTGGTCCTTGTAGTCGGCCGGCAGGCTGGTTGCCTCCCGCGGTTGCAGGCGCCCCTCCAGGCACTCCGCATGCAGCCCCAGGCTGGTGTGGGTGGCATCCAGCAGGTACAGCTGGACCAGTTCGCAGCCGCTGAGCGCTCCGGCCGCGCGGACGAACCCGCCCAGCAGGCCCTGGGCGTCCGCTGCCCGGGCCAGCTCGTTGTAGTGGCCGAGCAGGCTTTCGGCATAGCGCAGCGGCTGGGAGATGCGCTTGAACATGACCGGCACCTCAGGCGAACTCGCAGGTAACGGCCGCGCCACCCTCGAGGGTGGCGTGCACGCGGTTCAGCGTCTCGCCCATGGCCATGGCCTGCAGCAGGCGGTCGGCGATCTGTGGTAGCAGGTGCTGGTCGAGCAACTGGTCGATCAGGCGGGCGCCGCTGTCGCCCTGGGTGCAGCGAGCGGCGAGGTGTTCGACCAGGGCATCGCAATGGCTGAACTGCAGCTGGCGGCGCTGCAGGCGATCGCCCAGGCGGGCCAGCTTGAGGCGCACCAGCTCATGCAGCACTTCACCCTCCACCGGGTAGTAGGGCACCACGCGCATGCGGGCCAGCAGGGCTGGCTTGAAGTGACGGCTGAGCGCCGGGCGGATGGCTTCCTCGAGCGCCTGGGCGGTGGGCCGCTGGCCATTGGCGCAGAGTGCGGCGATGCGCTCGCTGGCGAGGTTCGAGGTCATCAGGATCAGCGTGTTGCGGAAATCGATCTCGCGGCCTTCGCCGTCGTTGGCGATGCCTTTGTCGAAGATCTGGTAGAACAGGTTGAGCACGTCCGGGTCGGCCTTCTCCACCTCGTCCAGCAGCACCACCGAGTAGGGCTTCTGGCGCACGGCCTCGGTGAGCATGCCGCCTTCGCCGTAGCCGACGTAGCCAGGGGGCGCGCCGATCAGCCGGGACACGGTGTGCTTCTCCTGGAACTCGGACATGTTGATGGTGGTGAGGAAGCGCTCGCCGCCATACAGCAGGTCGGCCAGGGCGAGGGCGGTCTCGGTCTTGCCGACGCCGCTGGGGCCGACCAGCAGGAACACGCCCACCGGCGCGTCGGGTTTGTTCAGGCCGGCGGCGGTGGCGCGCATGGCCCGGTCCAGCGCCTGCACCGCCTGTTCCTGGCCGCGCACGCGCTGGCGCAGGTCGGCGGCGAAGCTGGCGACCTTGGCGTTGTGCTCGCGGGCCAGTTGCGACAGGGGCACGCCGGTCCAGTGGCTGATGACCTCGGCGACCAGCCGCGGGCAGACCTCGAAGCTGACCAGGCGCTCGTCCTGCTGGGCGTCGCGCAGGGCAGCGTGGGTCTGGTGCAGGCGTTCTTCCAGGCCTTCCGAATCTTCTTCCGCGTCCTCGCGGGCCTTGGCCAGGCGCTGGCGCAGGTCGAGCAGTTCGTTGGCCAGCTCACGCTGACATTGCCAGCGCTGTTCCAGCTCGGTTTGTTCCACAGCGGCCTGTTCCAGGCGTTGCTGCAATGCCTCCAGGGCCTGCTCGTCGACCGCCAGGCCGGCCTCGCGGTCGCGGCGCAGGGCCTGGCGCTGGCGCTCGCCTTCGGCCAGTTCGCCGCGCAGCCGCTCCAGGCTTTCCGGCGCGGCGGCCAGGCTGATGCGCACACGGGCGCAGGCGGTGTCGAGCACGTCCACGGCCTTGTCCGGCAACTGGCGGCCGGCCAGGTAGCGCGCCGAGAGCTCGGCCGCGGCGACCACGGCGTCGTCGCGCAGGTAGATGCCGTGGCTGGCCTCGTAGACCTTGGCCAGGCCACGCAGGATGGTCACCGCCTCGGCCACGCTGGGTTCGTGCAGTTGCACCGGTTGGAAGCGCCGCGCCAGCGCCGGGTCCTTCTCGAAGTACTTCTTGTATTCGGCCCAGGTGGTCGCGGCTATGGTGCGCAGCTCGCCGCGCGCCAGGGCCGGCTTGAGCAGGTTGGCCGCATCCGAACCGCCCGCCTGGCCGCCGGCGCCGATCAGGGTGTGGGCTTCGTCGATGAACAGTATGGTCGGCTGGGCCGCGCCCTTCACTTCTTCGATGACACCCTTCAGGCGGCGCTCGAACTCGCCCTTGACGCTGGCCCCGGCTTGCAGCAGGCCCATGTCCAGGGACAGCAGTTCGACGCCCTGCAGCGCCTCGGGCACCTCGCCGGCGACGATGCGCGCGGCCAGCCCCTCGACCACGGCGGTCTTGCCCACCCCGGCCTCGCCGACCACGATGGGGTTGTTCTTCCGCCGCCGCGCGAGGATGTCGATCATCTGGCGGATCGCGTCGTCGCGGCACAGTACCGGGTCCAGCCGGCCTTCGCGGGCCTGGCGGGTGAGGTTGTGGGTGAAGCGCTCGAGCATCGACTCGCCGGAATTGGCGGCGCCAGTGGCGGGCTGCCGCTCCTGCTGGGCCAGGGCGTATTCGCGCAGGCGCTCGGCGTTCAGCCTGGCCAGCAGCTCCTGATAGTGGCTGCCGGCATAGCGCAGGGGATTGCGCAGCAGGGCGAGGATCAGCGCGGCCTGGTCGATCAGGCTCTGGCGCAGTTCCAGGTTGGCCACCAGCAGGGCGTCCTGCAGCCACTGCATCAGCTCCACGGCGAACACCGGGTTGCGCGAGGCGCTGTTCTCGGCGCGTGGCTGCAGCGCCGCCGCCAGCTCGCCGGCATCCACTCCGGCATCCTGCAGGGCGCGTTGCAACAGGCCCAGGGGGCGTTCCAGCAGCGCCAGCAGCAGATCCTCAACGAGGATCTTGCTGCCGTTGCGGGCCACGCAGCGCTCGGCGGCGCCTTCCAGGTCGCGGCGGGTCTCGGTGTCCAGGGCCTGGACGAGTTGTTGCAGGTCGAGGTTGATCATGGGTCATCGGTCCTTAATGAATGCGGCTGCCCAGGGTGACGATGCCGTCGGCATGCTCCCGTCCCAGCCAACTGGTCCAGCCCAGGCGGCAAGGGTTGTCGGCGCCTATGCGTAGCTCGCGGATGGCCTCGTGGTGCAGTTCCAGGCGCAGGTCGTAGTCCAGCGGGTCGCGCAGGGTGAAGCGCACCAGGGCGCAGAGCGGTTGATAGCCGTTGCCGATCGGCAGGAAGTCGTGGAAGCGCTCCCAGTCGAGTTCGCGGATGTGGATGCGGAACTTGCCGCTGCGGTCGCGTACCTGTTCCCCCAGCACCAGGTCCTCGCCCAGGCGGCTGTTGGCCAGGCCGAGGCGGTTGCGCTGGTCCGCCTGGATGCACACGCTGCGCTCGATGCATTGCTCGATGAAAAGTGCTGCGTGCTTGAAGTAGTAACGCAGCACCGCCTCGATCAGCGCTGCGGAATGGGCTCGCAGGCTGAGCAGGCCCAGGTACGGCAGCAGGCGCTTCCAGTTCAGCTCCTCGGCGCGGCGTAACTGCTCGCCGCCCAGGCCGATGAGGGCGAACAGGCGCTCGGAAAAGGCGTCCAGCGCGCCCGTTTCGAAGCGGGCGTAATAGCGGTACTTGCGCCAGATCGGCAGCAATAGCCGGTGCAGTCGGTGATGGAAGAGGTCGAGGAAATCGCGGGTCGGGTTGCCGTCCTCGCTGTCGCCCAGCGCCTGCTCGCCATAGAAGGCCGGCAGCGGCGAACCGGAGCCGCACAGGCCGACCAGGTTCAGGCGCAGGCGCGCGCGCGGCTCGCCGTTCTCCTCGAAGAACTGCACGCTGTGGATATCGCTGCCGGGAAAACCCAGGCTCGGGTTGGCCTGGAACTCCAGGCGCTCGTAGAGCGCCTCGTCGCTGCACGGCAGGCCCTCCGGGGTCGCCTGGCGCAGGCGCTCGATGACCAGGAGCACGGCCTGGAACAGCGAGTACTCGCGAATGTCCCGGCTGAGCCGGCTCAGAGCAGGGGCTGCTGTCCCATGCGCGGTGTCCATTGGTACACCTCTCCCTGTGTGCTTTTCACCTGCAGCTCGTGGTACGAGTTGAGGCTGGCGTAGAGTGCGAAGAATTCATTGAGCACGGAAGCGAAGACGAACATGTCGCCTTCGCCGATGTAGCCTTGCGGGTCGATCGTCAGTTCGGTGCGCAGGCCGCGTACCGGCAGGCCGCGGTGCAGGCGGTCGACCGGTTCGTGACGGACCGAACGCAGGCCGTTGAGCAGGTTCTTGCTGACCTTCTCGGCCTGCTGGTCGTAGTAGCGCGGCAGGTCGTAGGTCTCGAGGATCACCTTGAGCGCCTCGATGTTGGCCAGCGACAGGTAGTTCAGCGACATGTTGCTGATGAGCTTCCAGAGGAAGTCGCGATTCAGCGGCGGCGCGTAGCTGGACGTCACCGGGGTGATGTTGCGGAAACTGAGGAACTCCGGGGTCTTCTCGCTGGCCAGGTTGATGTCGCCCAGCTTCAGGCGGCGCGGCAGGTTCTGGTTGGTGCAGGTCAGCTCGATGGACAGGGTCTCGTGCTCTTCGTAGTCGCGCACGCCGAAGCTCAGGTAGGTGTCCAGGCCGTCGTGCAGCAGCGAGGAACGCTGGCGCACGCTGTAGTGCGGGCGGCTGCTGGGCACGTCGAAACTGGCGTCGTGCTCGAAGGACTCGAACAGCACGTACTCCTGGTGGCCCAGGCCGCCGGGACGCCAGCCGGTGACGTTCTCCACGGCGAAGACGCCGCAGTTCTGCACGTCGTACTCGGCGGGCAGCAGCAGGTATTCGTCCTGCTTGCCATCCAGGCGGATCGGCAGCGCGTCGTGGCTGAACAGATTGGCGATTGGCGTGCAGTGCAGCTTGAGGTTGTCCAGGGTTGGCCGCAGGCGCTGGATGCCGCTGCGGCGGATGTCGAAACGCAGCTCCAGGCCGCGTACCTGCTTGAGCTTGTCCTCGGGGAGGGTGCGCAGGCGGTCCAGGCCCAGCAGGTCGACGAACAGGAACTTGTCCTGGAAGGCGAAGTATTCCTGCAGGAAGCGATAGCCGCGGAAGGTATTGAGCGGGTAGGGGATCAGCGCCTCGTCTTCGGCGAAGCCGACCGGCTGCACCCGGTCGCCCGGCAGGCGCATCGGCTGCTCGCCTTCGACGAGGGGCTTGTGGTCGCCGTCCAGCGGTACCAGCTCGACGTTGTCGAGGTCGTGCACCAGCCCCAGGTAGAGCATCTGGCTGATATAGCGCTCGCCGGCCAGGTAGAAGCGCAGACGGTTCAGCTGCAGTTCGCCGAGGTGGCCGTCGCAGGTCATTTCCAGGCGCAGGCTGAGCAGCGCGCCATCGCCCTTCACCGAGTAGTTCAGGCCGCTGGTACGCAGCGCCACGACCTCGGTCGGGTAGCAGGTACGGAAGCGGCAGCGCACGTCGGCGATGGGCTGGCTTTCCACGGGCGTATCGCGCGGGACCAGCAGCGCCGGGCCGGGATGCGGCAGCGGATCGAACTGCAGGATGCTGAACGCCGGCAGTGGCCGCATGTAGTTCGGCCACAGCAGGTGCATCAGTGAATGGGTCAGTTCCGGCAGTTCATCGTCGAGCTTCTGCCGCAGGCGCCCGGTGAGGAAGGCGAAACCCTCCAGCAGGCGCTCGACGTCCGGATCGCGCCCGCTCTGCGCAAGGAACGGCGCCAACGCCGGGCTGCGCTCGGCGAAACGCCGGCCCAGCTGGCGCAGGGCGCTCAGTTCGCTTTGGTAGTAGTGGTTGAAGGACATCGGGTGCTCTTCCCTGTAGCTGTTTCAAGGCGGGCCCGGCAGCCCCTGGTTTTCTGGTCAGGTCATCTTTGCGCAGGCATTTCGAGGGGATGCCTGGCTTCTTTTCCGTCCGTTGCCTGGTTAGCGGATGCTCTGCACTTTGGCTTGGCACCACGTCCTGAAATCGTCCTTCTTGAAGGACGGGCAGGACTGGTTCTTGCTCATGACTAGGTATTCCCGGCCGGGCTCGTAGGTGAAGTGGTAGTAGTTGTTGCGATCTTCGGCATAGAGCCAGTAAGCGCCCGAGCCCTCACTGATCACGTACGGGGACAGCGTCAGGATCGAGGCTTGCGCAGGGATGAAGTTGGTGCGATCCATGAGCAGCATCAGTGCATTGCTGGCAAGCCGTGTGAATAGCAGGATGCTCAGTAGGGCGATGGCTACGAGTAGTAGAACGATTCGTTTAGCGTTCATAGAAGTACAGAGGCGAAGCACCGGTTTTGGCGCGCTCCAGGAGTGCCATCGCATCACTGGCATATTTCTCTGCCAGGGGGCCCGACCCGTTATAGGCTCCGATAACCGCCTTGAGCTGGTCTGGTGCCAGGGGGCCGCTGTGACAGGGTGTTGCGGTGATGCGATCGATCAGTTGTCGAAGATGCGCAGCGGCGTAGTAAAGATCGGCCTTCCAGTCATCACCGGGAATCCGGGTGTCTTGGTCGAAACCGAAGATCCGGTACTGCACATCCTTGGGCATCGGCTTCTTGCAGTAGTAACTCTCGGTATAGGTCGCGGCGTCTCTCAGGGTCTTTCGACTCATGTTGACGAACCCGCTGGAACTGCCAGCGACCTTGTCGGGGACGATATCGAAGGCCACCTCGTCGACGATAGCGAGGAAGGTCGTCAGTGAGCGTTCGCCGAACTGCAGCGCCTGCAGGGTTGTGCTGGCGCCAGGACCGTTTTCCTGTTGCAGGATCACCGCGAGCAGCAGATGCGGAATTCCGTGGTAGTGAGCCGCGTCCTTGATCCAGCTTCGGATTTCCGTATCGGAAAACCTAGTTCGTAGCAGGTCTTCGCCCTTGGGGGCATACCAGATGATCTGTAGGGGAGATGGCAGGTCGCCACGGTAGCTGGGGATGGATTCGTATCCGTTCAGCGTAGTCACCTCCTTGCCGGTACAGCGGCAATAGGAGACCACTACCGGTGCGGTCTGCTTGGCCTCAGACGAAGTGGACTCGCCAGCCTTTACGTAGTTCACGCCGTCTTTCTGGCGCTTGGGCTCGTTAGCCATCGCTCTGTCCCTCAGAATTCGATGAAAATTTCGAATTTTTCGGCCTGGGAATGTGCCGCCAGGCGATGGGTCAGGCCGTTCTCGTCAGAGATACCACTTTCCTCAGTGCCATCCTGGCGGACGATCAAATAGCGGGTGTTGGCCAAAGGATCGCCCAGGCTGTTCGTCAGCAGGCACTGAGCATCGAAGCCAAAGGCAATCGGTAGCGGTGCCACGAAAGATGCGGGCGAATGCGTATTCCCGATTATTACCGTCCCCGACCCACCAACGACCACATTGCCATGGCTACCCACGCTGCCGACCACGACGGCCGGCTTGCCGTTGATCAGCACGTTCGGGATCACGTTGCCGACCATGGCGCCGCCGCAAGCGGACGGGTCGCCTTGTCGGGCGGCGGGCAGGCCGTCGAAAAGCACGTCGGGGGAGCCGGCGGCGATCGGGTTCACGCCGTGGCCCGGGACGGGGCAGGCGGTCGGGTCGGTGACGCGGGCGGCGGGTTTTCCGGACATGGGGTTCTCCTTAGCTGACCTGGACCTGGCCGCTGCCATTCAGGCTCGCGGCGAAGCTGACCGCACGCTTGAGGCCGTCGACCTCGAGCACGCCTTCGATGGAGAAGGCGAGGTGCAACGGGTCGCGTTCGCGGGGCAGGGGGCTCACACGGACATTCGACAGGCGCGGCTCATAGGCTTCGATGAAGCGCTCGATGGCATTGCGGGCCTGGTTCAGGGCGTCGTGCAGGCTCAGGCGCATGTCGTTGAGGTCGGGCAGCCCATAGTCGGGCAGCGTTTGCACGCTGCCCGCACGGGTGCTGAGCATCTTGGCCAGATGGGCAGCCACCGACGCCATGGCGGCGACCTCCCGGCTCCAGCCGGCGCGTTGGCCGGCTTCGCCGCCGAGGCGTTCGAAAAGGCTGCCGTATCCGCTCATCGCTCAGCTCCTGCTCATTCCTTGTCGAGCTTGCCGACCAGCGACAGGGTGAAGTCCGCCCCCATGTACTTGAAGTGCGGACGCACGCTCAGGCTGACGCGGTACCAGCCCGGCTCGCCGTCGACATCGCTGACCACCACCTGCGCGGCGCGCAGCGGACGGCGGCTACGGACTTCGGCGCTGGGGTTCTCCTGGTCGGCGACGTACTGGCGAATCCACTTGTTGAGCTCCAGCTCCAGGTCGGTGCGCTCCTTCCAGGCGCCGATCTGCTCGCGTTGCAGCACCTTCAGGTAATGCGCCAGGCGGTTGACGATGAACAGGTAGGGCAACTGGGTGCCGAGCTTGTAGTTGAGCTCGGCGATCTTGCCTTCCTCGCTGATGCCGAAGTTCTTGGCCTTCTGCACCGAGTTGGCGGAGAAGAACGCCGCGTTGTCGCTGCCTTTGCGCATGGTCAGGGCGATGAAGCCTTCCTCGGCCAGCTCGTACTCGCGGCGGTCGGATACCAGCACCTCGGTGGGGATCTTGGTCTCGATCTCGCCCATGCTCTCGAAGTGGTGCAGCGGCAGGTCCTCCACCGCGCCGCCGCTCTGCGGGCCGATGATGTTCGGGCACCAGCGGAACTTGGCGAAGCTGTCGGTCAGCCGGCTGGCGAAGGTATAGGCCGTGTTGCCCCACAGGTAGTGCTCGTGGTTGTTGGCGACGTTTTCCTTGTAGACGAAGGTCTTCACCGGGTTGTCTTCCGGGTCGTACGGGTTGCGCAGCAGGAAGCGCGGGACGGTCAGGCCGACGTAGCGCGCGTCCTCCTGCTCACGGAAACTCTGCCACTTGGTGAACTGCGGGCCTTCGAAGTGATCGCGCAGGTCCTTCAGGTCCGGCAGCCCGGTGAAGCTTTCCAGGCCGAAGAACTTCGGGCCGGCGGCGGCGATGAAGGGCGCGTGGGACATGCTGGCGACGCTGGCCACGTACTGCATGGTCTTGACGTCGGGCGCGCTCGGGTCGAAGTAGTAGTTGGCGACGATGGCGCCCACCGGCTGGCCGCCGAACTGGCCGTACTCGGCGGTGTAGATGTGTTTGTAGAGGCCGGACTGGACCACTTCCGGGGAGTCCTCGAAATCATCCAGCAGGTCCTGCTTGGAGACGTTGAGCAGCTCGACCTTGATGTTCTCGCGGAAGTTGGTGCGGTCGATCAGCAGCTTCAGGCCGCGCCAGGACGACTCCAGCGCCTGGAACTCGGCGTGGTGGAGGATTTCGTCCATCTGCTGGCTGAGCTTGGCGTCGATCTCGGCGATCATCCGGTCGACCAGGGCCTTCTTCACCGGTTCGCCCTGGTTCTGCGGCTTCAGCAGCTCCTCGATGAAGGCCGAGACGCCGCGTTTGGCGATGCCGTAGGCGTCGTCGTCCGGGCTCAGGCGGGTTTCGGCGATGATGCGGTCGAGAATGCCGTATTCGGCGCTGGCGCCGCCGTTTTGCTGTACTGCGCTGGTGCTCATGTGTTGGCTTCCTTTTCAGTCCTTGGCTCAGGCGTCCTGCTCGTTGCCGTCGAGGCCGAGCTCGTTGAGTACGCGGCCACGCGATTCCTCGTCGGCGAGCACGCCTTCGATGGCCTTGCGGAAGGCCGGGGCATTGCCCAGCGGGCCCTTCAGGGCGACCAGGGCTTCGCGCAGCTCCATCAGTTTCTTCAGCTCCGGTACCTGGTCGACCAGGTTGGCGGGGTTGAAGTCCTTCATCGAATTGATCTTCAGGGCGATGGCCAACTCGTCGCTGCCGCCTTCGTCCTGCAGTCGGTTCGGCACGCTCAGGGTGAGGCCCAGTTCCTGCTTGGCGAGCACTTCGTCGAAGTTGTTCTTGTCGATGCCGATCGGCTTGCGATCCTCGACCTTGCGTTCGTCCGCGCGCTGGGTGAAGTCACCGAGCACCAGTACCTTCAGCGGCAGCTCGATTTCTTCCTGAGCGCCGCCGGTAGCCGGCTTGAAAGTGATGTTGATGCGTTCCTTGGGGGCTACCGAGCCTTCTTTGGCCATGGCATGTCTCCTTTGCGTTAGGGCCCGAAGGCCTAGTCGAGCACCATCTCGAGGTCGAGATGGCACAGCCTGCGATAGACCTCGTCCTTGCGCTCGCGCACGGCATGGTTCTGCGGTAGCAGTTCGCAGCAGCTGTGCAACAGGTGCAGCACCTCGAGGGCGAGGTCGGGTTCCCAGTCGTGCAGGCCGGTGTCCTGCAGTTCCTGGTCGAGGGATTCCAGTTGGGTGCGGGCCAGTTCGTATTTCTTGGCCTGGTAGCACAGGCGCGCCATGCTCAGTTGCCAGAAGAAGCGCTGGCGGCCGCCATAGGCGCTCTGCAGCCCCTGCTTGAGCTGCTGTACCGCGGGTTTCAGGCCGTCCTTGCGCAACACCGGCAAGGCTTCCTGCAGGGCCTGTTCCCAGGCCGGGAGTTCCTGGCTCACCGGCACTTCGCGGACGCTGGCCGGCGCCTGCAGATGGGGCAGGACATAGGCGCTGATCCAGGCGCGAGTGGCCGGGTCGGCGAAAGGGCTGCCATCGTGGAAGCGCAACTCGACCACCCCGGGCAGCCGCTGCAGGAACAGCGCCAGCTGGATTTCCACTTCACGCATGGCGTGTTCGGCGTCCAGCGCCTGCAGGCACTCCCAGGCCAGGCGCTGGCCGTCGAACCAGAAGGGCGAACGCGCGAGGCTGCCTTCCAGGTCGACCAGCAGGTCGGCGTAGTGGCCTTTCTCGAAACGCTCGCGGTAGTTGTTCAGCTTGTCCTGGGGCAGGCCGCGCAGCGCCGTGAGCTGTTCGGCATTGCGCTCTGGCAGGTTGTCGATCGGCAGCCACAGCAGGGTGCGGTTCAGGCGTAGTGCGCGCAGGTCGGTGGCCTTCTGCTTCAGCCACCAAGCGCAGAGCGGGCGGGCCCCATCCTGCTGGGCGCGCAGGGCCTTGTGGGCATCCTTCTCGTTCTCGATGCTGCTGACAGGCGCCAGCAACTGAGTGGCGGCCTGCTTCATCTGGGCCATGACCGCGCCGACCGGCCCCTGTTCGGGCTGCGCCTGGGAGGCCCGCTCGACCATCGCCTCCAGGGCCCTCTGCGGCGGAAGCAACCTGGGGACATCATCGCCCAGCTTCTCGTGGAGGAACTCTTCCAGCTTCTTGAGGGTGTCGGCCAACTGGCGGAACAGCGGCAGTTGCTCCTTTACCGCAACGTCGTCGGCGAACAGGGGCTCCAGACGTGTCGCCAGCCATTCCAGGGCTGCCGCGCGGGTCCGCGGCTTGCGCGGGTGGAGATCATCCCAGTGCTGCTCGCAGAGCCGCAGGAGCATCCCCAGGCCGGCCAGCAGGCCGGAAAAGGATTCGCGTTGCTGCAGGGCCCAGGTCAGCCAGGCAGCGACGCGTAGATCCTTGGATTGCTCCCGCAGCAGGCCCTCGCTGCCCTCCAGGATCTTCTGCCAGTCGATCGGGCCGCTGCCATGCAGGGAAGTGGCCTTGCCCAGCTCGGTTTCCAGCGCTTCGAATTCCACCGAATAACGGACGTCCTCACCGGCGTAGCTCTCCCGCGAGGCAGGCGTATCGGCCAGTTCGAGATAATGCGATGCAAGTTTTCTGGTGTGGCTCATCCCTGCAATCGTTCCGTGATTAGGCTGAACTATCTATATGACGCCGTACTAAAAGTTCCGGTATGAGATGCCCGGGCAAGCGACGGGACGTTCCTGGGTGGCAAAAAACTGCCACTCAAGTGGCGGGCAATAGTGCATGTATTGGCCAGGGATGTCTTGTAGGACATTGGCTATTTTATTTGTAGGATTTTCAAGCCCAAATGAGGTCGTGTGAGTTGGCGCACACAATCTTCACTCCTCGCGGATGGCTCTAGAACGATGGTTTTCAGCGGTTTTACAGGCGCTTTGTCGCACTCTTATGGCATTGCTAAGAAATTTCTTAATCTCCGATTCGTGTCGATTGATATCGGTTTGATATCATTTTTCCGGGAACTTTTTACAACCTTGGTGTGTTGGGTGCGATATTCCAGGTGTGCAAATTCTTGCCGAGATTTTCATCGAGAAAGCAAGGGTTGAGCTGCTTCCGAACAGATGGGAGTAGGGATGGATGCCTGGTGTGAAAGAAGTTGCGCAGTGGTGTGCAAGAAGTTGCGCAGTAATCGCGGCATGAGTTGTTCAAGAACAATGGCTGTTTTATCGAAAGCCTTGTATTCCGGGCGCTGAGAAGTGATTGGCACGCAAATTGTTATAGCCCGGCCACCCACAGGGTTTTGAACCCCGGGGCCATCAACTCACACGGCAAGGAGAGCTTTCATGCC
>Ga0180223_1000705_pt1 | contig 36225 bp, 34 predicted proteins | sample eDN5th30CKraftOP_FD_151337 | JGI IMG/M metagenome (GOLD analysis project Ga0180223, IMG submission 151337) | Enriched Organic Plus compost microbial communities from Emeryville, California, USA - eDNA 5th pass 30_C Kraft OP (version 2) (version 2) ... | reverse complement strand
TAGACCTCCTGCGGGCAGTCGCCCCAGCGCCCGCCACTCTTGAGCGCATGGACGATCCCGGAGAGCACCCGTCGATCATCGACACGCTTCACGCCCCGGACGTCACTCGGCAGCAGCGGTGCGACCCGAGCCCATTGCGCATCCGAAAACCAAAAGAAATCGGCCATTCATCACGCCTCCTCGCCGAAAACCGATGAATCACATCCTAGGCGCTCTGGGAAGCCCATTTATGGGTCCGCACCCTAATAGGAGACATGCGTTGGAACTGTCGTCGTATCCGACCGGCGCTACTTGGTCGCTTTTATGAAAATGATGTTCAAAGAACCAGCGGGACGATACCAGGCAGCGGTTTCAGCCATGCATAGCCCGGCGCAGGGCGTCCCGGCTCGCCTTCTTTGCGGCGATCCCGATGCGCGCATCTTGCGCCATATCGAAACCGTGGAAAGCGCCGGGAAGGACATGCAGTTCGAGAGGCACGTTGGCGCGAAGCAGCCGTTTGGCGAAATCCAATCCTTCCTCGGCGAGCACATCAAGCGCACCGAGCGATAGAAAGGTCCGCGGCAGGCCGGTGAGGTCGATGGCCCGCGCGGCCGCCGCATAGGGCGACACGTCGCTCCCTCCGCGCGCCTCGCCGAGCAACGCCGTCCATCCGAACGCATTCTGCTCCGCAGACCAGACCAGGTCGCTGATATGCGGACCTGCCAATTCACATCCGGTGCGGTCGTCCAGCATCGGATAGTGAAGATGCTGAAAGGCCAGCGCCAACCCTCCCCGATCGCGAACGAGTAGGGCGAGGGCCGCAGCCAGGCCGCCACCTGCGCTCTCGCCTTTGACGCCGATCCGCTCGGGATCGAGCCCAAGCGTTTCCGCCTCGCGCCGCAACCATGCCAAAACCGCGTAACAATCCTCCACCGCGCCGGGATAGCGCGTCTCGGGCGCCAGCCGGTAATCGACCGAATAAACGGCGCAATCGAGCTCGGCGGCAATCTCTCGATTGGCCGCATCCATCATTTCCGGTGTACCGATGACAAAACCGCCCGGATGGATATGGAGCACCACGGGTAGTGGACCCACTGTATCGAGCGGCCGATATTCGAGCACCCGAACCGGCGGAGCACCTTCCGGTCCCGGGACCATATGCTCGTGGAACGCGACCGACTGGACGCCGGTTGGCGGAATCGCTGCGGCCGGGTCGGATAACGCGGCTCGCAAAGCCGGCAGCGTTGCCGTCTCCAATCGCAATGCCGGAAATAAGGCCAGTGCGGGAAGAAGTTCGGGATCGACCGGATTTTCCCCGACCCGAAGCGCCCCAACGACCGGATCAGATATAGGCACGATATACCTCGCTATATTCGGCGTAGATGTCGTTGACCTTAGCCTCGTCCAGCCCGAATTCCTCCAGACTATAGCTGCGTTTACCATGCTTATCGGCAGGGTTCTCCGCCAGCCAACGACGGATACCCGCAGCCGATTCCTCGGTGAAATCCCAGCCGAAATGCTCATAGGCCGCGCGGATCGTATTCACCGGATCAGCGACCAGATCCTTATAGCGCATGTCGTGGATCGGCAGATCGGGATGTGCCTTGCGATAATCCATCATGCACTTCAGGCCGTCCCACCACAAATGCAGGAATTCCTGGCCCAGCGCGACCGGGTCCTGATGATCGTAAGCGGGCTCGCGGATCACCCGGATTAGCTGCGAGATGGAAGCGATCACAGTCGTCGGGTCGCGATGCGGCTGGATGAAAATCGCATCGGGATACACTGATCGCAGCGCCGGCATCTTGTACATATGCTCCTGGATCTTGAGCACCCAATGCTTGCGGGGATTATGCCAGCCCAGATGCTGGAGCCACATCTTGTGGATCTCATACCGGAATGTCGCGTCGATCGTCTTGAACCATTCGTAGAAGCGCGGCAGCCGGCTGAACATCTCCGGATTGCTGCTTTCGAAGGATGTCGTCATGAACGATCCGCACTCCTGCGGAATCTTCGCGCCGATCGGGTGGCCCTTGATGAGCTGATCATAATCTCCGCCCAGCACCGCGCGTAGATGATCGTCGAACCTGGCGATGCGTGGATCCGTATCGAAGGTGGCCGCCTCGGGCGGTGGCGAGGGATCGGCAACCTCCCACATAAGAGGCGTGCGTATCTGCGGATCGCTGCCCATCAGCGCATGCAGCAGGCTCGTTCCACAGCGTGGCAGGCCGAGGATGAATAGCGGTTGCCTTATCTCGACTTCGGCGATCTCCGGATAGCGCGCTCGATCGTCGAGGATCGCCTTCAGGCGGCGCAGATCGTCGTGGATGTTGTAAAGTGCGCGCGCACGGCCATTGGCGTTGAGATCGGTGGCCTCTTCGGTCGAGGCTAACAACTGGATCAGGCCGGGCCTTACCTTCGCACGGATATCGTCCGGAAGCGGATATTGTGCCAGCAATGTTTCGGCATCAGGAAAATGCCGCGCCTCGGTGATAGTCGCCATCAGAATATATACTCCCCAACTTATATGGCCCGCTGGATGGCGCGCGGACCCGGCGCCCATTGCAATCAGATGTTCCAGACGAGTGGCAATTTTTGAACCTGAGTGATGCTCCCGAGCCAGAAGGGCACTTGCTGGTCCGGATCTACGCGGAATGTCGGCAGACGCTTGAGCAATTCCTCAATCGCCACATGCAGTTCGCGCCGGGCAAGATGCATGCCGATGCAACGATGGGTTGCGCTGCCGAACGCGAGGTGGTTCGGGCGGCGATCGAAGCGAATTTTGCCCGGCGCCTCCCAGGCTTCGGGATCACGGGCGCTCAGCGAAGTGGAAATCGCGACCTTGTCGCCTGCCAGCATCGTGACGCCTTTGAACTCCGTATCACGCGTAACGGTGCGAAACGTCGTAACCGCCGCATAAGCGCGCATCATCTCCTCGACAGCCAAGACGATCTTGGCCGGATCGGTGCGTAATTCTTCCTGCTGGTCGATATGCGCGGCGAGGTGGCGGATGTGCAGGCCGATATTGGCGGTCACCGTATCGAGGCCGCCAAGATAGAGATTGAAGCAATAGCCGAACACCTCGTCATCGGACCAGGGTCGCCCGTCGATCTCATAGGTGAGCGCCTGACTAATCCAGTCTTCGGTCGGATTCTTCCGGCGCTTGTCGATCGCGTCCATGAGATAGGCCTTCACGGCCAGCGTTCCCTGGATGCGCTCCGCCATGTCGGGCGTATGGAGCAGCGCATATTCCCATTCGAGGAACTGCTGAAGCTCTTCCTGCGGAAGCCCGAACAGATCGAGAAAGATAGACGCCGGAAAGGGAATAGCGAACTCACGGACGAATTCACAGCTTCCCCGCTTCTCGAAGGCACCGATCAGTTCCGTCGCCCGACGGCGCACCTGTTGATCCAGCGCAAACATCTTCTGGGGCGTAAACACCGGGTTCAACACCTTGCGGAACTTGCCGTGACGCTCCCCTGCGAGTTCGACTGGAATGACGTCCCACTCCTCGCCGATCATCCTCGCGAAGCCGCTGAAGCCACGGGCCGTGAACAGTTCGTCGTCAGCCAGAACGTCCTTCAGGTCCGCCACACGTCGAACCACCCAGCTTCCCGTGCCGTCCGGATATATGTTCGGGCACCAGTAAACCGGCGGGGTTTCGGCGTGAACCTGGGTCAGCCGGGTCGCAAATACGTCATCGAAATAGACCTTCCGATCGGCGACTGGACAATCTTTCACCAGCTCCGGCGGAACATGGGAGGGGATCATGGCAGATTCCTTCTAAAGGGTCGGAAGAATTCGCGAATGTCGGCGACAAGAAGGTCGCAGTTCTCGAGGCCCGGAAAATGGCCTCCCGTTGGCGCGCGCGTGACGGCAGCGACATTATAAGCCCGCTCCAGCCAGCGCCGCGGCGGCGGAACGACGATGTCATTGGGAAACAGGCAGAAGCCCGTGGGTGTCTCCACCCGCTGCCCGGGTGGCAGAGTATAGCCGGCGAAATTCTGAAGGGACTGATACATCCAGTGGACCGGCTCGAATGTGCCGACCCAATAAGCCATGATATTGGCGATCAGAGCATCGAGTCCGATACCCGGCACGCCGGGTGCGGCGGGGTCCGTCCAACCGTGATATTTCTCGACGATCCATGCTGCCAATCCAACGGGTGAGTCGCGCAGCCCGAAAGCCAGCGTCGCGGGCTTTTCGGCGTGGATATGTTGATAGGCATCCTCCCCAGCCAGCCGGGCCTGCTGCGTTTGGAAGAAATCCATCTCTTCGATGTCAGGCGGCTGCCGTTCCAACGACCAACCGGCTTGAAGAACCGATGTGTTGAGATGGATCGCCGGCAGGCTGTCACGCTGGCGAAGCCCAAGCCACGAGGTTATCGCAGCGCCTGTGTCACCGCCATGCGCGACATAGCGATCGAAGCCGAGATACTCTGTCATCAGGCGGTGCCACAGCTGCGCCACATCGGCGGGTGCCAACACGCGGTCGGGAGCGGGAGAAAAACCAAAGCCCGGCAGGCTGGGCAGCACGACGGTGAAGGCATCGTCCGTCGATCCACCGAACCGCTCCGGGTGGGCCAGTGGCTCGATCAGATCCAGCAGTTCGAACACCGAGCCCGGCCAGCCATGGCTCAGGATGATCGGCAGGGGCCGTGTGCCCGATCCCCGTTCCACGAGCACGTGCACCTCTATGCCGGATAGGGTCGCGATATATTGCGGATAGCCGTTCAGCCGCGACTCCCATTCGCGCCAGTCGAACCGCCCCAGCCAGTGCAGCACGAGCGATTGCAGGAAGGTGGAGTCCGTTCCCCAGCGCCATGGTGCTCCGGGCGCTGGCGATGGCCAGCGGGTAGCTGCCAGCCGGCGAGAAAGATCGGCCAGCACGGCCTCCGATATCGACACCGTAAAAGGCTTCAGCGACGTTGACCTATCGGGCGGGTCGATCATGGCAAACATGGGCTCATGCTCACCAACGACGCCGCAGTTGTGCGCTGCGCCGACGCTCGCGAAGCGCTTTATCGCGCATCTCAGCTGTAATAACCGGCGTCGAGGTCGGCAGTTGACGACGCAGTTCCACCAGCGGGACGACGCGCAGCGCAGGTTCCGGGCCGGAACTGGCCTCGGTCCAACGCAACATCAGGGAGCCTTCGGACCTGCCAGCCGGATCGAGCCAGTTCGGAACGCCTGGATCCTCTACCGAAATCACCGCGCGGAACAGGCCGTCTTCGTCCAATACGGCCTGCCCGCCATTGAGACTGCTCTGGTGGTTGAACCAGTCGATAGAATTCCACAGCCGGTCGTTGAGCTGGATATTCCAGTAGCGCACACGCTCGGGCAACGCCGTCTCGATGATCATCGCCTCGCCGGGTTGAAGCTGGAAGATGCCCTGATAATAATGCTGGCCCACGAGCCCCCCGCGCTCGGCCCAGTCGTCATGCTCCAGCTTATTGACCAGGTCTCGCTCGCGCTGCCCCTTGTCGTAGCCGAGTGCGAAGCTGCCATAGCGGCGCGGATAATCGGCCAGAAGCGCCAGCCGCCGAGCGGTCTCCGCGGCATCCGGACGGTGATGCGCCGATGTCCGGTCGATCCGTTCGATCGCCAGCCGCGCTTCATTGCCGGCACCCCAATCATAGGCCGCCTGGCGTACATTTATCGTCGAGGCGCGCGGATCGAGCATGAACCAATCCCCTTCATGCCCCGCAGGTAGTTCGGTGCTAAGCAGCACTTCGAAGCTGCCGTCGGCCGCGATCGTGAGGGTGTCGGCATCCAACACACCGACCGATGGCCCGAGTATATCCGTCACGCCAAGGCCGCCTGCGGCGAAATCGAACAGCAGGAACAGCCCGTCACCGCGAAAGCCCGAAAGCCGATAGCTGCCGGCTCCATCGATCTGGGTGTAGGCATAGATGAAATCGGGATTGGCGCCGACGCTGTTGAAGTGATTATTTACCAGCGGCACGAAATCCGGTGCATCGAGATCGACGAAAGTGCTGAGGAAACCCGAGGCGAGGCTGAGGAACAGCAGCCGATGGGCCTCCTGCCGGGCGAACGGATCATTGGGATCGGCAAGCAATGCCAGCACCTGATCCGCATCGCCGAGCGTCGCCATATACTGCCGCCAGTCGGGCAATTCATTGTTCGCCACAAACATCCTCCTGCTGGAAGCCATGCTCCGCGTTCTTGCGACGCTCGTACCGTCGCCTTATTCGGAGCAGCACCGGGCCTAGTTGTCACAAACGCGCCTTTCGGGCGACGTGGAATGTTGCGATAGGTGTCGCATGGCAACGAGTACCACTTCCGGTCCAGCCCGCATGGGTCTGTACGACGCACATGATACGATCCGCCTGCTCGGTGTAGCGGGCGCCCGGCGCGCGGCCAGCACACCGCTTGAGCGCATCTGCGTCGAGGCGGCAGCTACATTGGCAGAACATGCCGCGGATCCAAAGCAGATCCTCTATGGCAGTCTCGCCGTCACCTGCCTCCCGCATCGCGAGCCGAGGCGAGGACAGTCGGAGTGGCGCCGCCGCGGCGGTTACCACGAAATGTTCGAGCTGACGTCCGGTCCATCAGGGTTTCCGTTCGGCGCCAAAGCGAGGATCATGCTCCTTCATCTGATCGATCGAGCCATCCGTTCGGGCTCGCCCGCAGCAGAGGTTGGCACATCCATGCGTGGCTGGCTTCAATCGATCGGTGCAGCACTCGGCGGGATGAGCTACAATCATATCGGTGAGCAAAGCCGTCGCATCGCCGACTGCCAGCTGCGTATTTTTGCCGCTGAGGATGCGTCGCCCCACCTATCGACGTCGCCTGAAGTTGGTGCGTTTATCTCTGCGTTCGAAATGGAAATGGCCGATGGCACGACCGAGATCGCGCTGCCAGGCACCATCAACGACGTACAGATCTTTCCGAAGCGCGCGCTCCTCGATCCGGGCTTCTTCGCATATGTCTGCAAGAACCAGGTCGCGCTTGACCGGTTGGCGATCGAGCAGATTAGCGACAATGGTTGGGCACTCGATCTCTATATTTGGCTCGCGATGGAATTGCCCTCGCTCACCGGGAAACGCCAAATTCCCTGGTCGGTAATCTGCAACGACGGTTTTGGCGACCGCGGTCCGGCGTACAGAATCAAGGCCAAGCTCCTCAACACGCTTCCTCTCGTCGCCGCGATCTATCCTTCCGCGCACATCGCGGTGAACACCGATGGATTACTATTGTCACCCAGCTCTGCTCCGGTCTGACGGTCGCGGGCAACGTACGACGAGGCGCCGACAATGGCGGCTATCGCACCTGGATGAAGAAGCCGATCTCTTTCCACCAGTTATTCGAAAAACACAAATAACGTCGCGACTGCACCGGTGACCGATTGAGAAAGGCAAGGCGTGTTTTCATAAAGTGCGCGCTTGCTGGCGTTGATCTCTATCGCGGAAATATAGCCACGCCGCCGCGATGCAAGGGACACGAAGCCTTATCGCAGTGCGGCGTTGACGATCCGAACCTGGGTGAATTCCTCGACACCGGCCATGCCCTGATGGCGGCCGATGCCGGAATGTTTGCCGCCGCCGATCGGCACATCGAAAGGCAGATCGAAGATGCGGTCGACCCAGACCGTTCGTCTGTGGATGGCTCCCGCGTTGCAAGTGAGAAGTGATGATTTGGCGTTTCGTCGGGTGCAGTCGTCTGTCCGGCCTGTTGATGCAGTCGGTTTTAGACTGCTGGCCCTGATGGGGTCCGCGAACAAGGTCCTATCGGCTTAGCAGGCTATTACGCCTAGGACGGTCTTTGGGTTGTCCTTGCTCCCGGTCCGACCGGTTTTGCCATCACATCCTTCGCTCTCACAACCTCGTGAAGCTGATCTCCTTAGCTAAGCTCCTGATCTATGCTGCCGCCAGCATTGGCGCATGCCCGCGTTCGAAGACGCCGCCGCGCGCCATCACCGCCCATGCGATCCGGGCCATCTTGTTGGCGATGGCGACCGAGGCGACGCGCGCAGGCTTTCTGGCAAGCAGAGCGACGAAGCGCGGATCGACCGTGCCGGGTTTCTGCTTGGCGTATCGGACCAGCGCGGTCGCGCCGACAACCAGGAGCTGCCGCAGATATCTGTCGCCCATCTTTGTAATGCGCCCCAGGCGTTCTTTGCCCCCACTCGAACTCTGCCGCAGGGTCAGCCCCAGCCAGGCGGCGAACTCGCGCCCTGACGAGAACTGGCTTGGATCGGTCACCGACGCGGCGAGTGCGGTCGCGCCGATCGGCCCGATACCAGGGATCGTCGCCAGGCGCCGGGCCCGCTCGTCGCTCCGCTGCAGGGCGGCGAGACGCAGGTCGAGCTTGCGCAACTGGGCGTGAAGCTGGAGCAGTTGCCCTGCTAGCATTGCGACGACGTTCGCCGCTTCGGACGGCAAGTCGAGCTCGGACTCCCCGTCGGCGATCTCCCGCGCCATCTGCAGTGCCTTCACGATCCCTACTGGGATGGCGGTGCCCAGCTCGGCAAGCACGCTGCGCATCAGGTTGACCAGCTGCGTGCGCTGTTTGATCAACAGCTGGCGTACGCGGTGCAGTGACAATGCCGCCTGCTGCTCGCGCGAATTGATGGGCACGAACCGCATCGTCTGACGGGTAACGGTCAATCGTAACGGCTTGTGGTAAATAGGGCGAGCGCCACCGGATGGCCTGAACTCAGGCCTCCGTAACCGCCGAAAACTTGCGGTCAGACTAAGTATGTCGAGAGAGTCGGCGGTGCCTATTCGGTACTTATGCAAGCGTCTATTGCCCGTGTAGGCCTGACTGCTCATATAAAGCGTTGATATTGTTCGATAAAATGGTGAGCCCTGCTGGGTTCGAACCAGCGACCTACTGATTAAAAGTCAGTTGCTCTACCGACTGAGCTAAGGGCCCCCGAATGAGGTTGGCCCGCACTAGTGAGGCTGATGCGGATGGTCAACCTCTTGCCGCATCTTTTGTCTTTGCTTTCAGGAGGCGGGCGCGAAGCTGCCGGATGGTAAAGCCTGACAGAGGATCACGCCATTTTGGAACGACGCTCAAGAGAGGCTTCAGAACGAAGTCCCGGCCCCGGAAGGCGGGATGGGGAATGGAGAGGGATGGGCTCTCCCAGCGGCCCCCCGACCATAGGATGATGTCGATGTCCATGGACCGCGCGCCCCATCGGCGGAATCGGCGGCGGCCCAATGCGCGTTCGATCTTCTGCAATTCCCGCAGCAGTTCTTCGGGTGACAAAGCGGTTTCCAGCAGCAGGGCGGCATTGGTGAAAACACGGCGCGACGGCCCGAGCGGGGGTGTCGTGAAAAAGGGGGAGACAAGCTGCGTTCGCCCGATGTCCGCGAGCCGCTCCATCGCGTTAGAGAGAAGCTGCACGGGAGGGCGATTCCCCGACAATGGTCGATTGGACCCCAGGGAAAGCGCATAGGAATGAAGATGGCTTGTGCCCGGCATCTCTAAATGCCTATCTGCTTCCCAAGATGCTGGAAAGCCCTCTCCCCCAAAGCGAACCGCTTCATGATTGTCCACGCTGTCCCCGGCTCGTTGAGTTGCGGGAGGCTTGCCGCGCGGAACATCCGGATTGGTGGAATGCGCCGGTGCCTGCCTTTGGCGATCCCGATGCGCGAATCGCGATCATTGGCCTTGCGCCCGGAAAGCATGGAGCCAACCGCACGGGGCGCCCCTTTACAGGCGATTATGCAGGGGATCTTCTGTTCGCCACGCTAGCGAAATTTGGCCTGGCTGAGGGCCATTATATGGCGCGGCCGGATGACGGGCTGGTTCTGCGTGACATCATCATCATCAATTCGGTCAAATGCCTTCCCCCTCAGAACAAGCCGCTCCCGGTTGAAATCCACAATTGCCGTCCCTTTTTGGCGGAGGGCGTGGCAGCGTTGCCAAAGGCGCGCACCTTCATCGCGCTGGGTCAGATCGCCCATCAGTCGGCGGTGAAAATATTGGGAGGCAAATTGCCAAAGGCGCCTTTCGGGCATCTGGCCGAACATAGAATGCCCGATGGCCGTGTTCTAATCGATAGCTATCATTGCTCCCGATATAATCAGAATACGGGGCGGCTCACCGCCGAGATGTTCGAAGCGGTGTTCGCGCGGGCGGTGGAATTGGCCCGTAACTGACGTTCAGATATCCTGGGCTATGCGGGCGTAAAGTTCCGGGCGTCGGTCCCGGAAGAACCCCATGCCCGCCCGATGCTTGCGGGCCCGCTCCAGATCGAGCGTGGCGACCAGCGCGCCACTATCCCGCGCCCCGGCTTCCGCGGCGAAATCGCCCCATTCATCCGTGATGAAACTATGACCGTAAAATGTCTGTCCATCTTCCTCGCCGATCCGGTTGGCGGCGATGACGGGCATGCAATTGCTGACGGCGTGGCCGATCATCGCGCGCCGCCACATGCGGCTGGTGTCGAGATCGGCATCATAGGGCTCCGAGCCGATAGCGGTGGGATAGAACAGCATCTCCGCGCCCATCAGCGCCATCACCCGCGCCGTTTCGGGATACCATTGGTCCCAGCATATCCCGATGCCGATGGTGCCATAGCGCGTCTCCCACACCTTGAATCCGCTATTGCCGGGGCGGAAATAATATTTCTCCTCATATCCCGGCCCGTCAGGAATATGGCTCTTGCGATAGACGCCCATGACCTCTCCCTGATCGTCGATCATGGCAAGGCTGTTGTAATAATGCTGCCCATCCCGTTCAAAGAAACTGGTTGGGATATAGACACCGCATGCCTTCGCCACCTTCCGCATTTCCTGCACGGCGGTATGGCTATTGAGCGGCTGTGCATTCGCGAAGAGGGCTTCGTCCTCGACCTTGCAGAAATAGGGGCCTTCGAACAATTCGGGCGGCAGGACGATCTTCGCGCCGCGCGCCGCGGCCTTGCCCACATGCACGGCGACCATGTCGATATTGTTCGCCATGTCGTCGGAAAAGGCGAGCTGAAGCGCGGCAACGGTAAGCTGTGTCAATGTCTTGCTCCGTCAGAAATGCGGATGTGCGGCTTCGATCAGGCCGACGGCATCTGTTGGCTGGTGCAGTGGAAACTGCCGCCGCCCGACAATATGGCGTCGCTGGGCAGGCCGACAATATCCCGGCCCGGAAAGAAGGGGCGCAGCGCATCCAGCGCCGCCTGATCGTTTGCGCTGGCATAGATGGGCACGATGACGGCGGCGTTGCCGATGTAGAAATTCATATAGCTCGCCGGAATGGCCTCCCCATTCACTGTGATCCGGCCGGGGGAGGGGATGGGGGCGATTTCCACGCCATGCGCCTTGGCCCGCGCTTTGGCATCGGCATATATGGCGGCGTTGGGATCGTCCTGGCCATAGGGCTCCGGCAGCGCCAGCACGCCCGGCGCGACGAAGCGCGCCAGATTGTCCACATGTCCGTCCGTGTGATCGTTTTTCAGGCCATCGCCCAGCCACAACATATCCGACAGGCCTAGCGAGCCGGCCAGCAGCGTTTCGATCTTACCCCGGTCAAGGTCCGGGTTGCGATTGGGGTTGAGCAGGCATTGCTCGGTGGTGACGAAAAGGCCGCTGCCGTCGGTGTCGATCGCGCCGCCCTCTAACACCCAATGTTGCGTGTCGGTGGGCCAATCGGTCGTGGCGGCCAGCCGCGCACCGATGTCCTCGTCGCCGTCCATCTGATATTTGCCGCCCCAGCCGTTGAAGCCGAAATCGACCAGCGCGCGGGCGTGTCCGTTGGACACGGCAATCGGCGCCGTGTCGCGCAGCCACACATCGCCCAGCTTCTGCACGATGATGGTGACGCCTGGATGGACCAGCTTCCGGGCGAAGTCAGCATCGGCCTCATCGGCGACGACCAGCCGGACTTCCTCGCCGCGTCCGTCCGCGTGAACGGCATTGGCGAAGTCGGCGATCTGCCGCCGCGCTCCGTCGAAAGCGCCGGGCCATTCGGCGGGATTGGTCGGAAAGCCGATCCATACCCAGTCATGTGGCGCCCATTCGGCAGGCATTCGGAAGCTCATCACTGTCCTTTCGGGGGAATTGTCGGCGGCCCCTTAGCAGCAGCAGCGGAAAAGGGGGAGCGTCATTTCACGGGACGCTCCCCCTGATGCTTATTGCCCGGCGCGGCTTTTGTCGCGGATGGCGCGGAACTCGTCACCTGCCACCCAATTGGGCCAGTCCGCTGTATTGGCGAGCGCCCGGCCGACATCGAAGTAGAGCTGAAGGTCGGCTTCCACGCCGCTCCAGTTCCAATTGGGATCATATTCATCCTTGGGACCGTGATAGCGATGTTCGGTATAATCCTCCGCCGCGGCCATGCCCGCAGCCGTCCCGCCCTTCACCAGATCCTCGCCGCCTTCAAAATAGAGCATCGGCACGCCATGCTTGGCAAAGCTGAAATGGTCGGAACGATAATAGAAGCCCTTTTCCGGCGTCGGCTCGACAGTGGCAACCCGGCCTTGTGCGGCCAATGCTCGGTTCAGATAGGCGTCGAGGTCCGACTTACCCTTGCCGATCACGACCACATTCTTCGCCGGTCCCGCCATGCTGAGCGCGTCCATGTTGACGCCGCCAACCGTCTTCCCAAGCGGAAAGACGGGGTGATCGCCATAATAGGCCGACCCCAGCAGCCCCGATTCCTCCCCCGTCACGGCCAGGAATACCTGACTGCGATCGGTCGGCCCTGCTTTCACATTCGCCTCCGCCAACGCTACAAGCGCCGCCGTGCCGGTCGCATTGTCGACCGCGCCATTGCAGATGTCGTCACCGTCCGGCGCGGCCTGACAGCGGCCCAGATGGTCCCAATGCGCGCTGTAGAGCACATATTCATCGGGCCGCGTCTTGCCTAGCAGCAGGGCGACGACATTCTTCGACATATGCTTGCGAAGGTCATTGTCGAAGGAGAGGGACGCCTTAACGCCCTTCAGGGGAACTGCCTTGAAGCCCGGTTTCTTCGCCTGCGCCATCAGCGTATCGAGATCAAGGCCAGCACTGGTCATCAAAGCGGCCGCCTTGTCCTTCTGTATCCAGCCGATCGCGGCGGACTGGTCGGCATTGCCGTTCGCATTGTCGGCGACTTGCTGCGCGCCGGTCCAGCTCGACTGCACGACATTCCAGCCGTAGGCTGCGGGCACTGTATCATGGACGATGATCGCCGCTGTGGCGCCCTGTCGCGCGGCCTCCTCGAACTTGTAGGTCCAGCGGCCATAATAGGTCATGGCCCGGCCGTTGAACGGTCCATCCAGCCCTGTCATCTCATAGTCGGGATCATTGACCAGAATGATGACGGTCTTTCCCTTCACATCCAGCCCGGCATAATCGTTCCAGCCCTTCTCCGGGGCGTTGATGCCATAGCCGACGAACACGACCGGACTATCCTTCACCTCGACATGCGGCTGGCTCGTGCGATAGGTGGCGACCACCATTTCGGGGCCATAGGCGGCCGAAACGGCGCTGTTGCCGCCAGTGAAGGACAGCGCCGACACATTCTTCGCCGAAATCTCGACCAGCGGCACGTCCTGGAACCAGCTGCCCTTGTTGCCGGGTTGGAGACCAAGCTTTCCGAATGCGTCTGACAGCAGAGCCAGCGTTTTTTCCTCGCCCACCGTGCCGGGGGCGCGGCCCTCGAACGCATCGGAGGATAATTCCTTCACCAGCCGCTTCATGGTGTCGAGGGACGGCTGCCTCGTCGCCTTCCCGGTTTTTGCGGGTGTCGCGGCGTGGCCGGGTGGGCTGATCGAAAGGGAGGGAAGGGCAAGGACTGCGACCAAAGCCGCCAGAGAGCTACGCATGACAAAACCCTCGCAAAATTGTGATAGGTGCGTGATGCCAGCCGTTGCCATGACGCGCAAGATTGTTGCGCGAAAAAGAAAGGGCGACCCAAAGGCCGCCCTCTCGCGATTTGGAACTGTCGGGAAACCGATCAGCGCGAATAGAATTCGACGACCAGATTGGGTTCCATCTTCACCGGATAGGGCACCTCGTCCAGCGTTGGAACGCGGACATAGCTGACCTTGGCGGCGCCGTCAGGGGCGACATAGTCGGGAATGTCGCGCTCGGGCAGGCTCTGCGCTTCCAGAACCAGCGCCATTTCCTGCGCCTTCTTGCCCAGAGTGATTTCGTCGCCCGGCTTCACCAGACGCGACGCGATGTTGCACTTCACGCCGTTCACATAGATGTGGCCGTGCGAAACGATCTGGCGGGCCGAGAAGATGGTCGGCGCGAACTTGGCGCGATAGACGACCGCGTCCAGGCGGCGCTCCAGCAGGCCGATCAGGTTCTGGCCGGTGTCGCCCTTCATGCGGGCGGCTTCGATATAGTTCTTCTTGAACTGCTTTTCGGTGATGTCGCCGTAATAGCCCTTCAGCTTCTGCTTGGCGCGTAGCTGAATGCCATAGTCGGACATCTTGCCCTTGCGGCGCTGGCCGTGCTGGCCGGGGCCATATTCACGCTTGTTGACCGGGCTCTTCGGGCGACCCCAGATGTTCTCGCCCATGCGGCGGTCGAGCTTGTACTTGGCGCTGGTGCGCTTCGTCATAGATAATTCCTTACAATCGCTAACAACGTTATTCCCGGTCGTCGCCTGCTTGCCTCAAAAAGGGGCAGGGCCACCGCTTCACCGGGATGCGGGACCAATCGCGAAGGCGCGCCTATGAAGAAGGGGGCGGATGATGTCAACCCTCGACAGGGCGCCGCTCTGGGCTTAGGCAGCCTGCCCATGAACCCCGAAAGCTATACGACCATGGCGCAGGTCCGCGCCGGCGTGGATGAAATCGACCGGCAGATCGTGGCGCTGCTTGCCCAGCGCTTCGCCCATATGCGCGCCGCCGCCCGGATCAAGCCGGAACGCGGGCACGTCCGCGACGAGGAACGCAAGGCGCTGGTCATCGCCAACGCCCGCGACGAAGCGGAAAGACTGGGCGCGCCCGGCGATGCGGTTGCGGCGCTGTGGGATCAGCTTGTCGAAGCTTCCATCGCTTATGAGATGGACGAGTTCGACCGCCTGAAAGGCTAACGCTCCCGTGGATTGCCGAGCGCGGACAGTACGCCGCGCAGGGTCCGCACCTCCAGATGGTTCCAGCCTGGCTTGGTGAGCAGGTTCCGCAGCGTCCGCTTGGTCGCGGGCGCACGGTCGGGCGGGAAGAAATAGCCCGCCTTGTCGAGCAGTGCTTCAAACTGAGCGATCATCCCTTCAAGCTCCATCTGCGGAGCCGGTTCGCCCAGATCGACCACGGTCGGCTGCTCCAGCGCAGCCTGCTTCGACCATTCATAGGCGCATAATATCACGGCCTGCGCCAGATTGAGCGACCCGAACTTCGGATTGATCGGCACGGTCAGGATCTTGCGGGCCAACGCCACGTCCTCCGTTTCCAGCCCCGACCGCTCCGGTCCGAAGACATAGGCGCAGCGCCCCTGCGCGGCATGGATTTCCCGCGCCGCTTCCTCTGGCGTCACGACCGGCTTGCTCACGCCGCGCTTGCGGACAGTTGTCGCATAGACATGCGCGCAATCGGATACGGCGTCGGCCAGATTTTCGAAAACCATGGCCTTGTCGAGCACGACGTCCGCGCCCGCCGCCGAAGGCCCCGCATCGGGATTGGGCCAGCCGTCACGCGGAGATACCAGCCGCATCTCCGTCAGGCCAAAGTTCAGCATGGCCCGCGCCGCCTTGCCGATATTCTCGCCTAGCTGCGGACGGACAAGGACGATGACGGGGGAGGCCGCAGGGCTATTTTCAGTGTGCTTGTCATTGCTTTCCTCCGTTCGCCCTGAGCGAAGTCGAAGGGCGCTGCTGAGCGCAGGCGAAATATGTGAAACGGCCGCCTTCTTCAATTTTTCCCAGTTCCCTGCAATCAACGCCTCCTTCTTCTTGCGCGACCAGCCCTTGATCTGGAGTTCGCTGGCAAGCGCTTCGGCGCGAGTTTCAAATTGTGCGGACCACAAAATTTCTACGGGACGGCGGTCCAACGTATAACCCTTGATCTCGCCGGATTGGTGTTGACCCAGACGCTTTTCGAGATCGTCGGTGTGGCCCGTATAATAGGAACCGTCCGAACATCGCAGGATATAGGCGTAAAATCCCATTGCGGTTCAACAATCTCGCTTTGCTCGACCATGCCCTTCGACTTCGCTCAGGGCGCACGGAAAGAGTGTAGATGTCGTCACCTCACTCACTCCCGACTTCCTTCACGGTACTGGCGAAATCCTCGAAATCCCGCGCGTCGGTGAAGTCCTTATAGACGCTGGCGAAACGGATATAGGCCACGCTGTCGAGCCGTTTCAGCCCCTGCATGACCATCTCGCCGATGGAGCGGGCGGGGATTTCGCTGTCGCCGCTGGTTTCCAACTGGCGCTGAATGCCGGAAATCAGCTTTTCCAGACGGCTTGGGTCAATCGGCCTTTTGCGGCAGGCGATGTCGATGGATCGCGCCAGCTTGTCGCGGTCGAACGCTTCCTTGCGCCCCTCACTCTTCATCACCCAGATGTCGCGCAACTGTATCCGCTCGAAGGTTGTGAAGCGCGCGCCGCAAGCTTCGCACTGCCGCCGACGGCGAATGGCGTTGCCATCCTCCGTCGGGCGGCTGTCCTTTACCTGACTGTCTTCATGCGAGCAGAAAGGGCAACGCATTCACAAACTCCGTTCGTTTCGCGCTTGTCGAAAAACGCTTGGCGCTTGCCGCGTCTCGGCCTGTCCTGACCGCCTGCCTTTGCAGGCAGTTGAAGGGTTTGACACGAACGCTCCTGGGTTAATCCGCGTAGATCGGGAAGCGGGCGGTGAGTGCCGAAACGCGCTCGCGCACATTGGCCTCGACTGCCGCATCGCCAGCCTCTCCCTTGTCGCGCAGCCCTTCGAGCACATCGGCGATCATGTCGCCGATCGCCTCGAACTCCGCCACGCCGAACCCGCGCGTCGTGCCCGCAGGCGAACCCACGCGGATGCCGCTCGTCTTGGTCGGGGGCAGGGGATCACCCGGCACGCCATTCTTGTTGCAGGTTATGAAGCTGCGCTCCAGCGCCTCGTCCGCGTCCTTGCCCGAAATGCCGTAGGGCCGCAGGTCGATCAGCGCCAGATGCGTATCCGTGCCGCCCGAAACCACTGCCAGCCCACGCTGTTCCAGCTTACCGGCCAGCGCCTTGGCGTTGGTGACGATGGCCTGGGCGTAGGTCTTGAACTCAGGCCGCAACGCTTCGCCGAAAGCGACCGCCTTCGCCGCGATGACATGCATCAGCGGACCGCCCTGCAAGCCGGGGAACACCGCCGAATTGATCTTCTTCGCGATGGCTTCGTCATCGGTCAGGATCATGCCGCCGCGCGGCCCGCGCAGCGTCTTGTGCGTAGTGGTGGTGACGACATGGGCATGGCCGAAGGGCGTTGGATGCGCGCCGCCCGCCACCAGACCGGCGAAGTGCGCCATGTCCACCATGAACAGCGCGCCTACCTTGTCTGCGATGGCCCGGAACCGGGCGAAGTCGATATGGCGCGGATAGGCGCTGCCCCCCGCGATGATGATCGTCGGCTTGCTTTCCACCGCCATCGCTTCGACCACGTCATAGTCGATCAGATGTGTGTCCTCACGCACGCCATATTGCACGGCATTATACCATTTGCCCGACATGGCGGGCTTTGCGCCGTGGGTCAGATGGCCGCCCGCGTCCAGCGACAGCCCCATGATCGTGTCGCCCGGCTTGGTCAGCGCCAGCATCACCGCGCCATTGGCCTGCGCGCCCGAATGGGGCTGCACATTGACGAAGCCGCAGTTGAAAAGCTGCTTCGCGCGGTCGATTGCAAGCTGCTCCACCTCATCCGAAGGGGCGCAACCCTGATAGTAGCGCTTGCCCGGATAGCCTTCCGCATATTTGTTGGTGAAGACGGACCCTTGCGCCTCCAACACCGCCTTGCTGACGATATTTTCCGACGCGATCAGCTCTATCTGGTTCTGCTCGCGCTTCAGTTCGTGGGTGACGCCCGCGAAGACCGCTGGATCGGCATCGGCCAGGCTGCGCGTGAAATAGCCTTCCGAACGGATGTCGGACAGGTCAGGCTGGGTGAGGGTTGCTGTGCTCATCTCAAGTCCTTTCAGAGCGCGGGCTGGGACAGTTTATCGACGCGGCCGGCATGGCGCCCGCCGCCGAAATCGGTAGTCAGAAAAGCGGTGACGCAGGCCTTTGCCATGTCGACGCCGGTCAGGCGTGCGCCCATGGCAAGGACATTGGCGTCATTATGCTCGCGGGCCAGAGCTGCGGAAAGCGGTTCCCCGACCAGCGCGCAGCGACAGGCGGGATTGCGGTTGACCGCGATGGAAATGCCGATGCCGGAGCCGCAAAGCGCGATGCCCCGCTCGGCAGAGCCGGATGCCACGGTAGACGCCAGCTTGTAGCCATAGTCGGGATAGTCGACCCGGTCGGCGGTCGCAGGGCCAAGGTCGTCCACCTGATGCCCCTCGGCGCGCAGCCATTCCGCGAGTTCCGCCTTCAGATCGACAGCGGCATGATCGGAAGCAATGGCGATTTTCATCGGATATATCCCTTCACCGCTCGGGTGATTCGTTTCACGCGCCTCATAGGCGGAGCGGCGGCGGATTGCCACAGTCCACCGCCATGCTTATGGCCCTTTCCATGGCAGGCACGATTTTATCCATTTTGATGCTGGCGGGGGTTCTCCTGACCAGCGGAGGCATCTACGCCATCGTGAAGAAGCGCGACCGGAAGCGGGGCGTGCTGATGATTGTCGCGGGCATCGTCATGTTCGCCAATGTCGCGATCTCCGCCATTCCGGGACCGGATCTGCCCGGTCTGGAAAATGCCAGCCGCTGATCCGGCTGGCGCGGCCAATAGAAAAAGGGGCCACCCGACGGCAGCCCCTTCACATTCTGGCCAGTGCGGGTCTCAGCGAATGGGCGAATCCGGCGACAGGCGCATGTCCAGATAATTGTCGACCGACTTCATGAGCTGATCCAGTTCATGCTCGAAAAAATGGTTCGCGCCACGGATTTCGTCATGATGAATGGTGATGCCCTTCTGGGTCCGCAGCTTGTCGACCAGCTTCTGCACGGCGCCGGCGGTCACTACTTCGTCCGCCGTTCCCTGCACGATGATGCCGGAAGCGGGGCAGGGGGCCAGGAACGAGAAGTCATACATATTGGCCGGCGGCGCGACCGAGATGAAGCCGCGAATCTCCGGCCGCCGCATCAGCAACTGCATCCCGATCCACGCGCCGAAGGAAAAGCCCGCGATCCAGGTCGTCTGCGCCTCGGGATGGAAGCTCTGCACCCAATCGAGCGCCGCGGCGGCGTCGGACAGTTCGCCGATGCCATTGTCGAACGTGCCCTGGCTGCGGCCCACGCCACGGAAATTGAAGCGCAGGACGGCAAAGCCCCGCTTCACGAACGTCTTGTAGAGCGCCTGCGTGATGCGGTCGTTCATCGTGCCGCCGCCCTGCGGGTGGGGATGCAGGATCATCGCGACAGGCGCGCGGGGGCGGGGCGGAGGGCTGAAACGACCCTCAAGGCGACCTTCGGGTCCGGGGAAAATTACGTCGGGCATGGCACCTGTTATCGTTATGGCCGCCGGGCGGCTGATGGATGCGTGGGACGCGGACAAGCCTTTGCTGGCGCTGCGCCGCAGACAACCTATATAGAGGGCGCGACCATTTCCGCAATCAATGAGTATCCCCCTTGGCCGCCGACCGTCTCTATCTGGATCATGCCGCAACCACGCCAATGCTGGCGGAAGCGAAAGCCGCGATGATCGAAGGGCTGGAGCGATGGGCCAATCCGTCCAGTCCCCATGGCGACGGCCGCGCCGCCCGCGCCGCACTGGAGGATGCGCGGCGGCGGATCGCGGGCGCGCTCGGCTGGGATGGCCACGTCATCTTCACCTCCGGCGCCAGCGAAGCGATCGCCATCGGCCTGACCCGGGCAAAGACAAAGTGCGTTTTCACGTCCCCCGTCGAACATGATGCCGTGCTGCGCGTGACGCCGCTGGCGGAACGGATGGCGGTGGATGCCAATGGCATCGTTGACACGGCCTCCCTGCCTCCTGGGCTTGTCGAAGGGCGATCCAGCCCGATCCTCGCCATCCAGCATGTCAATAATGAAACCGGCGTGATCCAGCCGCTCGACCGGATCGGGCGCGATACCGGTCTGCTCTTCGTCGATTGCGCGCAAAGCGCGGGCAAGCTGCCCCTGCCAGATGCCGACATGATCGCGATCAGCGCGCATAAATTCGGTGGGCCTCCGGGCATGGGCGCATTGCTGATCCGCGATCTGGCGTTGCTGGAGCCAAGCGGCGGCCAGGAACAGGGCTACAGGGCGGGAACGGAAAACCTTCCCGGCATCCTCGCCATGGCTGCCGCGCTGGAGGCGCGCGGCGACTGGCTCCCTGCCGCGAGGCAATTGCGCGCCCGGCTGGATGCCGGGATCGAGGGGGCGGGCGGGCAAGTCATCGCCCGCAACGTCTCGCGCATCGCCTCCATCGCCAGCTACCGGATGCCCGGTCTGTCGGCCCGCGCTCAGCTTATCCAGTTCGACCTTGCAGGCATTTCGGTGTCTGCGGGCAGCGCCTGCTCCTCCGGTTCGCTCAAGACCAGCCACGTCCTGCGCGCCATGGACTATGACGAAACGGCGGCGGGCGAGGTGGTCCGCGTCAGCTTCGGCCCCACGACCGGGGAGGCGGACATAGACCGCTTCCTCATGCAATGGGCCGCCATGGCGGGGCGTGCGCGGCCATGACCATCTATCTCGATTATCAGGCCACAACCCCACCCGCGCCCGAAGTCTTTGACGTCATGGCGCCGTTATTGCGCGACCAGTTTGCAAACCCCCACAGCGCTCATCGCCTCGGCCGCGCCGTCGCCGCGCAGATAGAGGTCGCTCGCGAGGAGGTGATGCGATTGCTCCCTCCCGATGGCCGCCTGCTCTTCACCTCCGGCGCGACTGAGGCACTGAACATGGCCATTCAGGGCATAGGGGCCGGCCGCATCGTCACCATCGCGACGGAACATGCCGCGGTGCTGGATACGGTCGATGCTCTGGCGCGGGACGGGCGTGAGGTCACGGTCCTGCCGGTGGGACCGGACGGTCTGGTCGATATGGACGCCGCGAGGCAGGCGATCGCGCCCGGCGTCGCGCTGGTCGCGGCGATGCTGGTCAATAATGAGATTGGCGTCGTTCAGCCTGTCGATGCCCTCGCGGAACTTGCCCACGCCGCCGGAGCCCTGTTCCTGTGCGACGCCGTGCAAGGCTATGGCCGCGTCCCCATCCCTCCATCCTGCGACATGATCGCCATCAGCGGCCACAAGATCCACGGCCCCAAGGGGATCGGCGCGCTCTGGATCAGGGACGGCGTAACCCTCCGCCCGCTTATCCACGGGGGTAGGCAGGAAGGGGGATTGCGATCCGGGACACTCTCTCCCGCGCTTTGCGCTGGCCTCGGCATGGCGGCCCGGTTGATGCGGGAACGCGCCGACACGGATCGCGCCCATGTCGAATCGCTTTGGCAACGGGCGCGGGCGCTGTTCAGCGACTGGGCGCTCAACGGCGACGCCGACCGGCGCTATCATGGCAATCTCAACCTGCGGCGTGATGGAATCGATGGCTCGCGCCTGTTGTCCGATTGCCGCAATGTCGCTTTTTCGCTCGGCAGCGCTTGCGCGAGCGGGTCGGGTCGGCCTAGCCATATGCTGCGCTCGCTCGGTCTTTCGGACAGGCAGGCGCGGGGATCGGTGCGGATCGGCTTTGGCCGTTATACGACACAGGCCGAATTGGAGGATGCTGCACAGGCGATCAATAAGGCGGCGGCCATGCAAGGCGCGCCGCGATAAGGGAGCGTCGCACCTATGACCAGGGTAACCTTCATCAGCGCCGATGGCGAAAGCAGGCAAGAGGTTGACGCCCCCGCCGGCTCGGTCCTTCTGAACGTCGCGCAGGCGGCCGGGCAGCCGCTTGAAGGCACTTGCGAAGGGCAAATGGCCTGCTCCACCTGTCATGTGATCGTCGACGCCGCCGATTTTTCCAGAATCCCCCGGGCGACGGAGGAGGAGGAGGACATGCTTGACCTTGCCGCTTCCGCGACGCGCACCAGCCGGCTTGCCTGCCAGATCGTGCTGGATGCGGCGCTGGAAAGCCTGACTGTCCGTATTCCGCCCGAAACCTACAACATGCAGGGTATGTGAGAATTGCCATGAAACATCCGATGCGCCTTGCGTGGCTGACGGCTTGCGCGTTGCTCGCCGCCGCTCCCTCTCTTGCACAGGACAGCGAACGACCTTCGCTGATGCCGCCTGCGCCGCGTTATGTGATTCCCGAATCCGCGCTGAAAACCGTCCGCAATCCCAAGATGATCGAGGAGGAAACGGGCGGCCGCCTGGGAGTTGCGTTGGTCGACAGTTCGGGCGCGCTCATCCTTGGCTTCAACCGTGACGATCGCTTCGCCATGTGCTCGACCTTCAAGGCGCCCTTGGCTGCCGCCGTCCTGCTGGGCGCGGAAGGCGGCAAGTTCGGACTGGAAGGACAGGTGTCCTTCACGAAGGACGACCTTCTTTCCCATGCTCCGGTCGTGAAGCAGAATCTGAAACGCGGCCGCCTGTCGATGGAGGAACTGGCGGCGGCGGCCGTGGAAGTCAGCGACAACAGCGCCGCCAATCTGCTGCTGCCCATGATCGGTGGGCCAGAGGGGCTGACAGCCTTCTTCCGCGCCCATGGCGACAGCCTTTCGCGTCTCGACCGCAAGGAACCGGATCTCAATGAGAATGAAGCGGGCGATCCTCGCGACACGACCAGCCCGGCGGCGATGGCGGGACTGATGGCGCGCCTGCTGTTCAAGGACATGAAACCGGAAAGCGCCGAGAAACTGCGGAGCTGGCTCGACCAGAGCAAGACCGGCGATCATCGGATAAAGGCGGGCCTGCCGGAAGGATGGACATCAGGTAGCAAGACCGGAAGCTGCGGCACGGCCTATAATGACGTGGCGCTGGTCAAATCGCCCACGGGCGCGGAATATCTGCTGGCGATCTACCTCGACCGTCCGACCGTGGATGAAGCGAAGGCCGAAGCCGCGATTGCCGAAACGGCTGCGTCCGCGCTGGATTTCGTCGCGCAGGCCAAGCGCAGCGGGCCGGAATGACCGCGCCGCCTTCTTTCCACCCCTTGCCATACCCGGCGCACTTCGCCATATGCCGCGCCGGGAGTCGGGCGGACGTGATCGTCGCCAACCTGGTCAGGTCCTGACGGAAGCAGCCACAACGATTTCGTCACGGGTCGTTCCGGCTCCCACCCTCCTCCATGGTCGTGCGATCATAATCCCAAGAGGCTTTTGCGGCTTCGACAGTATCGTTCCAAGCCGCTAGATTGCGCCCCATGTCCGATTCCCCCCAGCCCTATCGCGTTCTTGCGCGCAAATACCGCCCGCGCAGTTTCCATGAGCTGATCGGGCAGGACGCCATGGTTCAGACGCTAGGCAACGCCATCAAGCGCGGGCGACTGGCTCATGCCTTCCTGATGACGGGCGTGCGCGGGGTGGGCAAGACGTCGACCGCGCGCCTCATCGCCAAGGCGCTGAACTGCATCGGCCCGGACGGGCAGGGCGGTCCCACCATCGATCCCTGCGGCGTCTGCGAACCCTGCAAGGCGATTGCCGAAGGGCGCCACATCGACGTCATCGAAATGGACGCCGCCAGCCATACCGGCGTCGATGACGTGCGCGAGATCATCGAGGCGGTGCGTTATTCCGCCGTCTCCGCGCGCTACAAGGTCTACATCATCGACGAAGTCCACATGCTCTCGAAGAACGCGTTCAATGCGCTCCTCAAGACGCTGGAGGAACCGCCGGCCCATGTGAAATTCCTGTTTGCCACGACCGAAGTGAACAAGGTGCCGGTGACGGTCCTCTCGCGCTGCCAGCGGTTCGACCTGCGCCGCATTCCGGCAGAGCTGCTCGCCAGTCACTTCGCCCATGTGGTGGAGGCGGAAGAAGTCGCGGCCGAACCCGATGCGCTGGCTCTGATCGCGCAGGCGGCGGAAGGCTCCGCCCGCGATGGCCTGTCGATCCTGGATCAAGCCATAGCCCACGCCGAGATGGGCGAAGGCGCGCCGCTCGTCACCGCCGCGCAGGTGCGCGAGATGTTGGGCCTTTCCGATCGAGGCTCCGTCCGGCGCTTGCTTGCCTTGCTGCTGGAGGGCGAAACCGCGCCGCTGCTCGCTGCCGTCCGCGATCAATATGCCCTGGGTGTCGAGCCGCTGTCGCTCATGCGCGGGCTGCTGGAACTGGTCCACGCCGTCACGCTGGTCAAGGCGGGACGCGACATCGCCAGCCCCGGCCAGTCTGCCGAGGAACGGGAAGCCATTGCCGACTGGGCCTCGCAACTCGGTTTTGCGCCGCTTCATCGCCTGTGGCAGCTTCTACTCAAAGGGCATGACGAGGTGGCGGGCGCGATCCTCCCCATCGAAAGCTGCGAAATGGCATTGCTGCGCGTGATGCACGCCGCCACGATGCCGGACCCCGGCGAAATCGCCCGGATGTTGCGCGAGGGCGGGCCGGTGGCGACCAACGGGCCCGCCGCATCCCTGGAATCCTCATCCGGTTCTTCGACAAAGCTACCCGCCAGCTTCGACGATCTGATCGAAGCCTTCTGGCAGCACGGCAAAGGTCAGTTGGCGCAAGAGCTTCACGATTGCGTCGGCCTTGTCCGTTATGCCGCGCCCGAACTCGACTACAAGGCCACGCCAGCCCTCTCATCCGACTTCACCGCCCGCCTGACGCCCGCCTTGCGCGAAGTCACGGGCGTCGCATGGCGTGTCGCGCAAAGCGATGGACCGGCTGCACCCACCTTGCTGGAGCAGGAACAACGCAAGGCGGCGGAAGAACGCGCCGTTATTCTGGAAACCCCGGTGGTAAAGGCCGCAATGGCGGCCTTCCCCGATGCCGAGCTGGATGAAAAGCTTGAACAATGGAGTGCATGAGGCATGAAGGATCTCAACGAAATATTGGGCATGGCCAATCGCGTGCAGGAAGAATTGCAGCGCGCGCAGGAAAATCTCGACAAGATTGAGGTAGAAGGCGCGGCGGGCGGCGGCCTGGTCAAGGTGCGCGCATCCGCCAAAGGCCGCATTATCGGCGTGTCGATCGACGAAAGCCTGCTTTCGCCCTCCGAAAAGCAGATGCTTGAGGATCTCGTCACGGCTGCCTTCAACGACGCGCGCAAGAAGGCGGACGAGGTTAGCTCTTCTGAAATGGCGAAGATGACCAGCGGCCTTTCGCTTCCTCCGGGTTTCAAACTACCGTTTTGAAACGAAAACGATGGTCCCTGTTCGACGTTAACTATGTTGTCCCCATCAGGGGCGATTGATTGGTGCGATAGTCGTCCCCATAAAGACGATGAATCGCATATGGATCTGGAAAGCAGATCCCGGAGAATGAATGACTACGAACTACCCGCTTCTGCCCCTGCGTGACATCGTCGTTTTTCCGCAGATGATCGTTCCGCTGTTTGTTGGACGCGACAAGAGCGTGGCCGCGCTCGAAGCGGCGATGGAAGGCGACAAGGAGATATTCCTCGTTTCCCAGCTTGACCCGGCGGAGGATGATCCGGGCAGGGATTCCCTTTATGACACGGGCGTCGTGGCCGTGGTGCTGCAGCTTCTCAAGCTGCCCGATGGCACCGTTCGCGTGCTGGTGGAAGGCAAGCATCGCGCCCAGCTTCAATCCATGGATTCGGTTGACGGTTATCTGACCGCTACCATCCTTCCGGTGGAGGAAGCGGCGGCGGAAGGGCCGGAAGCGGCCGCCCTGATGCGTTCGGTCGCCGAACAATTCGAAAATTATGCGAAGCTCAACAAGAAGCTTCCCGCTGAAACCCCGGTCCAGCTTCGCGAGATCGAGGATGCGGGCCGTCTGGCCGATGCGGTCGCCGCCAATATCAACGTCAAGGTGTCCGACAAGCAATCGCTGCTGGTCGAGGCTGATCCGGTCAAGCGTCTCGAAATGGTGTTCGCCTTCATGGAAGGCGAGCTTGGCGTGCTTCAGGTTGAAAAGAAAATTCGCGGCCGCGTGAAGCGGCAGATGGAGAAGACCCAGCGCGAATATTATCTCAATGAGCAATTGAAAGCGATTCAGCGCGAACTGGGCAACGGCGAAGGTGAGGAAGGCGACGAACTTGCCGAACTCGCTGAAAAAATCGCCAAGACCAAGCTGAGCAAGGAAGCGCGGACCAAGGCCAGTGCCGAGTTGAAGAAGCTCAAGGCGATGCAGCCCATGTCGGCGGAGGCCACGGTCGTCCGTAATTATCTGGATGTGCTGCTGGGCCTGCCCTGGGGCAAGAAGGGCAAGGTCAAGACCGACCTCAAGCGCGCGCAGGCGATCCTGGATGAAGATCATTTCGCGCTAGAGAAGGTCAAGGACCGGATCATCGAATATCTCGCGGTGCAGGCGCGCACCAACAAGCTCAAAGGCCCGATCCTGTGCCTCGTCGGCCCGCCGGGCGTGGGCAAGACGTCGCTCGGCCGTTCCATCGCCAAGGCGACGGGCCGCGAATTCGTGCGCCAGTCGCTGGGCGGCGTGCGGGACGAGGCCGAAATTCGCGGCCACCGCCGCACCTATATCGGCTCGCTGCCGGGCAAGGTGGTGACGAATCTTAAGAAGGCGGGGACGATGAATCCGCTGTTCCTGCTCGACGAGATCGACAAGCTGGGGCAGGATTTCCGGGGCGATCCCGCGTCCGCCCTGCTGGAAGTGCTTGACCCGGAACAGAACAGCAAGTTCCAGGATCACTATCTGGAGATCGACGTCGATCTTTCAGACGTGATGTTCGTGACGACTGCCAACTCATTGAATTTGCCTCAACCTTTGCTCGACCGCATGGAGATCATCCGGCTTGAGGGCTATACCGAGGATGAGAAGGTGGAGATCGCCCAGCGTCACCTGCTGTCCAAGCAGATCGACGCGCACGGTCTCAAGGAAGGTGAGTTCGAAGTCACCGAAGATGCGGTTCGCGATCTGATCCGCTACTATACCCGCGAGGCGGGTGTCCGTACGCTGGAGCGTGAAATTGCCCGTCTCGCCCGCAAGGCGCTGCGGAAGATATTGGAGGGCGCTTATGACAAGATCGTCATAACGCCTGAAAATCTTGCCGATTATGCGGGCGTTCGCAAATTCCGTCATGGCGTGGGTGAGGAAGAGCATCAGATCGGGGCTGTCACCGGCCTTGCCTGGACTGAAGTGGGCGGCGAATTGCTGACGATTGAGGCGGTGACTGTATCCGGCAAGGGCTTGATCAGAACCACGGGCAAGCTGGGCGATGTCATGAACGAATCGGTTCAGGCGGCTTTTTCTTATGTGAAGGCGCGCGCGCCCGGCTATGGGATCAAGCCCAGCATCTTCAATCGCAAGGACATTCACATCCATCTGCCCGAAGGGGCGGTGCCGAAGGACGGTCCTTCCGCAGGCATTGGCATGGTTACCTGCATCGTCAGCACCTTGACGGGCATTCCGGTGCACAAGGATGTGGCGATGACCGGCGAAGTCACGCTGCGCGGCCGGGTGCTGCCGATCGGCGGACTGAAGGAAAAGCTGCTGGCCGCATTGCGCGGGGGCATCAAGACCGTGCTGATTCCGCAGGAAAATGAGAAGGACCTGGCGGAAATCCCGGCCAATATCCGTGAAGGACTCGAAATCGTGCCGGTAAGCCATGTGGATGAGGTGTTGGCCCGCGCGCTGGTGTCGCTTCCCGAAGCGATTACATGGACCGAAGAGGATGACCTTGCCGCTCAACCGCCCGCGACTTCGGGCCGGGATGGAGATGCTACGCTTCGGCACTGACAGGGGCATTCAAGGGGAATTGGCGGCAATGGGCACTGATTTCTATGCTTTTTTGTCCTGAAATCGGCAAAAATGCGGCGAACCAGAGTAGTTTGTCGCTTTCCCTTTGACAGGCGCTGAAAGCTGGGCCTTATTGCCGCGCCATACGCCGCGATTCCTAAGTCACCAAACAGCTACAAGGGGGTTCCCAAGGCATGAACAAGCAGGATCTTATCAGTGCGGTTGCCGAAAGCAGCGGTCTTAGCAAGAACGACGCCAGCAAGGCTGTCGAAGGCGTATTTGATGCTATCACAGGTGCACTGAAGAAGGGCGACGAAGTGCGCCTAGTCGGTTTCGGCACTTTTTCCGTTTCGCAGCGCAAGGCTTCGACCGGCCGTAATCCGCGCACTGGCGAGACCATGACCATCAAGGCATCTGCTCAGCCCAAGTTCAAGGCGGGCAAGGGCCTGAAGGACGCGGTCAACTGACGATCGGGGCGTTTCCCTTGGGAAGCGTCCAAGTCTTATATATTGCCGGCGTCGCGGTCGGAAGCTTTTCAGGAGAGTGAGTTCGCGCCCGAATTTCCGGGTGCGGACATATGCCGAAAGTGGAAAGGGGAGGGGCATGATGCCGGCCTCCCTTTTCTTTCATCCAGGCGGATTTGCCCGCTTGACGAGGGGGAATGGGCCGCATATGTGCCGCTCTCTCGACGCCGTAAGGCGCTGTGGCGATCGTAGCTCAGTTGGTTAGAGCGCCGGTTTGTGGTACCGGAGGTCGCGGGTTCGGATCCCGTCGATCGCCCCATTTTCTCCCGGACTCCTGTGATAAGGGACTTCGCATCCGGCGCTCCGCCTCTTATAGCGCAAGGCATGGACGATGCGCGCGACAAGGGACTGACCCTCAATCCCAAATATGACGATAACGGCCTCATCACGGCTGTGGTAACGGATGTGGCCACGGGCGATGTGCTCATGGTCGCGCACATGAACGCGCAGGCTCTGGCGCTCACCATCGAAACGGGCCTGGCCCATTTCTGGTCCCGCAGCCGCCAGTCGCTATGGAAGAAGGGGGAAACGTCCGGCAACATGTTGCAGGTCCGCGATCTCCGCATCGACTGCGATCAGGACGCGGTATGGATCAAGGCCACGCCCGCCGGTCCCACCTGCCATACCGGCGCGCGCACCTGCTTTTTCCGCCGCATAAGCGCGGAGGGGCTCAGCAGGGTCGATGCGGCGGACTAGCCTGTTCCTGCTCCTCTTGTTGGCGGCCTGCCAGCAGGCGGCTGGACCGGATCAGGCGGGGGGCGGAGCGGACACTCCTTCCGCCTCTGGTCTGGAACGGGCTGCCATCGAATCCGGGGTCGTCGCCGATGTCGGCAAGATATCCCCCGTCGGCCTGTTTCAACAGCGGCATGAAGCGGGGCGCGACATGCTCTGCATTGTGCCAGGCCGCAACGGAACCCTGCATTTCGGGCTGGAGGCCATTTTCGGCGCCGAACAGAGCTGCCACGGACAGGGCGCGGCCCGCAGGGCGGGCGACAAGCTGGTCCTCAGCTTCGGCGGGCGCGACCAATGCATCATCGTGGCGCAATATGATGGCGATCAGATCGCCTTGCCGGGCGTCGTCGACATGAAATGCGCCGACCTTTGCGAGGGTCGCGGCTCGCTGGAAGGCGTGAGCTTTCCCCGGATAGCAGGACAGGCTGGGCCCGCCTTTGCTGCCCGGGACCGCGCGGGCGAATCGCTCTGCGCGCCGCACTGAGCGAGGCCTGTTCCGAAAGCGTCAGGCCGGGTCGGCGTGGCTGATGTCCAGCATCCGTCCGTTGGTGATGATCGCCATGTCGCCTAATTTAGTCGCTCCAAACAGCTTCTTCGCAAAGGGCGTGGGGACGCCGATGCAGCCATGGGTCGCATTGCCCCACTGCACGTCGCTGCCGTGGATCGCCACTCCGTCATTGGTGAGCCGCAGCATATAGGGCATCGGCGCGTCATAGAGGTTCGACACATGGTCCGCGTCTTTTTCCGTGATTGGAAAGGCGCCGAGCGGGCTGGGCTTGTCATCCGCGCCGTAAAGAATGACCGCCGCCCCGATTTCATAGCCGCCGCGGAAAACGGACAGGGTCTGCGCCTTGAGGTCGATAGTGATGATGACCGGGCCGGTGGTCGGCGCGCCGCTTTCGTCCCAGACATAATCGCCATGTCGGAAAGGCCCGTCGATCTTGAGCACGCGCTTCACGACAAGTGCATGGGGATCGACGGCCATCGGCTGGGATCGTGAGCGTTCGGCGGGTTTCGTTCCGGCAAGGGCTACGGCAGCCGTCTTGTTTTCTTCGGGCGAGACTTCCGCCGTCTTTCCCTCAGTCGCCGCCGGACGGTCGATCTTGCCCGCGACCAGCAGGCCCACAGCGCCCAATCCGGCCCCGATCGCCAGCTTCGGTCCGAAGCCCTTCACCAGTCCCGTCAGGAAACCTGCCATGATCCGCTAACCCGCTCCGTTCCATTGCCGTGCTGTAATGTGACGGGAAAAGGTTAAGGTCAGCCTTCCCGCGCTACTTCCGCCGCCGCAATGGCGGTCAGGTTCAATATCCCGCGTGAGGTGACGCCCGGCGTCAACACATGGATCGGCTGCGAAAGGCCCATCAGCATCGGTCCCACCGTGGGCGAACTGGAAGAGGCCGACAATGCCGTCAGCGCGATGTTCGCCGAATCCAGGTTGGGCATGACCAGCAGGTTTGCTGGCCCTTCGAATCGAGAATCGGGAACCAACCGGTCACGCAGCGCCTGGCTGAGCGCTGCATCCGCATGCATTTCGCCATCCACGGCCAGATCGGGCGCGGCTTCACGCACCAGCTTCAGTGCCGCCCGCATCTTGCGCGCACTGGGGCTGTGCGAAGCCCCAAAATTGGAGTGCGACAACAACGCCACCCGCGGTTTCAATCCGAAATAGCGCAGCTCCGTCGCCGCTAGCAACGTCATCTCTGTGATCTGCTCCGGCGTCGGGTCGGGCACCATATGGCTGTCCGTGATGAACAGCGCGCCCGCGTCCAGGATCAGCCCCGACAGTGCATAGGCGCGCCCATAGCCCGGCTCCCGGTCGATGATCCGCAGCACATGCTCGACCTGGCCCCAATATTCCGAATTGCCGCCGACCAATGCCGCGTCGACCTTGCCCAGTCGCAGCAGCATGGCCGCGGTCACGGTTGGCCGACGATAGACATGGCGCAAAATCTCGGCGGCTGGCACTCCCTTACGCGCCGCTATCGTGCGATAGCCATCGACCAGTTCCTGCATGACGCCATGGTCGGTTTCCGGGTCGATCACTTCGACATCCCGGTCCAGTTCGAAACGCAGGCCCAGATCGGGCAGCTTCTGTTCCAATATCCGCCGGCGCGCAACGATGACGGGGCGCACGATCCCTTCGTCCAGTGCGTCCTGAATGGCGCGCAGCACGCGCGCATCCTCGCCTTCGCCATAGACAATGCGCCGATGGGTGCCCCGTGCCGCCTCGAACACCGGCAGCATGAGCTGGCCCGAGCGCGTATTCTGGCGGGCCAGCGCGCGCCGATATTCGTCGATATCCAGCGTCCGCTTCGCCACGCCGCTATCCATCGCCGCCTTGGCGACGGCCGGCGCAATTTCCGCGATCAGGCGCGGGTCGAACGGGGTGGGAATGATATATTCCGGCCCGAACACCAGTTTACGCCCGCCATAGGCCTGCGCCACGTCGTCATGCGTGGGTAGGCGGGCAAGGGCTGCGATGGCTTCGGCAGCCGCCGCCTTCATCGCCTCGTTAATCTGCGTCGCGCCCGCGTCCAGCGCCCCCCGGAAGATATAGGGGAAGCACAGGACATTATTGACCTGATTGGGAAAGTCCGACCGCCCCGTCGCGACGATGGCGTCGGGCCGCGCCGCCCGCGCCACGTCCGGCAGGATTTCCGGCTCCGGATTGGCGAGCGCGAAGATCAACGGGCTGTCCGCCAGCAAAGGCAGCCATTCCGGCTTCAACACGCCCGGCGCCGACAGGCCCAGGAAGATGTTCGCTCCCGGCAGCACTTCCGGCAGGGTCCGCGCATTGGTGACGCGGGCATAGCGCGCCATATTGGGCAACATGCCTTCGCGCCCGGAATGGATCACGCCGTCCTTGTCGGTCATCGTCACATGCTCGACCGGCAGGCCCATGGACACCAGCAGGTCGACGCAGGCCAGCGCCGCCGCGCCCGCGCCCGACGTCACCAGTCGCGCTTCGGCCAGCGTCTTGCCCTGCAGGACCAGCGCATTGCGGACCGCCGCCGCCACGACGATGGCCGTGCCGTGCTGATCGTCGTGAAAGACCGGAATGTTCATCCGTTCCTTCAACCGCGCTTCGATGGCGAAGCATTCCGGTGCCTTTATGTCCTCCAGATTGATGCCACCGAAGGTCGGTTCCAGCAGCGCCACCGCTTCGACGAACTTGTCGGGGTCGGTCGTGTCCACCTCTATGTCGAACACGTCGATATCGGCGAATTTCTTGAAGAGGACGGCCTTGCCTTCCATCACCGGCTTGGACGCCAGCGCGCCTATGGCGCCCAGCCCCAGCACCGCCGTGCCATTGGAAATCACCGCGACCAGATTGCCGCGCGCGGTATAATCCAGTGCCTTGTCGGGGTCTGCCGCGATTTCCAGGCAGGGCGCGGCCACGCCCGGCGAATAGGCCAGTGCCAGATCGCGCTGGTTGACCATGCGCTTGGTCGGTTCGATGCGAAGCTTGCCCGGTTGGGGAAAGCGGTGGTAGTCGAGCGCGGCGCGGCGTGTATTGTCGTCCATGGGGGGAGCCTTAGAAGTCCTGCGCCGCCGGGGCAATGGCCGTCCCCTCCCACGGCGGCGTCGGCTGATATAATCCCGCCAGAAAATCAATGAAGGCGCTCAAGGCCAGCGGTGGATTGGGCTGCGGCAGGTGAACCGCGAACAGGCCGACGTCCGCCGATCCTTCCCATGCGGGCAAGATTTGCCGCACCTGTCCCAGCGCCAGCGCCTCGCTGATGTCCCAGAGCGAACGCAGCGCGATCCCCGTGCCCGCGATCGCCAGTTCACGCACGACCTCGCTGCTGTTGGTGGGGACATGGCTCGCCCCGTCCACGCTTATGGCGCCGTCCGGGCCGGTCAGCCGCCATGGCAACTGCCCCCCGGCCGCGAGCAGCCTGTGTTTCCTCAGCTCCGCTATGCCCTGCGGAGCGCCGAACTGCTCCAGATAGGCAGGCGCGGCGCATAATATCCGCCTGTTGGTGGCCAACCGCCGCGCCGCGAGGCTCTGTCCCGGATCAGCGGTGATGCGGATGGCGAGATCGGCCCGCGTGGTGAGCAGGTCGGCATAATCGTCTGACAGGTCGATATGCAGCGTAACGCGGGGATGTGCATCCATGAACCGCCCCAGATGCGGCGCGATATGCATCCGCCCGAAGGATGTGGGCGCGGTGATCCGTATCGTCCCCGAAGCTTCCTCACAGGCGCCCGACACGCGCCTTTCCGCGGCATCCAGCGCCGTCATGATGGCCCGCAGATCGTCATGCAATCGTTCGCCCGCAGGCGTCAGGGCCAGCCTTCGCGTCGTGCGATGGATCAGCCGCGTGCATAGCCTTTCCTCCAGCCGCACCAGCCGCTTGGACACCATGGCGGGCGAAATGCGAAGCCGCCGCCCTGCCGCCGCCAGTCCGCCTTCATCCACGATCGCGGCGAAGAGGTCGTAATCCGGGTCCATCATAATTTCACCACAGGAAATTCTGAATTTATATAATATCCTCTACTGCGTATAATGCCGACCGTCTATGCTCCGCCGCAAAGGAGCATCGCATGGGCAATATGATCGACAAGGCGGGCCTCAAGGTCGCGCAGCCACTCGCCACCTTCATCGAAGAGCGCGCGCTTCCCGGCACCGACATCGACGCGGCGGCCTTCTGGTCCGGCGCGGCGGCGATCTTTGCCCGATTCGCGCCGGAAAACGCGGCCCTGCTCGCCAAGCGCGATAATCTCCAGAGTCGGATCGACGCCTTCTACAGCGACCGCGCGGGCCAACCCGGCAATGCGGCGGACTTGCGCGCTTTCCTCCAGGAAATCGGCTATCTCGTCCCCGAACCCGCGTCCTTCACCGTCACCAGCGACAATGTCGACGATGAAGTCGCCCGCCTTGCCGGACCGCAGCTCGTCGTGCCGATCCTCAACGCCCGCTTCCTTCTCAACGCCGCCAATGCGCGCTGGGGCAGCCTTTACGACGCGCTCTATGGCACGGATGCCATCCCTGGCGCTCCGGAGGGGAAGGGCTATGACGCCGGGCGCGGCGCGCAGGTCATCGCCTGGGCAAAGGCGTTTCTCGATCAGGCTGTCCCGCTCGCCGGCGGTAGTTGGGCGGGCCTCACCGATGCGGAAGGCATTTCCCTTGCCGACCCGACCCAGTATCGCGGCAAGAACGGGAAGGTGCGCCTGTTCCGCCACAACGGACTCCATATCGAAGTCGTGTTCGACCGCGATCATCCCATCGGCAAAGACGATCCGGCGGGCATTGCCGACATGATCCTCGAAGCCGCGCTGACCACCATCTGCGACCTTGAGGACTCCGTCGCCGCCGTCGATGCGGAGGACAAGGTCGCCGCCTATGCCAACTGGCTGGGCCTGATGCAGGGCGACCTCACCGACACCTTCGAAAAGAATGGCGCGATGATGACCCGCGCCCTCAACGCCGACCGCAGCTATACCGCGCCCGACGGCGGCAGCTTTACCTTGCCCGGCCGTAGCCTGCTTCTGGTCCGCAATGTCGGCCATCTGATGACGACGCCCGCCATTCTCCTGCCCGACGGCCGCGAAGCGCCCGAAGGCATTCTCGACGGCATCGTCACCAGCCTGATCGCGATGCACGACCTCCAGCGCAAGGGCGGCTTCGCCAACAGCCGCTCAGGCAGCGTCTATATCGTCAAGCCCAAGATGCACGGGCCGGAGGAAGCCGCCTTCACCAACCGCCTCTTCGACGCCGTCGAGGACATGCTGGGCCTCGCCCGCCATACGCTGAAAGTCGGCGTCATGGACGAGGAACGCCGCACTTCCGCCAATCTCGCCGCCTGCATCGAGGCGGTGAAGGGCCGGATCATCTTCATCAACACCGGCTTCCTTGACCGCACGGGGGATGAGATGCACACGGTGATGCGCGCCGGTCCCATGATCCGCAAGGGCGAGATGAAGGCGAGCGACTGGATCGCTGCCTATGAGGACCGCAATGTCCAGATCGGCCTCGCCTGCGGCCTTTCGGGGCGCGCGCAGATCGGCAAGGGCATGTGGGCCGCGCCCGACCGCATGGCCGATATGCTGGAACAGAAGATCGGCCATCCCAGGAGCGGCGCGAACACCGCCTGGGTGCCGTCGCCGACCGCCGCGACGCTCCATGCGACGCACTATCATCAGGTCGATGTCTTCGCCCGCCAGGCCGAACGGCGCGTCGAACCCATAGCGCCGCTCGAAAAGCTGCTGACCGTTCCCGTCGCCTCCGGCCGCAACTGGTCGGCGGAGGAAATTGTGGAGGAACTGGACAACAACGCTCAGGGCATACTGGGCTATGTCGTCCGTTGGGTGGATCAGGGCGTAGGCTGTTCGAAGGTGCCGGACATTCACGATGTCGGCCTCATGGAGGATCGCGCGACCCTTCGGATTTCCTCCCAGCATATAGCGAATTGGCTGCTACACGGTGTCTGCACGGTAGAGCAGGTGTATGCCGCCTTCAAACGCATGGCAGTCAAGGTCGACGCGCAAAATGCGGGCGATCCCCTCTATCAGCCCATTAGCGGTCGCGAGGAGGAAAGCCTTGCCTATCAGGCTGCCCGCGCGCTGGTCTTCGAAGGGGTGATGCAGCCCAATGGCTATACAGAACCGCTGCTGCACCGATATCGCGCCCGTGCCAAGGCGACGAGCTGAGGGAAATGGACGGGCGGCGCATCAACGCCACCCGTCCCGCCAGATGATCCAATCGACCGATGCGATGAAAAGCCCCGCTTGTGCGCCGGGGCGCTTCCCACTAAATCGCCCCCATGACCTCGACCAACGACATTCGCCGATCCTTCCTCGAATATTTCGGAGCGAACGGCCATACCATCGTCCCATCGGCGCCACTGGTGCCGCATAACGACCCAACGCTCATGTTCGTCAATGCGGGCATGGTGCCGTTCAAGAATGTCTTCACGGGCCTTGAAACCCGGCCTTATACCACGGCGACCTCCAGCCAGAAGTCGGTGCGTGCCGGCGGCAAGCATAACGATCTCGACAATGTCGGCTACACCGCGCGGCACCATACTTTTTTCGAAATGCTGGGGAATTTCAGCTTCGGCGATTATTTCAAGGAACAGGCGATTCTCCATGCCTGGACGCTGTTGACGAAGGAGTGGGGGCTTGCGGCGGAAAAGCTGACCGCGACGGTCTATCACACCGATGACGAGGCGTTCGACCTGTGGAAGAAGA
>Ga0180223_1000696_pt1 | contig 36579 bp, 36 predicted proteins | sample eDN5th30CKraftOP_FD_151337 | JGI IMG/M metagenome (GOLD analysis project Ga0180223, IMG submission 151337) | Enriched Organic Plus compost microbial communities from Emeryville, California, USA - eDNA 5th pass 30_C Kraft OP (version 2) (version 2) ... | reverse complement strand
TGATCGTCCGAGGACAGCACCGTCACCGCCGAGCCGAGGCGGATGCGTTTGGTGCGACCGGCGATGGTTGCCAGCACCATCTCGGGCGAAGACACGGCGAAGTCGGCGCGGTGATGTTCGCCGACGCCAATGAAATCGACGCCGGAGTCATCGGCCAGCACGGCCTCGTCGATCAGGTCGCGTATGACCTGAGCCGCGTGCAGCGGCTGGCCGTCCGGGCCGTCGGTGATGTCGCCGAAGGTGTCGAGGCCGAGTTCGATCGCCTGTACCATGGTGGTCTGTCCCGCAATGCCACCGCCTATCTAGCGGCGTGAGCATTGGGGGCAAGTAGGCACAAACGTTAGCCTGTAGCCCCGGTGAGCGAAGCAAAGCCCGGGCTACGGCCTAAACGACTAGTTTCCCCCGCGATAGACCTGAATGTCGAGGTCGCGGATCTTCTTGCGCAAGGTGTTGCGGTTGACGCCCAGAAGATCCGCAGCGCGGATCTGGTTGCCGCGCGTCGCCGCCAGCGCGGCGGTGAGCAGCGGGTACTCGATCTCGCGCAAGATGCGGTGATAGAGCCCGGCCGGCGGCAGGCCATCGTCGAAGCCCGAGAAATATGCGGACAGATGACGCTCGACCGCGCCGGAGAGCGACTCCTCGCCCCGCGGCTCGTCGCCGGCGGCCGGCAGCGCCGGCTGCGCCAGTTCGCTTTCGATCACGGCCGCGGTGATGGTCTCCTGCGGATAGAGTGCGGCGAGACGACGCGCGAGGTTTTCCAGTTCGCGGACATTGCCCGGCCAGCGGTGCCGCTTGAGCCGATCGAGCGCCGCCTGGTCGATCTGCTTGGGCGGCAGGCCCTCGCGCTGCGCCTGGGCGAAGAAGTGGCGGATGAGATCGGGAATGTCCTCGGTGCGCTCGCGCAGTGGCGGCAGGCGTAACGGGACCACATTGAGGCGGAAGAACAGATCTTCGCGGAACAGGCCCTGCTGGATCTGCAGGCGCAGGTCCTTGTTGGTTGCGGCGATGATGCGTACGTCGCTCTTGATCGGCGTGCGGCCGCCGACCGTGGTATATTCGCCCTGCTGCAGCACGCGCAGCAGCCGCGTCTGCGCCTCCATCGGCATGTCGCCGATTTCGTCGAGGAACAAGGTGCCGCCTTCGGCCTGCTCAAAGCGGCCGGCCGAGCGCGTATTGGCGCCGGTGAAGGCTCCCTTCTCGTGACCGAACAATTCCGATTCAATGAGATCACGCGGGATCGCCGCCATGTTGATGGCGACGAAGGTGCCGCTGCGGCGCTTGCCGTAGTCATGCAGCGCCTTGGCGACCAGTTCCTTGCCGGTACCGCTCTCGCCGGTGATCATCACCGTGAGATCGGTCTGCATCAGGCGCGCCAGTACGCGGTAGATTTCCTGCATCGCCGGCGAGCGGCCGACCAGCGGAATGGCGTCGAACTCTTCCGGCTTGGCCGGCTGCGTGCGCGGCTCCTTCGGCTCCGACAGCGCACGGCCGACGATGCCGATCAGCTCCTTCAGGTCGAAGGGTTTGGGCAGATACTCGTAGGCGCCGCGCTCGGAGGCGCGGATCGCGGTCATGAAGGTGTTCTGCGCGCTCATGACGATGATCGGCAGATCGGGCCGCGCCTTGCGGATTCGCGGGATCAGGTCGAAGGCGTTCTCGTCCGGCATCACCACGTCGGTGATGACGAGATCGCCGTCGCCCTGGTTGACCCAGCGCCACAACGTGGCGGCGTTGCCGGTCGAGCGCACCTCGTATCCGGCACGCGACAGAGCCTGATTGAGAACGGTACGAATGGCCGCATCGTCATCGGCGACAAGGATGCTCCCCGTCGGCATGCATCTACCTCATGGAGTCTGGGCTGACGGCGCGTCTTCGCTTGCGCCGCCTTCGCCGCTGTAAATGGGCATCAGCACGCGGAAGGTCGTCCGCCGCGGCTGGGATTCACACTCGATGATGCCGCCGTGATCGCCCACGATCTTCGCCACCAGCGCCAGGCCCAATCCGCTGCCGGACGGCTTGGTGGTGACGAAGGGGTCGAACAGATGCGGCATCAGATCGTCGGATACGCCGGGTCCGTTGTCGCGCACGCAGAACTCGAGCGGGAGCGATACGCGGGCATTGGTGCCGGGCACGGCCAGGCGCACGCCGGGACGGAAGGCGGTGGTGAGATGGATTTCGCCGTCGGTCGCCTCCTCGCCGATCGCCTCGGCGGCGTTCTTGACGAGGTTGAGGAAGACCTGGACGAGCTGGTCGCGGTTGGCCAGCACCGGCGGCAGCGACGGGTCGTAGTCCTCGACGAACTTGATGTGACGGGCAAAGCCGGATTGCGCCAGCCGCTTCACATGGTCGAGGACGACATGGATGTTCACGGGCTCGCGCTCGACCGGGCGCTCGTCGCCGAAAATCTCCATGCGATCGACCAGCTTCACGATGCGGTCGGTCTCGTCGCAGATCAGCGTGGTGAGCTGGCGGTCCTCGTCGGCGGCGGATTGCTCGAGCAGTTGCGCCGCGCCGCGGATGCCGGACAACGGATTCTTGATCTCGTGCGCCAGCATGGCAGCAAGCGCGATCACCGAGCGCGCTGCGCCGCGATGCGTCAACTGACGGTCCATCTTGTCGGCGATGGTGCGCTCCTGCAGCATGACGATGACATGCTCGGGATATTCGGTGAGCGGCGCGACATGCAGATCGACCAGCCGTTCGCCGGGATTGCGCGGCGTGGCCAGATCGACCTTGTATTCGTTGACGGCGGCGCCGCTGCGGCGCACCTGCTCGATCAAAGTCAGCAAGGGCGAGCCGAACGGCACCAGATCGCGCAGCATGTTCCGCCGCAACATCGGGATCGAGGCTTCGAAGAACTGCTCGGCGGCGACATTGGCGTCGGCGATGCGACCGTCGGGCCCGACCATGATCACCGGATGCGGCAGCGCGTTGAGCATGGCGTCCGCGGTCACGGTCGTCATGCCGGCGGCCGCCGGTTTAGTCTGGGCGCGGCTCATGCGGCGGCCCTCCATGCGAAATCGTCGTAAGCATCGGCAAGACGGCGCCGCGCTTCTTCCGGCTGCTCGGTGGTGAGCACGCGCGTGCGATGGGTCTTGAGAATCTCGTCCGGTACGCCGGCGGTCTCCGCGGCGGCATCGAGCGCCCAGCCGAGATGCTTGCGCGCGTGGCGGCGGCCGATGGCGATTCCGTGGTGTTCGATGTGCTCGTGGTAAAGATTGGTAATCAGCTCAAGCTGCACCTTGAGCGGCGGCGCAGCGTCACGCACGCCGGTGGCGAGAAAGCGAGCCACCTGCCCCGGCAGCCACGGCTTGCCCTGGGCGGCGCGGCCGACCATCACCGCATTGGCGCCGGAGGCCTGAAGCGCAACGAGTGCATCGTCGCCGCAGCGAATATCGCCATTGACGACCACCGGCACGCTGACGACTTCCTTGACCGCGCGCACGGCCTCCCAATCGGCCTTGCCGGTATAGAATTGGCAGCGGGTGCGGCCATGTACGGTGATCATTTTGACGCCGGCGTTCTCGGCGCGGCGCGCCAGATCCGGCGCGTTTATGCTGTCAGCGTCCCAGCCGAGCCGCATTTTCAGCGTTACCGGCACTTTGACGGCGTTGACCGTGGCGTCGATCAAGGTGAGCGCATGATCGAGATTGCGCATCAACGCCGAACCCGACGCGCCATTGGTCACCTGCTTTGACGGGCAACCCATGTTGATGTCGATGATCTGCGCGCCATTGGTCTCGGCGATGCGCGCGCCTTCCGCCATCCAGCGCGCTTCGCAGCCAGCGAGCTGCACGACGTTGATGGCAACACCTGAGCCGCGGCTGCGCACCTGCGCTTCGCGCTCGCCTTTGGCGAGACCGGCGCAGGCGGTCATCTCCGACACGACCAGCCCCGCGCCGAGTCGCTCGGCGAGGCGCCGGAACGGCGCATCGGTGATACCGGACATTGGCGCCAGCACGACACGGTTAGGCGCAGCAATACCGCCGACGCAAAAAGCGGCGGCACAATTGATATTCGTCAAGTCAGATGGAGGGCTATTGCCCAGCATTTAGGCTGTACCTTGTGTTGCATAGAGTTTAGCCATTTTGACGCACCGCGCAAGTGCTGCACTGCAATATCCTTGGTCCTTCCCTGGCACGGTTACCGCCGTCCTGCCCTGCAAATGGGCCGGCTCGGGCGCGACAATCCTGCGTTTGCAGGCCGTGGCGAACGCGGTAAAGCGGTCGGCGGGAAAACCGGCAGGAACGCTCCAACCATGGCGAAAATCGCAGCCGTCATCGTCGCCGCCGGACGCGGCACCCGGGCGACCGGCTCGGCGGTGCCCAAGCAGTTCCGCCCCGTGGGAGGCGAAGCCGTGCTGCGCCGCTGTCTAACGGCCTTCGCCGGATGCGGGCTTATCCACATCATTCAACCTGTGATCCGCTCGGACGACGAGGCTCTGTACCGCCAGGCGGCAGACGGGCTGTCCGTCAACGACCCGGTTCCGGGCGGCGACACCCGACAGGCCTCAGTCCGCGCCGGACTGGAAGCCCTGGCCGGCGCCGCGCCCGATGTCGTGCTCATTCACGATGCCGCCCGGCCCTTCTCGAGCCCGGCCCTGATCGCCCGCGCGATCGAGGCGACGGCTGAGACCGGCGCGGCCATTCCCGGCCTCGCCGTCACCGACACCATCAAGAGTATCGACAATCACGGCTTCGTCGGCGAGACGCTCGAGCGCGGCCGTCTGCGCGCCGTGCAGACGCCGCAGGCCTTTGCCTTCGCACCGATCCTGGAGGCCCATCGCCGCGCCGCGCGCGAGGGCCGCAGCGACTTTACCGACGACGCCGCCATCGCCGAATGGGTCGGCATGCAGGTGCGCGTGTTTGACGGCGAGAGCGCCAACATCAAGATCACTCACCCGGAGGACTTCGTGCGCGCCGAGGCGATGCAGCTTTCTCAATTGAGCGATGTGCGCACTGGCACCGGCATCGATGTCCATGCCTTCGGCCCGGGTGATCATGTGACGATCGGCGGCGTGCGCATCGCGCACAGCCAGGCTCTCACCGGCCATTCCGATGCCGATGTGGGCCTGCACGCGCTGACCGACGCCATTCTCGGCGCGCTGGCCGACGGCGATATCGGCTCGCACTTTCCGCCCAGCGATCCGCAGTGGAAGGGGGCGGCCTCCCACCGCTTTCTCAAATTCGCCTGCGAGCGCGTTGCCGCGCGCGGTGGGCGCATCGCCCATCTCGATCTCACTATCGTCTGCGAGGTGCCGAAGATCGGCCCGCATCGCGATGCCATTCGTGAAACCGTCGCGCGCATTGCCGGGTTAGGGATGGATCGCGTTGCCGTGAAGGCGACCACCAGCGAGCAACTGGGATTCACCGGCCGCCGCGAAGGGATTGCGGCCTATGCCACGGCGACGGTGCGGCTGCCGTGGTCGGCACAAGCGTGAGGAAAGCCAATGCTGGATGAGGACATCGTCAAGGCGGCGCGCGATCTGCTCGACATCTGCAAGCGCAAGAACCTTTTGGTCGCAACGGCCGAGTCGTGCACGGCCGGCCTCGTCGCCGGCACGCTGACCGAGGTGCCGGGTACCTCCAGCATTCTCGATCGCGGCTTCATCACCTATTCCAACGAGGCGAAGAGCGAGATGCTCGGCGTCTCGCGCGACTTGCTGGCCAAACATGGCGCGGTGAGCCGCGAGGTCGCCGAGGCCATGGCGTCCGGCGTGCTCGGCCGCTCGCGTGTCCATCTTGCGGTTTCAGTCACCGGTATCGCCGGCCCGAACGGTGGCACGCCGACCAAGCCGGCGGGGCTGGTGCATTTTGCCGTTGCATCGCGCTCCGGCAAACTTGCGCACGCGGAGAAACGGTACGGCGATATCGGTCGCGCCGAGGTACGGAAACATTCAGTGCTTCAGGCGTTCAGAATGCTTCACGACATGGCCAAGGGCGAAGGGTCATATCCTCCGCATCAATCAATATGACCGGCAGCACCCCGACCAAGCGTCCCTGGTACCACGCCCTCGTGCCGATCGGCGCGGTCGTCGTGGCGTCTGTGCTCGGGCAGATCGCGACCTTCCCGCATCTGGCGCCCTGGTATGCGAGCCTCGTCAAGCCGCCGTTCAATCCGCCAAACTGGGTGTTCGGCCCTGTGTGGACAGCGCTCTATCTGTTGATGGCGTTCGCAGCGATCCGCGTGATGTGGCAGCCGCCCTCGGCGGCCCGCACGCGCGCGCTCATGCTGTTCACCGTGCAGCTTCTATTCAACGTGGCCTGGTCGTGGATGTTCTTTGCGGCCGAGAGTCCGCTGCTCGGCCTCGTCAACATCGTTCCGCAGCTCGCGCTGGTGATTGCCACAGTGATTACCTTTTATGGCGTGGATCGCCTGGCCGGCATCGCCATCGCGCCGCTGGCGCTCTGGGTCGGCTTCGCGACTTTGCTCAACGCGTCGATCTGGTGGCTGAACGGCTAGGTATTTCGCGGCAACAGCAAAGTACGCCATACTGCTGCCCTGCAGACGGCAGCATGGGGCACTAGATGGCAATTGTCGGAAAGGTTTCGCCGGTCACGCTCGGCCTGTGCGTAGCCCTGAGCATACTCGCCTTGATCCTATATGTCGGCGCTGTGTCGTTACTGTCCAATCTGGCCGGCAGCGACCCTGCCGGCAACGCTTATTCGCAGGCTTATGCGGCGATTGCGCTTATCGCGTTGTGGGTGCTGCTGGCGATCATACTTGCCATCGCCCTCGCCAAAGGCGCCGCCGGTTGGCCCGTTGTCACGGCTGCGGTTATCCTGATCCCGGCGTCGGCTGTCGCGTCACTGTTCGCCATGGGGCTGCTGACGAACCCGAACCAGCCACCCTACCTGTGGCCGATCATCATTCCGGCCGGCCTGCCGCTGCTGGTGCTTGGTTTCGCCTTCTGGACGCTGTTGCCCGGCATGAGTTCTGTTTTGCCTGCGCACATCGTGGCGCCGGCGATTTGGGGTGCGGTGTTCGTGCTGTGTCTGGCGGTCGTGCCGTTCAACCTGCTGCGCGACAGCGCCAGGGAGACGATTGCCGCTGCACGCGCCAAGACCGAAGCCGAGTACGACAAGCTTCCGCCTGACCCGGGCCTCGCGCAATTGTTGCCGTTCATGGGTACGTTCCATGGCGAGAAGGAAACCGAGTTGAACAGGCGCGTGCGCAGCCTGCCGACGCGCCAGAGCGAGGCGGAAGCCATGCTGGCGCGCGGCGAATTCCCGCTGCGCTATCTCGGCTGGCTCCACCTCGATCCGACGCCGTCCCTCTGCGAAAAGGTCCGCGCGCAGCTACGCCAGAATGTGGCGCCGCTGGTGCTCAAAGCCGGCGAGACCAAGCCCTACACCGTCATCGCGCAGCAGGTCACCGATGCCGTTACCGCGATGAAGTGGCTGGTCGGCTATGACTGCTCGTGCGACTCGGAGTCTCTGGCCTGGGAGCAGATGGCGAGTGCTTATAACGATCCAGCCTTCGAGTTCTTTGAACTGAAGCGGCTGCGCGATCCGCAGGAACTGGGACGGATCCTGCGCGAATATCCCGAACGGTTCTCGATGCTGACGCCGAAGGCGTCGCTCAAGGCCTGGCTGAGTTTCACCGAAGAGGAGGAGTATCGCGAGCGGGCGCTCGCCGGCGCGCGCACGCTGCCGCATCGCAATGCCGACATCGTTACGATTCTGAATAGTCGCTCGGACGAACACATGGCGTGGATGGCGATGACATATCTGCCGCAGCTCGATCTCAAAGCGACGCCAGAGCTCTGCAGCGCCGCGCTCACGCAGATCAATGCAGCGTTCGCGAAAGTGTACCGGCCGAAGGCTGACGATCCCCGTTCCTACGACGAACTGATCGGTCGCCTCGGCGGGCGCGGACAGCACTTCACGGTGCTGATCTGGCTGGCCGAGCATGGCTGCGACGTTGGCCCGGCGATCAAGGATGCGGAAGAGTTGGTCCGGTCCTATCGGCGTTCGGCCGAGAGCGACGCGATGCTGGCCTCGCTCGCCCGTCTGCCGCGGAAGTAATCGTGGGCTTTCGTCAGGCGCCGGAAGCGGTCTTGCGGCCGTAGACCTTGTCGGCTCGCTCCTCGAATGCCGCCGCCATCTTGCGGAACACGGTGTCGAACACTGCGCCCATCAGCATGCCGAAGGTGCGGCTCCTGAACTCGTAGTCGATGTAGAACTCGACTTCGCAGGCATCGCCGCCGGTCGGCTTGAACGACCAGCGGTTCTGCAACCGGCTGAACGGGCCGTCGAGATATTCGACCAGGATCTTCAGGTTCGGCCGGTCGAGCGTGACGCGGCTCGTGAACGTCTGCTGGATGAGCTTGTAGGCAACCGTCATCGAGGCGGTGAGCACCTCGACGCCCTCGCCCTTGTCGGTCCGGCTGCGCACGCGCAGGCTCTGGCACAGCGGCACGAACTGCGGATATTTCTCGACGTCGGCGACAAGATCGAACATGTCGGCCGCGGCGTGGCGCACGCGGCGCTTGTTCGTGAACTGCGGCATGGGTCAGCGAGCAAGCTGCGCTTCGCGCGCCGCCTTCAGCCGCGCGAAGTCCTCGCCGGCATGATGCGACGAGCGCGTCAGCGGCGAGGCCGACACCATCAGGAAGCCCTTCGAATAAGCGACGGTCTCGAGCGACTTGAACTCATCCGGCGGCACGAAGCGCTTCACTTCGTGGTGTTTCTTCGTCGGCTGGAGATACTGCCCGATGGTGAGGAAATCGACGCCGGCGGAGCGCAGATCATCCATCACCTGCAAGATCTCGTTCCGCTCTTCGCCGAGGCCGACCATGATGCCGGACTTGGTGAACATCGACGGATCGAGCTCCTTGACCCGCTGCAACAGGCGCAGCGAGTGGAAGTAACGCGCGCCCGGCCGTACCGTGAGATAGAGCGACGGCACGGTTTCGAGATTGTGGTTGAACACGTCGGGCCTGGCCGCGACCACGACCTCAACCGCGCCATCCTTGCGCAGGAAATCGGGCGTCAGGATCTCGATCGTGGTGCCGGGCGCGTGCTTGCGGATCGCGCCGATGGTTTCGGCAAAATGCTGCGCGCCGCCGTCGGCAAGATCGTCGCGGTCGACCGAAGTGACAACGATGTGGTTGAGGCCGAGCCTGGCGGTCGCCTGCCCGACATGCTCAGGCTCGCTGGCGTCGAGCACGCCCGGCAGGCCGGTCTTGACGTTACAGAAGGCACAGGCGCGGGTGCAGGTGTCGCCCATGATCATGAAGGTGGCGTGCTTCTTCTCCCAGCACTCGCCGATATTGGGACAGCCCGCTTCCTCGCAGACGGTGACCAGCTTGTTCTCGCGCATCAGCGCGTGCGTCTCGGCGTAGCCGCGCGAGATGGGCGCCTTGACGCGGATCCAGTCCGGCTTCGGCGGCTGGACGGAATCCGGCCGGTGCGCCTTTTCCGGGTGCCGGGGGCGCGGGTTGTTGATCAGGTCGAGGACGACGGCCATGACGTTACTTACGGCTGCTACGGCTTCGCCGCAAGGCAAGCCATGCGGAACCGGGGTATCAGGCTCCCCGGATCGCCCGCCAGACGAACAGGAAGATCACGGCGCCGATGGTGGCGCTGATGATGTTGCCGATGAAATCCGCCGCGATGAAGATACCCAGCCGCGGCAGGATCGCGCCGGCAACGATGGCGCCGACGAGACCGACCGCCAGGTTGGCCAGCAAGCCGCCACGGCCACCGAGAATGACATTCGCCAGCCAGCCGGCGACCAGGCCGACCACGATCCACGCAATGATACCCATGATGACCCCCTCTCGTTGAGCCTCTAGGCCGTCTTCGCCGGCATCTGCTGGCCGGGCGTCGACAGCGAAATCTTGACCTCGTCTTCGTTCATGTCGGCGCCGACATCGGCGAACAGCGGCGTCGACAAATAGCGCTCGCCGGTATCCGGCAGCATAGCCAGAATCGTCGAGCCCGGCGCGGCCTTTTCGGCGACCTTGAGTGCGCCGGCGAGTGTGGCGCCGGCGGTGATACCGACGAAGATGCCTTCCTTCTGCGCCAGGTCCTTGGCACATTTCAGCGCCTCGGGACCGGCGATGGTGATCACTTCGTTGGCCGCGCCCTTGTCCACCGCCTCGGCGGTGATCTTCGGGATGAAGTCCGGCGACCAGCCCTGCATCGGATGCGGCTTGAAGGCGGCGTTCGGCTTGGCGGGCGTGCCGTCGGCGTTACGCTCCTGCGGCGTATGCGACGACACCATCGGCGCGTCGGCGGGCTCGCAGAGCACGATCTTGGTGTTGGGCATCTCCTTGCGCAGCACGCGCGAGACACCATTGAAGGTGCCGCCGGTGCCGAAGCCGGTGACCCAGTAGTCGAGGCCGCTATCCTTGAAGTCGGCGACAATCTCGGGGCCCGTCGTGCGCTCGTGCATGTCGGGATTGGCTTCGTTCTCGAACTGGCGCGTCAGGAACCAGCCGTGGGCCTTGGCGAGTTCCTGCGCCTTGGCGACCATGCCGAAGCCACGGCCAGCAGCCGGGGTGAGCACCACCTTGGCGCCGAGGAAGCGCATCAGCTTGCGGCGTTCGACCGAGAACGTCTCCGCCATGGTGACCACCAGCGGATAGCCCTTGGCCGCGCAAACCATCGCAAGGCCGATGCCGGTGTTGCCGGAGGTCGCTTCGACCACTGTCATGCCGGGCTTGAGCTCACCGGACTTTTCGGCGGCCTCGATGACACCGAGCGCGAGGCGATCCTTGACCGAGCCGAGCGGGTTGAAGGCTTCGATCTTGACGTAGAGATTGATGCCCTTCGGCGCCAATTTGTTGACCTTGACGCACGGCGTGCGGCCGACGGTGTCGAGGATCGAATTGTATTTGGCCATGATTGCTGTCCCGGTTCTCGCTGTCATTCCGGGCGGCCCGACGGGCCGAACCCGGAATCCAGCCACAAGCTCTGCATACGCCTCTGGATTCCGGGTTCACGCGCTCGCGCGCGTGCCCCGGAATGACAGGATCACATATTCAACACGCGCCCGTAAGCATCGAGCACCGCTTCCTTCATCGTCTCCGAAATCGTCGGATGCGGGAAGATGGTGTGCATCAATTCTTCTTCGGTGGTCTCGAGATTCATTGCCACAACGAAGCCCTGGATCAGCTCGGTCACTTCCGAGCCGACCATATGCGCGCCGAGCAATTGGCCGGTCTTCTTGTCGAAGATGACTTTCACGAGGCCCTGATCCTCGCCCTGCGCAATGGCCTTGCCGTTGCCCATGAAGGGGAAGCGGCCGACGCGGATGTCGAGGCCCTTGGCCTTGGCGGCGGCTTCGGTGAGGCCGACCGAGGCGATCTGCGGGTGGCAATAGGTGCAGCCCGGGATCTTCAATTTGTCCATCGGGTGCGGATGCAGGCCCTTGATGGCCTCCACGCAGACGACGCCCTCGTGCTCGGCCTTGTGCGCCAGCATCGGCGGGCCGGCGACGTCGCCGATGGCGTAGATGCCCGGCACATTGGTCTTGCCGTAATCGTCGATCTTGATGACACCGCGCTCGATCTTCACGCCGGCCTTCTCGAGGCCGAGGTTCTCGACATTGCCGACGACACCGACCGCGGCGATCACGCGATCGACCGTGATCTGCTGCGACTTGCCGTCCGCCTCGATCGTGGCGGTGACGCTGTCGGCCTTCTTGTCGAGCTTGGTCACCTTGGCGCCGGCGATGATCTTCATGCCCTGCTTCTCGAACTGCTTGCGGGCGATGCCGGCGATCTCGGCATCTTCCACCGGCAGGATCTGCGGCAGCACTTCGACCACGGTCACCTCGGCGCCCATGGTGCGATAGAACGAGGCGAACTCGATGCCGATGGCGCCGGAGCCGACCACCAGCAGCGACTTGGGGAATTTGGTGGCGGCGAGCGCGTCGAAATAAGTCCAGACCAGCTTGCCGTCCGGCTCGAGGCCCGGCAGCGTGCGCGGCCGCGCGCCGGTGGCGACGATGATGTGCTTTGCGGTGTACTGGCCGGCGCCGAGCGCATCCTTCGGCATGTTCACCAGCGGCGAGTCGTAGTTCTTCACCGTGATCTTGCCGGGCGCGTCGATCGTCGCCTCGCCCTTGATGGTCGTGATCTTGTTCTTCTTGAACAGGAAGCCGACGCCGGTGTTGAGCCGGTTCACGACGCCGCGCGAACGCGCGATCACGACGGCGGGATCGGCCTTCACGTTTTCCGCCGCCAGGCCGTAGTCCTTGGCGTGCGTCATGTAGTGGAAGATTTCCGCCGAGCGCAGCAGCGCCTTGGTCGGGATGCAGCCCCAGTTGTTGCAGATGCCGCCGAGGAACTGGCGCTCCACCACCGCGACCTTGAAGCCGAGCTGCGCCGCGCGGATGGCGGTGACATAGCCGCCTGGACCGGCGCCGATGATGATGATGTCGAAAGATGTGTCGGCCATGCTTCTTCTCTTTCCGTCATTCCGGGGCGCGAGCGAAGCGAGCGAGCCCGGAATCCATATTCACAAATCGGGGTTATGGATTCCGGGCCCGCACCTTCGGCGCGTCCCGGAATGACAGCCCCTAGACAACCATCATCACCGGATTTTCGATCAGCTTCTTGAACGCGGTGATGAGTTCGGCGCCCAGCGCGCCGTCGATGGCGCGATGGTCGCACGACAGAGTCACGCTCATCATGGTGGCGGCGACGATCTGGCCATTGCGCACCACGGCGCGCTCCTCGCCGGTGCCGACCGCGAGGATCGACGACTGCGGCGGGTTGATCACGGCCGTGAAGTCCTTGATTCCGTACATGCCGAGGTTCGACACCGAGGACGAGCCGCCCTGGTATTCGTTCGGCTTGAGCTTCTTGTTCTTGGCGCGCGCGGCGAGATCCTTCATCTCGTTGGAGATGGCGGACAAGGTCTTGAGCTCGGCCTGGCGGATGATCGGCGTGATCAGGCCGAAGGGCAGCGCCACGGCGACGCCGATGTCGGAATGCTTATGACGCAGCATCGCCGCTTCGGTCCACGACACATTGGCTTCCGGAATCTTCTGCAGCGCGATCGCCATCGCCTTGATGACGAAGTCGTTGACCGACAGCTTGTAGAGCGGCTTACCCTCGGCGTTCTTGCCGGCAGCATTGTTGATATCCTCGCGCGCCGCCATGAGCTTGCCGAGGTCGCAATCGACCGTGAGGTAGAAGGTCGGCATCGAATTGGTCGCGGCGGTCAGGCGCTGCGCGATGGTGCGGCGCATGCCGTCGTGCGGAATGACCTCGTAGGTGCCTTGCTCGTAGAGACCGAGGATCTGCTGATCCGACATGGCTGGTACGGCAGCAGGCGCGCCAGAAGTTGCCGGAGCGCCGGCTGGCGCGGCCTTCAGCCCCTTTCCGGACTTTGCGGCCTCGACGTCGCTGGCAATGACGCGGCCATGCGGACCCGAGCCCGAGATGCGCGCAATGTCGATGCCGGCGTCCCTGGCGAGGCGACGCGCCAGCGGCGAGGAGAAGATGCGGGTGCCGGAGGCGGCCGGGGCTGCAGCGGGCGCAGGCGGAGCAGCGGAAGCCGTCGGTTTGGCGGCGGGCGCAGCTTCGGTCTTTTTCGGCTCTTCCTTGGCAGGAGCTGCTTTTGGCGCTTCCGCCTTGGCAGCCGGCGCGCTGGCGGCGCTCGAAGCGACGGCCTTCACATCCTCGCCTTCCGCGGCGAGGACGGCAATCGGCGAATTCACCGCGACGTCCTGCGTGCCTTCCGGGACGATGATCTTGGCGAGCGTGCCTTCATCGACCGCCTCGTATTCCATCGTCGCCTTGTCGGTCTCGATCTCGGCGATGATGTCGCCGGCCTTGACCTTGTCGCCTTCCTTCTTGAGCCACTTGGCGAGGTTGCCCTTCTCCATCGTGGGCGACAAAGCGGGCATGAGAATGTTGGTCGCCATGGGAAAGCCTACCGGGACTTATTTGTAGCTGACGGATTTGGCGGCCTCGACGACTTCGGCCGCCGACGGCAGCGCAAGCTTCTCGAGGTTGGCGGCGTAAGGCATCGGCACTTCCTTGCCCGACACGCGCGCGACCGGCGCATCGAGATAATCGAACGCCTGCTCCATGACGCGGGCGGCGATTTCCGCGCCGACGCCGGACTGCGCCCAGCCCTCTTCCACCGTGACGACGCGGCCGGTCTTCTTGACCGACTCGATGATGGTCTCGGTGTCCATCGGCTTGAGCGTGCGCAGGTCGATCACTTCGGCTTCGATGCCGTCCTTCGCCAAAGTCTCGGCGGCCTCCAGCGCGTAGCGCATGCCCATCGACCACGACACGATGGTCACGTCCTTGCCGGCGCGGGCGATGCGCGCCTTGCCGATCGGCAGCACGAAATCATCGAGCTTCGGCACCGGGCCGGACTGGCCGTAGAGAATTTCGTTTTCGAGGAACACGACCGGATTCGGGTCGCGGATCGCGGCCTTCAGGAGGCCCTTGGCGTCCGCCGGGTTCGACGGAGAAATCACGCGCAGGCCCGGAATGTGCGAGTACCAGGCCGAGTAGTCCTGGCTGTGCTGCGCGGCCACGCGCGCGGCAGCGCCGTTCGGGCCGCGGAACACGATCTGCGCGCCCATCTGGCCGCCCGACATGTACAGCGTCTTGGCGGCGGAGTTGATAATCTGGTCGATCGCCTGCATGGCGAAGTTCCAGGTCATGAATTCGACGATGGGCTTGAGACCGGCGAGCGCCGCGCCGACGCCGAGACCGGCAAAGCCGTGCTCGGTGATCGGCGTGTCGATGACGCGCTTGTCGCCGAACTCCTGTAGCAGTCCCTGCGTGACCTTGTAGGCGCCCTGATATTCGGCAACCTCTTCGCCCATGACGAAGACGTCCTTGTCGGCGCGCATTTCCTCGGCCATGGCGTCGCGCAAGGCCTCGCGCATGGTCATGGTGACCATCTCGGTGCCTTCGGGAATAGATGGGTCGTTGGCCGGCTGAACCGGCGGCGGCGCCAGCGCGGTTTCGGGCTTGGACTCCGGCGCGGATTTCTCCGGGGCGGCGGGCGGCGCGCTCTCGGCGGCCTTCTGCTGCGCGGCCGGCTTCTCGGCCTTCGTATCGCTCTTGATGTCGCCGGCCTTCTCGCCATCGCCGAGGATGACGGCGATCGGCGTATTCACGGCGACGTCCTGGGTGCCTTCAGGCACCAGTATCTTGCCGAGCGTGCCCTCGTCGGCGGCTTCCACCTCCATGGTCGCCTTGTCGGTCTCGATCTCGGCGATGATGTCGCCGGATTTGACCTTGTCGCCCTCCTTCTTCAGCCACTTGGCAAGGTTGCCCTTCTCCATCGTGGGCGAAAGCGCGGGCATGAGAATGTCGGTCGGCATGGAGCAACTGTTTCCTGATCACACGCTCAGCGCGGCTTAACGGTAAATGTCAGTGAAAAGCTCGGAGACGTCCGGTTCGGGATCGTGGGTGGCGAACTCGGCCGAGTCGTTGACGTAGTCGCGCACTTCGGCGTCGATCTTCTTCAACTCGTCTTCGGTCGCGAACTTCTTCTCGATGATGCGGTTGCGCACCATATCGATCGGATCGTGCGTGGTGCGCACCTTGTCGACTTCCTCACGCGTGCGGTACTTCGCCGGATCGGACATCGAGTGACCGCGATAGCGGTAAGTGAGCATCTCGAGGATGTAGGGGCCCTTGCCGTCGCGGCACCAGGCGACGGCCTTGTCGCCGGCGGCCTTGACCGCGCGCACGTCCATGCCGTCGACCTGCTCGCCCGGAATGTTGAACGAGACGCCGCGCCTGGAGAAGTCGGCCTGCGCCGAGGCGCGGTTGACCGCGGTGCCCATGGCGTAGCGATTGTTCTCGATCACGTAGACGACCGGCAGCTTCCAGAGCTCGGCCATGTTGAAGCTCTCGTAGACCTGGCCCTGATTGGCCGCGCCGTCGCCGAAATAGGTGATCGAGACGTTGTCGTTGCCGCGATAGCGGTTGGCGAAGGCCAGACCGGTACCGAGCGGCACCTGGGCGCCGACGATACCATGGCCCCCGAAGAAGCCTTTCTCCTTCGAGAACATGTGCATCGAGCCGCCCTTGCCCTTGGAGTAGCCATGGGCGCGGCCGGTGAGCTCAGCCATGACGCCCTTGGCTTCCATGCCGGTGGCAAGCATGTGGCCGTGATCGCGATAGCCGGTGATGACCTGGTCGCCGTCCTTGAGCGCCATCTGCATGCCGACGACGACGGCTTCCTGGCCGATGTAGAGGTGGCAGAAACCACCGATGAGACCCATGCCGTACAGCTGACCCGCCTTCTCCTCGAAGCGGCGGATGGTCAGCATGGTCTTGTAGGCGGAGAGGTCCTGATCCTTGGAAAACTCGACAATGGGCGTTACCGGACCCGGCGAGTCTGATTTGGCACCGTTGGATTTGGTGCTGGCAGCCTTGCTGCTGGAGGATGCTGCGGAAACAGCCGGCATGGACACTCCCTAGACGACTGGCCTTTGCGGCCTTGGCAGAACCGGTCCTAACATTTTGCCGACGCACGATCTTTTCAAAAAAAGGCAGCGCCGCGCCGGATTCGTGCGCGGCTCCGAAAACACCCCGGCTGTCGTGGTGCCACCGCGCATTCCTGTCAGTTCAAATAGCCCAAATTACGGGGGTGCGGAAGCACCCGGACCTCGCCGCTGCAATGCAGCGAGGTCCTTGCCGGACCTGGTTTTCGCGGATCGAAATTCGCGATCAGCGTGGGGCGAGCAAAAGCGTCACGTCGCGCGGATCGGCGTAGCCGATCAGGGCGCGGGCGCGTTCGTCCAGCATATCAGGGTCGATCTTGTCGGCGCGCAGCAGCGCCACGCGCCGTTCCCACAGCGCCTTCTCGCTCCTGATCTGGGCCAGTTCCGTTTGCATCAGCGCGAGCTGGTGCTCGATCTCCTGCTGCGCGCGCAGGCCGCGGTTGCCGGTGAAGGCGTTCACGGCGAAGTAGCCGATGAAGGCCGCGGCAAACAGGTAGAGACCGATCACGGTCAGGATGGCGTGGCGGCGACGGTGCGAAACCATGGCGGGCAAAATGCCGCAATGGCGTTAAGGCGGGTTTAAGGCCCGTACCGGCTTCCCATCTCGTAGCCCGCATGGAGCGAAGCGCAATGCGGGAACGGCGCCCCCGGATTTCGCTCCGCTCATCCGGGCTACAGAAGATTTATCGGGCCGCCTTGAGCGCCGCGCGGCCGGCATACTGGGCCTGGGGTCCGAGCTGCTCCTCGATGCGCAGGAGCTGGTTGTACTTGGCCGTGCGGTCGGAGCGGGCCAGCGAGCCGGTCTTGATCTGCCCGCAATTGGTGGCGACCGCGAGGTCGGCGATGGTCGAATCCTCGGTCTCGCCCGAGCGGTGCGACATCACCGCGGTATAGCCGGCCTTGTGCGCCATTTCGACGGCGGCCAGCGTCTCGGTGAGCGTGCCGATCTGGTTGACCTTGATCAGGATCGAGTTGCCGAGGCCCTTCTTGATGCCGTCCGACAGGCGCGTGACGTTGGTCACGAACAGGTCGTCGCCGACCAGCTGGCACTTGTTGCCGATCAAGTCAGTGACCTGCTTCCAGCCGTCGAAATCGTCCTCCGACATGCCGTCCTCGATGGACACGATCGGATAGTCGCCCGTGAGCTTAGCCAGATACTTGGCCTGCTCGGCGATCGAGCGGGTCTTGCCCTCGCCTTCATAGACATAGGCGCCGTTCTTGAAGAACTCGGTCGAGGCGCAGTCGAGCGCCAGCGCGATGTCGACGCCCGGCTTGTAGCCGGCCTTCTCGATCGCCTTCATCACGTAATCGAGCGCCTGTTCGGCCGACTTCAGGTTCGGCGCGAAACCACCCTCGTCGCCGACATTGGTGTTGTGGCCTTCGTCATGCAGCGCCTTCTTCAGCGTCTGGAACACCTCGACGCCCATGCGCAGGCCCTCGGCGAAGCTCGGCGCGCCGACCGGCATGATCATGAATTCCTGGAAGTCGATCGGGTTGTCGGCATGGGCGCCGCCATTGACGATGTTCATCATCGGCACCGGCAAGAGGCGCGCGGCGGTGCCGCCGACATAGCGGTAGAGCGGCAGATCACAGGCGAGCGCCGCCGCCTTGGCGGTGGCGAGCGAGACGCCGAGCAGCGCATTGGCGCCGAGGCGGCTCTTGTTGGCGGTGCCGTCGAGCGCGATCAGCGTCTCGTCGATTTGCGCCTGGTCCTCGGCATCCATGCCGCCGACGGCGTCGAAGATCTCGCCGTTCACGGCCGCGATGGCCTTGGTGACGCCCTTGCCGAGATAGCGGCTCTTGTCGCCGTCGCGCAGCTCCACCGCCTCGTGAGCGCCGGTCGAGGCGCCGGACGGAACCGCGGCGCGGCCGAGCGAGCCGTCCTCCAGCATCACGTCGACTTCGACGGTCGGGTTGCCGCGGCTGTCGAGAATCTGGCGGCCGACGATGTCGATAATGGCGGTCATGGAGAGGCTTCCGGTCAGCTGGAGGAACGATTTGGCGGGCTTCTACAGGATCGGTCCCCGGTCGGCAAAGGGGCCCCAAGGGCCTTCCCCTTGACCGCCCGATCATGGCCCGGCAATGACAGCCCAAAGTGAGACTGGATATGGCCAAAAGGAAATCACCGAGAAGGCTCCTTCAGCTGGGGCAATCCGTTGGGCAGCCGACCTCCCCGGAGACGGCAAGGCTGGACCGCGTGCCCAATCCGCACGCCGACACGAACTATGTCGCCCGCTTCACAATGCCGGAGTTCACGTCGATCTGCCCGGTGACAGGACAGCCGGACTTCGCGATCCTGGTCATCGACTACGTGCCGAACAAGTGGCTGGTGGAGTCCAAATCGCTCAAGCTGTACCTCAACAGTTTCCGCAATGTCGGTTCGTTTCACGAGGACTGCACGGTCGGCATCGGCAAGCGTCTGAAAGACTTGCTCGCGCCGCGCTGGCTGCGCATCGGCGGCTATTTCTATCCGCGCGGCGGCATGCCGATCGACGTGTTCTGGCAGACCGGTAAGTTGCCATCCGGCGTCTGGGCGCCGGATCAGGGGGTCGCGCCCTATCGCGGCCGCGGCTAAGTCGCACTCGGCGCCGGCCGCCGCAGGAAATGCGCGGCGATGGCACCGTTGATGACCAGCACCACGCCGCTGCCGATCAGCGTCGGCGTAATACCGATGGTGCCGAACCCGGCGGTATAGATCGCCGGTCCTGCCGCCTGCCCGAGAAAATAGAAGAAGGAATGCAGCGCCATGGCAGAGCCGCGAGCGGGGGGCGACAGCTCACTGGCGTAGATCTGGATCACGCCATGCAGCATGTAGAAGGCCAGTCCCAGCACGGCGAAATCGATCATATCGGCCTGCCAGGGTGCCTTGAGCGCGATGAAGGCGATGGTGAGCCCCATCAGCAGGCCGCCGAGCCGCATCATCCAGGTCTCGCCGAAGATGCGCAGCAGGAATCCGACCCGCAGGCTGTAGATCACGCCGCCAATGGCGAAGCCACCGATGACGAGGCCGGGGATTGAGGCGCGGGTTTCGCCCATGTCGTGAAACAGCGCCGCCAGATGCGGGAAGACGCCGTACATCAGCGCGCCTTCGACGAACACCGCACCGAAGCAGAATTTGGCCAGCGGGTTGGCGAAGATCGAGCGGTAGCCGGACTGCATCGCCGACAGACTAAAACCGCCGCCGCGCTGGCCGACGCCGCGCAGCGAAATTCCCCCCAGGACGAGCACGACGCATCCGACGACGGCCATCACGGTGAACACCGCGCGCCAGCCGAACAGGTCGCCGATGGCGCCGGACGCCGTGGCACCAAGAAGGTTGCCGGACATGATCGCGAACAAGAGCCGCCCCATCGCCACCTGGCGGCCCTTCACCGGCACCAGATCGCCGAGTACGGCAAACGCAATCGGCACCAGGCCGCCGCCGCCGATTCCGGCCAGCACGCGGCTTGCCACCATCAGCGGAAAACTGGTGACCAGCGCGCCGGCGATTGTCGCCACCGCAACGATGGCAAGGCAGATCAGGATCAGCTTGGTCTTGTTGAACATGTCGGCGAGCGCGCCGAGCACCGGCTGAACGATCGCGAATGGCAGCGCATAGGCCGTCGACAACAGCGCTGCGGTCGCGGCGTCGGTGCCGAGGCCGTCGGCGATCTGCGGCACGATCGGATCAATCGCGCGCGAAAACATCGCACTGGCGAATACGATGAAGGCAAGGACGGTGAGGACGGGGTTCATCGTACTTCCAGGGACGCTCGCGCGTCAGGACTTGCCGCCCGCTTTCGCCAGACGATCGAAAGCCACGAGCCGGGTCAGCAGCGATTCCATGTCCTTGAGCGGCACCATGTTGGGGCCGTCCGACGGCGCGCGGTCCGGATCCTGATGCGTCTCGATGAACACGCCGGCGACGCCAACCGCCACGGCGGCGCGCGCCAGCACCGGCACGAATTCGCGCTCGCCGCCCGATGAGGTGCCCTGCCCGCCTGGCTGCTGCACCGAATGCGTGGCGTCGAAGATCACCGGCGCGCCGGTGCGCTGCATGATCGGCAGGGCGCGCATGTCAGAGACCAGTGTATTGTAGCCGAAAGACGCGCCGCGTTCGGTAAGCAGAACGTTCGGATTGCCGGCGCCGGTCAGCTTGGCGACGACGTTCTTCATGTCCCAGGGCGCGAGGAACTGGCCCTTCTTCACGTTCACGACGCGACCCGTCTTCGCGGCGGCAATCAGCAGGTCGGTCTGGCGGCACAGGAACGCCGGTATCTGCAGCACGTCGACCGCTTGCGCCGCAGCGGCGCACTGCTCGGCGTCATGCACGTCGGTGAGCACCGGCAGGCCGAGGGTCTCGCGGATTTCGGCGAATACCGGCAGCGCGGCCTCGAGCCCGACGCCGCGCGCAGCGGAGGCCGAGGTGCGGTTGGCCTTGTCGAAGGAGGTCTTGAAGACAAGGCCGATGCCGACCCGGGCTGCGATCTCTTTCAGCGCCGACGCCATCTCGAGCGCGTGGGCGCGGCTTTCGAGTTGGCACGGCCCGGCGATCAGCGCCAGCGGCAGCTCATTGCCGAAGCGCACGGCGCCCACGGTTACGGTCTTGTTCGGAACGGGGGTCTGGTCCAAGGAGTCGTCCTCTCGGGCCGAGACCATGAAGCGGGCCGCCCGCCCGGTCAACGGGCGCGGGGCGCATAGCGCCATGAATTATCGGCACTTCAAGGACCCTAGCGCGCCGGCGGCACGGCGAGAATATCGACGTCGAGGCTGCGCAGGACCTGGTCGGCGACACTGCCGATCAAGGTCTTGACCAGCATAGAGCGGCCGTGCGTGCCGATGACGACCAGATCCGGGCGCTCCCGGGTCGCAACCCGTTCGATGCTTTCATAAGGGCCGCCCTCCACGATCCGCGGCCGCCATGCGGCATCTGTCAGGCCATGCCGCATCCGGAACGCTGCGAGTTCGGCCGAGACTCGCTCCCGCTCATCCTCGATATAGGCGTCAATTTCGATCTTCGACGCATTGGCCACATACATCTTGCCCTGGCCCGGCGCGAGGAAGGCGTGCAGCAGCGTAACGTCGGCGTTGTCCAGCAGATGCAGCGACTGTGCCGACTTCACGGCTCGGGCCGATGTCGGCGACAGATCGACGGCCGCGACCACGCGGTCGTAAGGTTTTTCGGCTGGCGTGTTCACCATCAGAACCGGGTAGGCGCCGGTTCGGATGACGCGCTCTATCGTGGTGCCGATGAAGACATCACGCAGTACTTGCTTGCGATGCGAGCCCATCACGATGAGGTCGCACGAAACCTCTTTGGCGACCTTGAGGATTCCCTCGAAGGCTTCGCCGGTCACGGTCACCGCGCGGCAGGACACGCCACGCAATTCCTTCAGCGCCGCGATTTGCTCGTTGAGGAATTTCTCGGCCTCGCTTCGCTCGATCTCGACAATGTTTTGCGGCTGATCGTCGTCGATAACGCTCACGAGTGTCAGATTGGCGCCGATTTGGGCGGCCAGAAGGCCGGCGCGCCGCAGCGCCCGCTGCGAACGGGTGGAGAAATCGTTTGCGGCGACGATGTGCGGCATAATTTATGGCCTCTCGTTCGTATCCAGCGATCCGACGCATCGCCTTGCGCTGTTATGCCTGTAGCGTACCGGTGCCCTGAAGGCCTCGCAGCATATTGTCGCGATCACCGCAGCCCCAACTTGGCGACGTGCGGCACACCGACGACCTTGTCGACGGCCACGACGAAAGCCAATCCATGTCCCGGCTTCTCCAATTCGGCCGCGCGAACGATGGCGTCGAGGATCACGTCGGCTCTGTCAGCATAGACAAGCGTCAGCACGATTTCCTTTTCCGGCTCGATCGGCACGCCGAAGATCGACTCTTTCTCGTTCACCCCGACGCCGCGGCCGAAGATCACGGTGCCGCCGGATGCGCCAGCCTTTACTGACGCTTCGAGAACGGTGTTGCCCCATCCCTTGCGCACAATGGTCACGATCATGGTGACGTTCTGCATCGTCATTGCTCCTTTCGGACCTCCTTGCGGCGAACGAGTAGCCCCAGTGTCATTACGGAAATGATCGGCGCCACCGCAATCAGCGCCACCAGTCCGAAGCCGTGCAGCACGGGATCCTGGTTGCCGATGGCGTCGGATACGCCAAACGCCAGTGCGAGAAGAAAAGTATTGGCCAGCGGCCCGGTCGCGACGCCGCCAGCATCAACCGCGACCGCGGCAAAGGTCGTGTCGCTCAGCCACAGAATGACGAGCGCCAGGACGTAGCCTGGCACGAGCAGATAGAGTAGCGGAATTTCATAGCCGATCCGGAGCAGGCCGAGGCCCGTGTAAGCGGCGACGCCGATACAGATGGTCGGCAGCACCAGCCGGTGCGGCAGCGCGCCGTTCGACGCCTCATCGACCTGATCCGCCAGAATGCGCACCGCTGGCTCACCCCAAGTGGTGGCGAACCCAAGCAGGAGTCCGGCAGGCAGCAGCAGCCATTTCTGCTCCAGCGTGCCGAGCGCCTCTCCGACCGCGCGTCCATACGGCAGGAAGCCGATTGCCACGCCCAGCAGGAACAGGAACAGCCCGGCCGCCGCCAGAACCGATCCGATCAGGATATTGCGGACATCGCCGCGTGGCAGCTTGAGCAGGAAGATCTGGAATACGGCGAAAAAGACAGCGAGCGGCACGAGCGCCGTCAGGACGCTCCAGAACGACGTCTCCAGTTCATCGATCAGCAGCGCGACGTCCATCACCGCAGCACCATTCCCATGATCATAACGGCAATGATCGCCCCGATGGATGCGAACCCGAGCAGTCCGAAGCCGTCGGCCGCCGCGGAGCGTCCAGCGAGAACCGAACTCAGGCCGACGGCGAGCGCGATCACGACCGGCGCGGTCAGGACGCCGGTGGTCACGCTGCCGGCGTCATAGGCCAGCGGCACGAACTCTGGCGGTGCGAAGAAAGACAACACGAGGACGGCGGCAAAGGCCGCCCCCAGCAACAGATGAAGCGAGACGCCATAGACGATGCGCGCCATGGCCAGCGCCACACAAACGCCGACGCCGACGGCGATCACGTAGAGGACGAGAGTGCCGTTGATCCCGCCCCGCGACATGCGCTCAACTTGACTGGCGAGAACCAGAACGTCCGGCTCGGCAACGGTCGTGGCAAAACCCACCGCAAAGGCAACCGCGGCGATCAGCACGATCGAACCGCGGCGCGGCAAAGCGGCACCGATAAACCGGCCCATCGGCAGGATGCCCAGCTCGATGCCCATGAACAGCAACATCATGCCGACAGCGACGAGCGCCGCACCGACGACGAACTGAAGGAACAGATCCGCCGGTGCGTGAACGAGCGTTATTTGAAGCAGGCAGATCAGGCCGAACAGCGGCGCAACCGTCTTGAAAGCATGCCACAGGCGTTGTTTTAGCTCAGACAGCATAAAACAATGATGCCGCCATTATCGGCTATACGCCATGACTCACGTCAAAATGAGCCCCGCCCCCAAAGCGGCTTCGGTGCGATTTTGTGTCGCGCCTGTTGCAAAGCGCATCGCGGCCAGCCGCGGGCCGTTGCGTGTGTCCGGCGCGGCGAGGCCGAATTGCACCACATAAGCGGCGGGCGTCATGACTTCGACGGCGCCGCGCGGCAAAGCAATGGATAAACTCTCGCCCTCCGGCCTCGCTTCGCCAGCGCCAGTGAAGGCCAGCAGGAAATCGCGATGACGGCGCGGCTCGTCCGCGACGATGATGACCGCGGCAAAGCCGGTCGCGCCGTTGTCGTGCCGCTGATACGCTCGGTTCCAGAAGTTCTCGGGGTAATGCTGCTGGCAGGTGAAGAAGCCGATCTGCGGCGCCGTCTCGTCCTTGGCGAAAGCGAGCGAGAACGCCACATGCACCGGCGAGCCGTCAGGTCGTTTGCCTTCGCGGTCGAAGCGAACCGAACCGGACGCGGCAATGCCCGCGACTTCGAAGGCCGCGACGTCCCCGGCGGAATCCTTCGATTCAAGCACCAGCATCGACAGGCCTTCGTGCCGCGCCGTGAAGTCGCGATTGTAGACGCCAAAGTTTTCCGAGAACAGATCGCCGGACAGCCTGTCCGGCTCGGCAAGCGTCAGCAACTCGATGAAGAAGCCGGGAAACTGGATGAGATGGTTGTGCGTGCCCCACGGATGCCGGTTGCGTGCGCCGACGGTGAAGCCGAGTTCGCGATAGCGTGCCGCCGCCGCATCGAGATCGCGGACGGCATGGACGATATGGTCGAGCCCGCGGGGCACCACGTCTTTATTTGACCGACGAGAACGACGTCGGTTGCATGATGCTGCTGCTGAGGGTCGCGACGATCGGTCCGTCTTTCTCGGATTCCGCCCGCTTCGAGATCCACTCCGGATCGGCCATGAAGGCATTCCACTTCTGCTCGCGTTCGGCCAGCGACTCCCAGGCAAGCATGTAGTGCAGTTCCATGTTCGACTCGCCGATCAGGGTCGTCCAGAAGCCGGCCTGACGAATGCCATGCTTCTCCCAGATCTTGGTCGTGACGGTCTCGAAACGCTTGAGCAGTGCCGGCAGCCGGCCCGGCACGCAACGATAAATGCGCAATTCGTAGATCAAGCTAACCTCCCGGATGCTTGTTTGTGTCGTAGAGCTGGGAGACCTTACACCAGCCGGCTTTGATCAACCGCGGCGCCGATGAAGGACGAGAACAGCGGGTGCGGCTCGAACGGACGCGACTTCAGTTCGGGATGGAACTGCACGCCGATGAACCACGGATGGTCCTCGTACTCCACGATCTCGGGCAGCACGCCGTCGGGCGACATGCCTGAGAACCTCAGGCCGTGCTGCTCGAGCCGGCCCTTGTAGGCGGTGTTCACTTCGTAGCGATGGCGATGGCGCTCCGAGATGTCGGTCGTGCCGTAGATCTGCGCCACGCGGCTGCCGCGCGTCAGCGTCGCCTGATAGGCCCCCAGCCGCATGGTCCCGCCGAGATCGCCGCTGGCGGCGCGCTTCTGCAGTTCGTTACCCTTGAGCCATTCGGTCATCAGGCCGACCACCGGCTCGTTCGTCGGGCCGAACTCGGTCGAGTTGGCCTCCGCAATGCCGCACAGGTTTCGCGCCGCCTCGATGCAGGCCATCTGCATGCCGAAGCAGATGCCGAAATACGGCACGTGCCGTTCGCGCGCGAACTGCGCCGCGCGGATCTTGCCTTCGGCGCCGCGTTGGCCGAAGCCGCCCGGAACGAGGATGCCGTTGACCTGCTCGAGGAATGGCGCCGGGTCCTCGTGCTCGAACACATCGGACTCGATCCATTCGAGGTTGACCCTCACCTTGTTGGCGATGCCGCCATGGGTGAGCGCCTCGTTGAGCGACTTGTAGGCATCCTTCATGCCGGTGTACTTGCCGACAATGGCGATGGTGACCTCGCCTTCCGGATTGCGCACGCGCTCGTTGATCTCGTGCCAGCGCGCCAGATTCGGCGCCGCCTTGTCCTCGATGCCGAACGCGGCCAGCACCTCGCGATCGAGACCCTCGGCCGAATAGGCTTCCGGCACGGCGTAGATGTTGTCGACGTCGCGGGCCTCGATCACGGCGCTTTCGCGCACATTGCAGAACAGCGCCAGCTTGCGCCGCTCGCCTTCCGGGATCGGCCGATCCGTACGACAAAGCAGAATGTCCGGCTGGATGCCGATCGACCGCAGTTCCTTGACCGAATGCTGCGTCGGCTTGGTCTTGAGTTCACCGGCGCTCGGAATGTAGGGCAGCAGCGTCAGGTGGATGTAGATGCAATGTCCGCGCGGCACATCATTGCCGAACTGGCGGATCGCCTCGAAGAACGGCAGGCCCTCGATGTCGCCGACGGTGCCGCCGACCTCGACCAGCACGAAATCGTAGCCGTCATTGCCGTCGCGGACGAAGTCCTTGATGGCGTTGGTAACGTGCGGGATGACCTGAATGGTGGCGCCGAGATAGTCGCCGCGCCGTTCCTTGGTCAGGATGTCCTGATAGATGCGGCCGGTGGTGATGTTGTCCTGCCGCGTCGCCGGATTGCCGGTGAAGCGTTCGTAATGCCCAAGATCGAGGTCGGTCTCGGCGCCGTCATCGGTGACGAAGACCTCGCCGTGCTGATACGGCGACATCGTGCCCGGATCGACGTTGAGATAGGGGTCGAGTTTGCGGAGGCGGACCTTGTAGCCTCTGGCCTGCAGCGTCGCGCCGAGCGCCGCCGATGCGAGACCTTTGCCGAGGGAGGACACCACGCCGCCGGTGATGAAGATATACCGCGCCATGGGGCCTAACCTCTAGACGCCGCGAATCGATTCGGGGAGAGCGAAATGCGGCTGGCCGCCTTGCGCCTGTGCGTAGCGTGAAAAAGTGGTGAAATCGGAAGCTCTTGCATCGGTTCTTTCATGCCGAAGGTAGGCGCGCATCGCGGCCGCGCCGTCCAAACCTGTGATGTCCGCATCAGGGCCGCCAAACTGAGAAGGGCCGGAGTTTCCGGCCCTTCTGCTGCGGCTATTTCGATTGCGGGACCTGGGGTCCCGAAGGCGTCGCCGGTTGGCCGCCGCCAAGCTGGTTGAGCAGGCCGCCAGTGCCGCCGCCGAGCGGTGGCGCCGAGCCCGGCGCGCTGGCCGGCGCCGGCGTATTGCCCTGCAGGATCGAGGTCGGCGCGCGGTTGATGCCGGCGACGATCGACAGGATCAGGCTGGTCGCAAAGAACAGGCCCGCCAGGATCGCGGTGGTGCGGGTGAGGACGTTGGTGGTGCCGCGGCTGGACATGAAGTTGCCGCCGCCGCCGCCGATACCGAGCCCGCCGCCTTCGGAGCGCTGCAGCAGCACCACGCCGATCAGGGCGAGCACCAGCATCAGGTGGATGACAATGATTACGTGCTGCATCTCAAGACGTCCGTTCACAAAATCAGGTCAAAGCCGGCAGGCCAGGCTGCCATTCCGGCGCTTATCGCCCGCTATATAGGAATTCGCGGCGGTCTCTACACGATCATGGCGGCGATTTCCACCCGTCCGGCCTGCCCGGCCGGGTTTCGCGCCTTTAGCGGTAAACCGCGGCGATTCCGAGGAAATCCGCCGCCTTGAGGCTGGCCCCGCCGACCAGGGCACCGTTGACGTCGGCAATCGTCAGCAGTTCGCCGGCATTGGACGGTTTCACCGACCCGCCATAGAGGATCCGCACACCTGCCCCTCGGTCATGAATCCGTGCGGTCAGCGTCTTGCGAATGAAGGCATGGACCTCGGCGACGTCGGCCGGGGTTGGCGTCAGGCCGGTGCCGATGGCCCAGACCGGCTCATAAGCCACCACCAGATTGGCCGCCGTCGCGCCGTCTGGCAGCGATCCGGCGAGTTGGTCACCGACAACCGCAAGCGTCCGGCCCGCCTCGCGCTCGGCGCGCTGCTCGCCGACGCAGACGATCGCCATCAGGCCGGCACGCCAGGCCGCTTCGGCCTTGGCCCTGACGTCGGCGTTGCTTTCCTTGTGGTCGGTGCGGCGCTCCGAATGGCCGACAATCACCGCCTTGGCGCCGGCATCCGCCAGCATTTCCGCAGCGATATCGCCGGTATGGGCGCCGGAGGCCTTGGCGTGGCAGTCCTGGCCGCCGATCATCAGGCTCGAATCCTTGGTCGCCCAGTTGAACTGCGCGATCAGCGTCGCCGGCGGGCAAATCATCAGATCGGCCTTGCCGGCCAGTTCAGCGGCACCCTTCTTCATGCCGTCGAGTTCGCTCATCGAGGCCGCCAGTCCGTTCATCTTCCAGTTGCCCGCGACCAGCGGCCGAATTTGTCCCGACGCCATTGGCTATCACCCTGTTTCCGCCCGAATTTCCGTCTGCGGTTAGCAAAGGCGGCCCGCCTGCGCCATAGTGTCCTTGCCGCGCACATCCCACTTTTCGGGGTTCTCCGTGGCGTTGCAAGGAGTTGGGCCCATCCCTATAAGGGCCCGGCCTCTGATTTCCCCTGAATTGCGAACGAAACGGAACGCTCATGCTGCGCGGTATTCACAAGGCCACGTCCACTTGGCTCGGCAAAGCTGTGATGGCCGTCGTCATGGGCTTCCTGATCCTGTCCTTTGCCATCTGGGGCATCGGTGACATTTTCCGCGGCTTCGGCGCCAATTCGGTCGCCAAGATCGGCGGCAGCGAGATTTCGATCGAGCAATTCCGCCAGTTCTATACCGACAAGGTGCAGCAGCTCAGCCAGCAGCTGCGCCGTCCGATCACGCCGGACCAGGCGCGCGGTCTCGGTCTCGACCAGCGGTTCCTCGGCCAGATGCTGGCCGAAGCCGCGCTCGATGAGGAAGCGCGCAACCTGCGCCTCGGTCTTTCAGACAAGACCATCGCCGAACGCATCATGGACGATCCGAACTTCAAGGGCCTCAACGGCCAGTTCGACCGGGGCCGCTTCGAACAGATCATCCGCAACGCCGGGTTCAGCGAACAGCGCTATGTCGCCGAGCAGCGCAAGGTGCTGCTGCGCCGGCAGATCGCGCAGAGCGTCAGCGGCGAACTGCCGGTGCCGAAGACCATGGTCGATGCGGTCAATCGCTATCAGAACGAGCGCCGCTCGATCGAATACGTCCTGCTTGGCGCGGCGCAGGCCGGCAACATTCCGGAACCGAGCGCTGACGAGCTGTCGAAGTATTTTGACGAGCGCAAGGTCACCTTCCGCGCGCCCGAATATCGCAAGGTGACGCTTCTGGCGCTGACACCGGCCGAACTCGCCAAGCCGGACGCCATTTCGGATGCGGATGCCAAGGCTTTCTATGACCAGCGCAAGGACAACTTCGGCGTGGCCGAGAAGCGCGAGGTTCGCCAGATTGTCTTCCCGAAGGCCGAAGATGCGGCCGCGGCCGAAGAGAAGATCAAGAAAGGCGCGACGTTCGACGACATCGTCAAGGAACGTGGCCTCAATGCGCCCGATACCAATCTCGGCCTGGTGACGAAACGCGACATCATTGACCCCGCGGTCGCCGATGCGGCGTTCTCGCTGCAAGCCGGCCAGGTCAGCGCGCCGATCAAGGGCACATTCGGTACGGTGCTCGTCAGCGTCGGCAAGATCGAGCCCGGCTCGCAGAAAACCTATGAAGAGGTGGCGCAGCAGATCAAGCAGCAGCTCGCCGAACAGCGCGCGCGCAACGAGATCAACGATCTGCGCGACAAGATCGAGGATGAACGCGCCGGCGGCGCGACGCTCACTGAGACCGCCAAGAAGCTGAACCTGAAAGCGACCGAGGTTGAGGCCGTCGATCGCGCCGGCCGGGCGCCGGACGGCACGCCGGTCGCGGCCATTCCGCGCGCGCCGGATGTGATCGGCGCGGTGTTCGGCAGCGACGTCGGCATCGACAGCGAGGCGCTGCAACTGCCCGATGGCGGCTTTCTCTATTACGACGTCACCGGCATCACGCGCTCGCGCGAGCGCACGCTGGACGAGGTCAAGGATCAGGTGATCGCGCGCTGGCGCGCCGACGAACTTGCCAAGCGGCTGAAGGCCACCGCCGACGATATGCTCGGCCGGGTCAAGGGCGGGATGCCGCTGGCGCAGCTTGCGTCCGAGAACGGGCTGAAGGTCGAGACCGCATTCGGCCTGCAACGCGGCCAGGCCGTCGCCGGCCTGCCCGCTTCTGTGTCGGATGCCGCGTTCAAGGTCGGCAAGGATGAGTTCGGCGTCGCCGACAGCGACAATGGCGATCGCCGCTACATCTTCCGCGTCACCGAAATCAGCGTGCCGCCGATCAATCCGCAAGGCGCCAGCCCCGATCAGCTCAAGGCGAACCTGCAGGCTTCCTACGCCGACGACCTCATCGGCCAGTATCTCGCCCGGCTCGAGAGCGACCTCGGCGTGAGGATCAATCAGCAGGCGGTCAACCAGGTCGTCGGCGGTCAGACCAGCAACTAAGGCGCCGTCAGGCCGCGATGCAGATCGAACCGTCCGAAAACACCTTCGCGGAGCGCTACAATCGCGGCGAGCCGCAGGTGGTGTGGACTACCCTCGTCGCCGATCTGGAGACGCCGGTATCGGCGTTTCTCAAGCTCGGTGGCGGCAAACCGATGAGCTTCCTGCTCGAGTCGGTCGAAGGCGGCGCGGTGCGCGGGCGCCACTCGATCATCGGCATCGAGCCCGACCTCGTCTGGCGCGCGAATGGTACGAAGGCCGAGATCAACCGTTCGGCGCGCAGCAAGCCCGAGACATTCACGCTCTGCGCCGAGCCACCGCTGACAGCGTTGCGTGCGCTGATCGAGGAAAGCCGCATCGAACTTCCCGAAGGGCTGCCGCCGCCGGCGGCTGGGGTGTTCGGCTATCTGGGTTACGACACGGTGAGGCTGATCGAGGAGTTACCTGCGAACAAGCCGGATCCGGTCGGCATTCCGGACGCCATCATGATGCGGCCGACCATTGTGGTTGTGTTCGACGCCGTGAAGGATTCCATCACGGTCGTAACACCGGTGCGGCCCGAGACAGGCGTCGATGCCAAGGTGGCGTTGACGCGCGCGGCCGAACGGCTGTCCTCGGTGGTCGATGCGCTTGATCGGCCGCTCGACAAGGCGCTGTCCGAATACGTCGAAGGCCCGCTCGAGGTGCCGCCCGTATCGAACACCACGCCGGCGGAATACGAGGCGATGGTTAAGCGCGCCAAGGAATACATCGCCGCCGGCGATGCCTTCCAGGTCGTGCTGGCGCAGCGTTTCGAGGCGCCGTTTGCGCTGCCGGCGTTCTCGCTCTACCGCGCGCTCCGCCGCACCAATCCTTCGCCCTATCTCTACTTCCTCGATTTCGGCAGTTTCGCCGTGTCCGGCTCGAGCCCCGAAATCCTGGTCAAGGTGGCGAACGACGTCGTCACCATCCGCCCGATTGCCGGCACGCGTCCGCGTGGGGCAACGCCGCACGAGGACAAGGCCTACGAGACGGAGTTGCTCGCCGATCCGAAAGAATGCGCCGAGCATCTGATGCTGCTTGATCTCGGCCGCAACGATGTCGGGCGCGTCTCGTCGATCGGCAGCGTGAAGGTGACCGACAAGTTCTTCATCGAGCGCTACAGCCACGTCATGCACATCGTCTCGAATGTCGAGGGCAGGCTCGATCCGAAATACGATGCGCTCGATGCGCTGGCCGCCGGCTTCCCGGCAGGTACCACCTCCGGTGCACCGAAGGTGCGCGCCATGGAGATCATCGACGAACTCGAGAAAGACAAACGCGGACTCTATGCCGGCTGCGTCGGCTACTTCTCGGCGGCCGGCGAGATGGACACCTGCATCGTGCTGCGCACGGCGCTGGTGAAGGACGGCAAGATGTATGTGCAGGCCGGCGCCGGCATCGTCGCCGATTCCAATCCGGCGTCCGAGCAACAGGAATGCGTCAACAAGGCGAAAGCTCTGTTCCGCGCCGCCGAGGAAGCAAGGCGCTTTGCCAGCACCGCGAAGCGCGGGCAGTAGTTGAAAGTGGAGGAGACGCGGCATGAGCCACGATCACGATCATAGCCACTCCCACGAGCCGAAGTGGAAGCACGACGGCGTGCGCGTCATTCCCGGCAACTCGCTCGATCCCAACACGGCGTCGACGCCCGGCATGGACCGCAAGGCGGCGATCAACGCCGCCCGCGTCGGCGCGCAGAAGCTCTGGGCCGGCACCGTCCACATCCATCCCAATGCCAAGACCGGCGCGCATCATCACGGCGAACTCGAGAGCGTGATCTATGTCATTCGCGGCAAGGCGCGCATGCGCTGGGGCGAGAACCTCGAATTCACCGCCGAGGCCGGCCCCGGCGATTTCATCTATGTGCCGCCCTTCGTGCCGCATCAGGAAATCAACGCCAGCCCGGACGAGGTGCTGGAATGCGTCCTGGTCCGCTCGGACAACGAGGCCGTGGTGGTCAATCTCGACATCGAGCCGGTCGAGAAGCCGGAGAATGTCGCCTGGATCGACCCGATCCATAAGGGGTGAGGCCCAACGGGCGGCATCCTTGACCCTCCTCAGAGCGGGTCTTAAGACCTTGGACGGCCACAAAGTCTGACCCCGATGATCGTTCTGATCGACAATTACGACAGCTTCACCTTCAACCTCGTCCATTACCTGGGCGGGCTGGGGGCGGACGTCGTCGTCCATCGCAACGACAAGATCACGGTCGATCAGGTGGTGGCGCTGGCGCCGGAGGGCATCGTGTTGTCGCCGGGGCCTTGCACGCCCAATGAGGCCGGCATCTGCCTCGATCTCATCAAGGCCGCCTCGCCCACGATCCCGATGTTCGGCGTCTGCCTCGGCCATCAGGCCATGGGCCAGGTGTTCGGCGGCAAGGTCGTCCGCGCGCCGCAGATGGTGCATGGCAAGGTGTCCGAGATCAGCCACGACGCCACGGGCGTCTTCCGCGGCATCAACGGCCCGTTCAAGGCGACGCGCTATCACTCGCTGATCGTCGAGCGCGGCTCGCTGCCCGCCGAATTGCGCGTCAACGCGCAGACCGCCGACGGCCTCGTCATGGGCATGGCGCATACATCGCTGCCGCTGCATGGCGTGCAGTTTCACCCCGAAAGCATCGCATCCGAGCACGGCCATCTGATGCTCCGGAATTTCCTGGAGCTGGCCGCCGCCTGGAACAAGAAACAGGGCCGGACGCCGGCCTCGCCCGCCGCCACGCGCGAGCCGGCGCATCTGGCGAGTTGAGGAGACGACCGTGGCCGACGAATTCAAATCGCTGATTGCCAAGGTCGCAACCGGCGCCAGCCTCACCCGCGAGGAAGCGGCCAGCGCCTTCGACCGCATGATGTCGGGCGAAGCCACGCCCTCGCAGATGGGCGGCTTGCTGATGGCTTTGCGCGTGCGCGGCGAAACCGTGGACGAGATCACCGGCGCGGTGACGACCATGCGGGCCAAGATGCTGGGCGTGAAAGCGCCCGCCGATGCCGTCGATATCGTCGGCACCGGCGGCGACGCCTCGGGCTCCTACAACATCTCGACCTGCGCCGCTTTCGTGCTGGCCGGCGCCGGCGTGCCGGTCGCCAAGCATGGCAATCGCGCGCTGTCGTCGAAATCCGGCTCGGCCGACGTGCTGATGGCACTCGGCGTCAAGATCGACCTGACCCCCGAACAGGTCGGAAAATGCATCGCCAAGGCGGGTATCGGCTTCATGTTCGCACCATCGCATCATCCGGCGATGAAGAACGTCGGCCCGACGCGGGTCGAGCTCGGCACCCGGACCATCTTCAACCTGCTCGGCCCGCTGTCGAACCCGGCGTCGGTGAAGCGGCAGATGATCGGCACCTTCTCGAAGCACTGGATCGAGCCGATGGCGCAGGTGCTGAACAATCTCGGCTCCGAGAGTATCTGGGTCGTGCACGGCTCCGACGGCCTTGACGAGATCACCACCTCGGGTCCGACCAGCGTGGCCGAACTCAAGGGCGGCAAGATCCGTACCTTCGAGATCACCCCGGAAGACGCCGGCCTTTCCCGCTCCAAGCCGGACGCGCTGAAAGGCGGCGATGCCGAGACCAACGCCAAGGCCCTGCTCGACGTGCTCAAGGGCAAGCCGGGGCCGTTCCGCGACGTCGCGATCCTGAACGCCGCCGCGGCGCTGCTGGTTGCCGGCAAGGCCAAGGACCTCAAGGAGGGCGCGGCGCTCGCGGCCGAGTCGATCGATTCCGGCGAGGCCGAGGGTCGGCTTGACCGCCTGATTGCGGTATCCTGCGCCACGGAGGAGTAGTCTCTTTTGGCGGACATTCTCAAAAAGATCGAAGCCTACAAGCGCGAGGAGATCGCGGCGGCCAAGCGCGTGCGCTCGCTCGCGGACCTCGAGGCGCAGGCCAAAGCCCTGCCCGCGCCGCGCGGCTTCCAGCGTGCCATCGAGACGCGGATCGCCGCCGGCGATTACGCGCTGATCGCCGAGATCAAGAAGGCGAGCCCGTCCAAGGGCCTGATCCGGCCCGACTTCGACCCGCCGGCGCTGGCCAAGGCCTACGAGGCCGGCGGTGCAACCTGCCTGTCGGTGCTGACCGACGCGCCGAGTTTCCAAGGGAAATCCGAGTTCCTCACCGCCGCCCGCGACGCGACCCGGCTGCCGGCGCTGCGCAAGGACTTCATGTTCGAGCCCTACCAATGTGCCGAGGCGCGGGCGTGGGGCGCCGACTGCATCCTGATCATCATGGCCTGCCTCGATGACGGCGCCGCCGCTGAATTGGAAAGTGCCGCGTTTTCATATGGCATGGACGTTCTTGTTGAAGTTCATGCGGAAGATGAACTGGAGCGGGCGCTGCAGCTGAAGTCGCGCCTGATCGGCATCAACAACCGCGACCTGCGGACTTTCGAGACCTCGCTGGCGGTCAGCGAGCGCTTGGCGCCGCGGGTTCCCAGGGACCGCATCATCGTCGGCGAGAGCGGCATCTTCATGCCGGCCGACCTCGCCCGGCTCGAGGCCGTCGGCATCTCGACCTTCCTGATTGGTGAGAGCCTGATGCGGCAGGCCGACGTCGCCGCCGCGACCCGCGCCCTGCTCGCCCGCCCCAGCCACGCCGCCGCGGAGTAAAACGATGGCGAAAGCGAAGGCTGCCAAGAAATCCGCCAAGCCGAAGCTGAGCCATATCGACCGCACCGGCCAGGCCAACATGGTCGACGTCTCGGCCAAGGCGCCGACCGAGCGCGTGGCGACAGCCGAGGGCCGCGTCATCATGCGCAAGGAGACGCTGGACGCCGTCATCGCCGGCAACGCCATGAAAGGCGATGTGCTCGGCGCCGCGCGGCTCGCCGGCATCATGGCGGCCAAGCACACCCACGGCCTGATCCCGCTGTGCCACCCGCTGCCGATCACCAAGGTGACGGTCGATATCTTCCCGGAGCACAGCTTCCCCGGCTTCCTGGTGCAGGCGACCGTCAAGGTCACCGGCAAGACGGGCGTCGAGATGGAGGCGCTGACCGCGGTGTCGATCGCGTGTCTGACCATCTACGACATGGCCAAGGCCATCGAGAAGTCGATGCGCATCGAGGGCATCCGCCTCCTGGAAAAGACCGGCGGCAAGTCCGGCCCCTACAAGGCGGACGCATAACAATGGCGTTGATGCCGGTCGCCGAGGCGCTTGCGCGGGTGCTCGCCGACACCGCGCCGCTAGGCACCGAAGACGTCGCGCTGAGCGATGCCACCGGCCGCGTCCTCGCCGATGACCTCACCGCGCTGCGCACGCAGCCGCCGGCTGATGTGTCGGCGATGGATGGCTACGCGGTGAGGGCCGACGACATCACTAACGCGCCGGCGACGCTCACGGTGATCGGCGAAGTCGCCGCCGGGCATCCCTTCGCCGGCCGCGTCGAGAAGGGACAGGCCGCGCGCATCTTCACCGGCGGCGTGCTGCCGGACGGCGCCGACACCGTCGTGATTCAGGAACTTACCCGCCGCGACGGCGATAAAGTCACGGTCGAAAAACCGACCGTCAAAGGCCGCAACGTCCGCACCGCCGGCATCGACTTCAAACAGGGCAAGGTGCTGCTCGGCAAAGGCCGCGCCCTCGCCGACCGCGACCTGATGCTGGCCGCTGCGATGAACCATCCGCGGCTGCGCGTTTATCGCCGGCCGGTTGTCGGCGTACTCGGCACCGGCGACGAACTGATCATGCCCGGAGGTGAGCCCGGCCCCGGCCAGATCGTCTATTCCAACGGCTTTGCGCTGTCGGCACTGGCGCGCGCCGCCGGCGCCGCGGTGATCGATCTCGGCGTCGCCCGCGATACGCTCGACGATATCGGCGCCCGCATTCGGAAGGCGCGCGCCGCCAATGTCGATGTGCTGCTCACCAGCGGCGGCGCCTCGGTCGGCGACCATGATCTGGTGCAGAAGTCGCTGAAGGCCGAAGGGCTCGACCTGTCGTTCTGGCGCGTGGCGCTGCGCCCCGGTCGGCCGATGATGCACGGCCGTCTCGGCGCGATGCATGTGCTCGGCGTGCCGGGCAATCCGGTGTCGTCCTATGTCTGCGCCGTTCTGTTTCTGGTGCCGCTGCTGCGCAAGCTGTCGGGCCGCTCCGATATCGAGCCGCAGCCGGAGCCGGCTATTCTCGGCCGCGATCTGCCGCAAAACGACGAGCGTGCGGACTACCTGCGCGCCACGCTGGAGATGGGCGCCGACGGTCTCGTCGCGACGCCGGTCGAGAATCAGGATAGTTCCCTGATGGC